>VYKP01000156.1_pt1 | contig 15630 bp, 11 predicted proteins | sample 5114551 | NCBI WGS metagenome assembly VYKP01 (sample SAMN12291777, study PRJNA351875) | freshwater metagenome | isolation source: freshwater lake | place: USA: Michigan, Baseline Lake | collected 2013-08-09
TCTCATTTTAAGGTTTCATGACATTAAAACCCTTGCACCTAGAGGGGTTAATAATTCTTAACGAATCTCTAGATCGCTGAAACAAGGCAAATCGTTTCAAAATGAGAATTGCTGGGGCATCTAAAAAGCTATTGATAATTGATCAATTTTGTCGGCCGTTGGTCTGCTGTGTGGGCATTGCAAGTGCTACCAGTCAATCAGAATATTTACGAATTGTCAAGGATTTTTAAAATAGGTTTATCCCTCGGTCAAAGTATGTTAAACTCCAGGAGATTGATTTTTAGGAGTTTCTCATGGACGAAGTTAACGAACAGGCTGCCGCTGAATCTTCATCCCAGAATGTTAACGAACAAGCTGCATCTGATGAATCTTCATCCCAGAATGTTAACGAACAGACTGCCGCTTCGGAATTTTCTTGGGAGGAAATCGGCAAAAAACTAAAGCTTGCCCCCGGTGAAATCAGCAAAAAACTGGCATCCTGGGGGGTTTCTTTGGACGAAGTAGCCAAGAGAATTGGTTCTTTGGGACTCCCCGGCGTAATTCTCGTGGTCACGGTATCCACCTCGGGAGCTACCACTTATCCCATTGCCTTCGCTCTGGCCGCTTTAGGGGGTCCCCTTGGCGTTTTCGGTGGTTTGGGACTGCTTGGCCTAACCACTTTTGTGGGAGATGCTTTAACCAACTATGGAATTGAAGCAGTTCTTGCCGCTATTTATAAGGATCGTCGTAAACAGGAAGCTCAGGAAGACTTAATCAAAGAAGTTGAAGGTTTACCGATTACCCAGGGACTGAAACTGAAGCTCAAACAGCAAATAGAGTCGGCGGAGGTTGTGTCTGAGGATATTGGTTCCCCTCAAAAAATTGAAATTGCAGAATAAGGACTTCCCTTAGTTCAATGATTCGATTTCAACATTTTTTGCTCTGATTTCTTCTTCGTCTTTGATCACATCAACTAAGTTGGTTGCCTTGAATTGAATTAACCCCTAAGTAAAGAAAGGATCTGTTTCATGTCTGCTCAACAAAGTGTTTTGTCCAATGTTTTGTCCTTTGATGGTAAAGGCGATTATGTAGAGATACCTAATTATCCTAACCCAACTGAATCTATGACCATTTCTTTTTGGGCTAAGAGCAATACTCCCACTTGGAACCAGACTGGATGTTTAGTCAGTAAACGGGATGCCTTCATATTACATCCCGTTGCTGGTGGTAAATTAATCCAGTTCTACATCGCTTCCCAGGGTTGGCGAGAAACAGCAGTTGACCCGAAAATAGACATCACTCAATGGCATCATTATGCAGGAACCTTTGACGGTAAGAGTATCCGTTTGTATATTGATGGAGAAGAAGTAGCCCGAAAAGACTATGTGGGAAAAATTCAAGCAGATAACGGCTCCTTGTTTATCGGTTGGGATGATGGAATAGGGGGACGGTATTTTAATGGACAAATAACAGAAGTGCGTCTATGGAACACTGCCCGAAGGGAACAGGACATCAAAGGGGATATGTACCGGCGATTAAAAGGCAATGAACTAGGCCTGGTGGGCTATTGGCCTCTTAATGAAGGTTCAGGGAACATCGCCACTGACAAAACCGTTAAGGGCAGTAATGGCACCATTAACGGGGCAACATGGCGGCAAGAACAAATCCCCTTAAGTGCCAAAGCCTCTAAACCCAATATTGTCGTTTTCCTCACTGACCAAGACAGTGCCGCCGTTGCTGAACGCTGGCCGCAAAGCTTTGAAGATGAGCATCTACCGGCCCTGAAACGACTGAAAAAGAACGGGCTGACCTTCAACAAAATGTTCACGGTAACGGTGGCCTGCTCTCCCAGTCGGGCTACTCTGCTCACCAGTACCTATCCCAATCAACACGGTGTCATCAACACCATTGCCGAGCCTTTTTCCGATATTATCAACCGCTATGAGGACAGCTACGGACAATCCCTAGAACAAAAGCTTCTTAATCCCACTCAGGTGAACCTAGCTCGGGTTCTGAAGGCGGCCGGTTATAAGGTCTATTGGAAGGGCAAATGGCACTTGAGCGTTCCCAAGAGTGATACCGATAAGTGGTCAAGCGAAGACATCGAATACATGAAACAGTCCTACGGTTTCGATGGCTGGAATCCGCTTGATGCAGGAGTTGCCCGCAATGATTTAACCAAGTTTGGCAAAGGGACTTTTTACAATGATGAACGCTATCTACGGGGTGTAGAAGGGGTCAAAAAAGTCATTGAACGAGATGCCAAAGAAGGACGCGGAGCTTTTAGTGGACTTTCCCCAGAGAAAAGGGAAGCGAAAAAGCAAGAATTCCTAGCTGGAATTGACGAGGCTATTCCCCGGGAAGAACAAGGGGTTCTCGAATTTATTCAAAATTACAAATCCGAGGACGGTCCTTTTTGCTTAGTGGTGTCTTTGGTCAATCCCCATGATATTCATGTGGCTCCTACCTTTGAGAAAGATGCTGGCTATGCCCTAGAGGACTTTAAAGATTTTAATCTTCCCATTCCTGAAACTGTCTTCGAGGATCTATCCTTTAAACCAACCGTCCAAGAAGTTTTTAAACAAGGCTGTCAAGTCAAGGAAGATCAACGACGGAAACGGCTAAAACGAAGCGGCGAAAAGGTCTGGTATGACGATTTGCCAGAACTGAAAGGGGGTAAATTCGCTACCAATAGTCAGCAAGTTCAGCAGATGTTTGTTAACTTCTACGGCTATCTAAAAAAACTGGCAGATAACCAAATCAATGAAGTGCTGAATGCCCTTGAAGCTAAGGGCTTAATTAACGATACCTTAATCGTGCGGACTGCCGACCATGGGGAAATGTGCCTGGCCCACGACCGTCAGCGAGAAAAGCCTTTCAATGCCTACGAGGAAGTGCTTCGGGTTCCTCTGATTATTTCTAACCCGAATCTATTCCCGAAAGCCGTTAGTACCGATTCCTTTGCCACAACCTTGGATATAGTGCCAACTCTGGCTAAATTTGCTGGGGTGTATGATATGTTCCAGTTTGCCTTTCAGGGTTGTGACCTAACGCCTTTATTCACCAATCCCAATCAGGAAGTCCGCGATGTCATTCACTTTACCTTTGATGATGGTACCCTGCCTCCCCGGTTTTTCAAAACCATTCCCCGACGTATCCGTACTATCCGCACCAAAGAGTGGAAATATTCTGTTTACTTTAACGACGAGGGGACTAATTACGAGTACGAAATGTACAACCTAGTCAATGACCCTCTGGAAAAAACCAATGTTGCGGGTAAACCAGAATATTTAAAAAAATTCCTGGAACTACACGCGCAATTGATCGAGCAGATGGTTAAACTAAAAACTGTTCCGGGTCGTTTTTCTATCTATACAGAAGAGATGAAGCAACAGAATTTTATTCCTCCTCTGTATTGGCCGACGCAAGAGGAGGCCGAATATGAAGCCATCATGGATTATGCAGCTAACCAAGCTCAGTCTTCCTACCGGATCGGAGATCACAAAGAGGTGATCAAAACCCAGGCAAAAGATGTTGATCCCGATATGTGGTGGTTGGGAATCTAATCAAAGCGCCGCGGCAAAACAACTAAGGGACTTGCGCTTTGATAATCTACCTTTTGGGCGAACGCAGTTCGCCCCTACATTGTGGACAAAATCCGTTACTGTAGGGGCGCAAAGCTTGCGCCCTCCGATCAATTGGGATATTATTCCCACGCAAGTCCCTAAGTAGGTGGGTGCAAATCAATGGCACCCACCTGTAATGGGAGCATACCGCCCACACTGGGTCTTACATTCAATGAGACCAACCTGCTTAGTAGATTGTCAAGCTTAAGGTTGTTTTTATCCAGTTATAGCAAGATATCCAGAGAGCGCTTAGGCACATCGATGGGCTAACTTTAAATCTATCCAGCAAATTGAGGAATTATGTCATGATGCCAGCGAAACCAGCGAATCGGTGTAAGATCGAGTTGCTAAAAAATAGTTTTAGCAAAACTCCTCTTAATCTGTCGGAGTTAAGCACACTCCAGCGAATCATTTTAATAACTGATGGGACTCTGACCGACATTTTAGAGATTTATTTGTTGGAAAAAATGTCAATTGTTAAACTGTCTGAAGAAGCGGTATATTTAGAGGAAGACTTGCCAGTTTTAGATATTGAAAAAGGTAGCAAAATTATCAAGAGAAAAATATTTCTTCGCAGTACAGTCAGCCAAAAAAAATTAATTTATGCCGAGTCTATTATTGTTATTGATAGACTAGACACCAAGTTTCAAGACGAGTTAATCAAGTCAGGAAAACCCATCGGTAAGCTTTGGTTAGAAAATCGGATGGAAACCTTTAAGGAAATCGTTGATTTATCTCAAGAGCGTGCGGGGGATTTGGCTGAGGATTTTCAAATCAGTCCAGAAGAAAAACTTTTTTCTCGTACCTATCGTGTTTTCTCTCAGAAGCAACCGATTATGATGATTACAGAAAAATTTCCTGAGAGTTATTTCGTCTAAAAATATCTCCAGAGTCATTCCATTAACAACCATCTCAACTTTGCTCATTCAATCATGTTTAATCTTCAGCGAGAAAATCCTGGGCAAATGTCTGATAGAGACACTGTCTTGCAGATGGTAAGGGGTTTTCAGATTAGCCAATGTATTTATGCGGCCGCCAAATTAGGAATTGTTGATCTGTTGGCCGATGAAACAAAATCTTATCAACAGTTAGCCACTGAAACCCATACCCATGCTGATTTACTTTATCGTTTTTTGCGGACGTTAACCAGTCTGGGGATTTTAGAAGAAACCCAACCCAACTATTTCCAAAACACTGCTTTAGCAACTTATTTAAGAGATAAGCAACAGGGAACTGTTCGCAATTTTCTGATGGCGGAAATAGAAGAAAGTTATGCTATTTGGGGAAATCTTACTCAAAGTTTAACCACAGGTCAAGGTGCTTTTGAGTCTATGTATGGTGTCAATATTGAAGAATTTCATCAACAAAATTCCGATCAAGCTGAAGTTTTTGATCAAGCAATGGTTGATATAACTGCAATTCAAAACCCCCTGATTTTGGCCGCTTATGATTTTTCTGTCGGGGAAATTGTCGCAGACCTTGGTGGAGGATACGGAAAATTTCTGGCTGCTATTTTACAAAAATATCCCCAGATTAAAGGGGTGCTATTTGAACAACCCTATTGTATTGAGCAGGGGAAATATCTACTAACACAAGAGGGAGTAATCGACCGTTGTAGTTTGATTCCTGGGAGCTTTTTTGACCCCATTTTCCTGAGGGCAGACATTTATTTATTGAAGAAAATTCTGCTCAATTGGGATGATCAAAAAGCCCTTGAAATTCTCAAAAACTGTCGTCAGGCTATGGACCCATCCTCTCGATTGTTAATCGTGGATCGAATTTTGCACAAAAATCGTTGGAAGGATAATTTAGCTGATCTCAATTTATGGATGCTAGGTTCAGGAAAAATTCGCTCAGAATCGGAATTTAGGGTATTGTTAGAAACGGCTGGCTTTCAAATAACTAAAATTATTGATACTCAGTCTATAGAGAGTTTAATTGAAGCTACTCCACTCTAAACCAGAAACTTAAATACCGCTCTGTTTGCCAAACTACTCAATTCAACCTTATTAGGAAAAATTTTATGACTAACAACATCTCTACTAAACCTCTCAAGCATATTGCCATCATTCCGGACGGTAACAGAAGATGGGCAAAAAATCAGGGCTTATCTCCCCAAGAAGGTCACAGAAAAGCATTTATAGAGGTGGCACCTTCCCTATTAAAAACGCTTTGGGATAAGGAAATTTACGCTGCGACATTGTGGCTGTTCTCCACTGAAAACTGGAAGCGCTCCGACAACGAAGTTGACAACTTAATGGCTGTTTTTAGCCAGTTTCTCAGCGATTTATTGCCCTTATCGGCTGAATACTCAGTACAGTTGCGACACTTAGGTAGAAAAGATCGCCTTCCTGACCATCTCTTGTCTATTGTTGAGGAGGTAGAGCATAGCACCAAAGGAATGACTGGTCACATCTTCAACTTTGCCCTAGACTACGGTGGTGAAGATGAGATAATCCGCGCAGTCCGCCGCTTGGTAGAAAAGGGGGTTAAACCGGAAGATATCGAACCTCATCAGCTAATGGATCAATTTTGTCCGCCGCCAGATCTGATTATTCGGACCTCTGGAGAATGTCGGTTATCTGGATTTATGCCCCTACAGAGTTGTTATAGCGAACTCTACTTTACAAATACCTTCTTTCCGGATCTAACTCCGGCAGATATTGAAGAAGCTATCCAGTGGTTTCAAAATCGCGAGCGTCGCTTTGGAAAATAGGATCAAGCAAATTAAGCCAACTATAGCCATTGAGTGAAATCAAATTACTTTATTTCCCATGACTCAATCTATTCATCAATTATTGGAACAGCAGGTACAACGCACCCCTGAAGCGATGGCTCTGATTGGGGAAAACTGGCAAATTAGCTATGAAAGCTTAAATCAAAAAGCCAATCAACTGGCTTATTATTTACAAAAATATGGGCTAAAACCGGAAAGTCTCGTCGGTTTATCTGTGGAACGTTCCCCGGAAATGGTGATGGCCCTTTTGGCTATTCTCAAAGCCGGATGCGCCTATGTTCCCCTCGACCCCGACTATCCCCCAGAGCGCTTGGATTATATGATACAAGATGCTCAATTATCTCTCATCATCACCAATAGTTATTTAATCGGTAAATTCGGGGACAATCAGAGAGTTAAATTTCTGAAATTGGATGAAGATTGGGAGCTAATTGCCCTGGAAAAGTCGGAAAATCCCGATATTGAAGTTAACCCCGAAAACCTCGCTTATATTATCTATACATCAGGTTCCACCGGAAAACCCAAGGGCGTGATGATTGAACATCGCTCTGTGGTTAATTTTATTGAAGTGGTTAAGACTACTGCTAATCTCAGTCAAAGCGATCGAATTTTACAATTTGCCTCGATTAGTTTTGATGTTGCTGTGGAGGAAATTTATCCTTGCTTAACTGTTGGTGGCACAGTGGTTTTGCGAACTGAGGCGATGTTAAGCTCATTTTCTAGCTTTATCCAAAAGTGTCGAGAATGGCAACTGACAATCTTAGATTTACCCACAGCTTTTTGGCAGACTTTAATTAGCGAATTAGCGCGAACTAAGGAACCCTTCCCTGAATCGGTGCGATTATTATTTGTGGGTGGAGAAAGTTTATTACCCGAAAAACTCAAACTATGGCAGCAATATATAGAAGAAATGTTACAAACTGGTAAACTCCGCCGAGTACCCCAATTAATTAACGCTTATGGACCGACAGAAACCACCGTCGAAGCAACCTATTGTGATTTATCTAATTATCAATTAACAGAAAACTGTACCTCTGTCCCTATTGGTCGTCCCATCAATCAGACACAAATCTATATTCTTGATCAGAATTTACAGCCTGTCCCCCAAGGAACTCAAGGGGAGTTATATATTGGGGGTATTAGTTTAGCGAGAGGTTATCTCAATCAGCTAGAATTAACCCAAGAAAAATTTATCAATAACCCTTTCAATCCCTCCGAACGGCTTTATAAAACTGGAGATTTGGGTCGCTATTTAGCCGATGGTGACATTGAATACTTAGGACGCATTGATAATCAAATTAAGATTAGAGGTTTTCGGGTAGAACTAGGAGAAATTGAGAACCTATTGATTCAACACTCAGCGATTGAGTCGGCGGCGGTTATCCTCAGCCAAGATCAATTAGGGGATAAACAGTTAATCGCTTATGTCGTTCCTCATCTAACTTCTGAGGATCCCTTAGAACAGGAAAAAACTCAACAAGAATATCTGGCTCTTTGGAAAACTGTTAATCAGCAAACTGACAGTCAAACCCCTATTCAAAGTGATCTTACTTTTAATATTATTGGTTGGGATAGTAGTTATGATGGACAGCCAATTCCCGAAGAAGAAATGCACGAATGGGTTGATAAAACCGTTGAACGCATTCAAGAATTACACCCAGAAAAAGTTTTAGAAATTGGCTGCGGCACGGGATTATTATTAATTCGAGTTGCCCCCGATTGTTCCGAGTATGTAGGTCTTGATTTTTCTCGTCCTGCTTTAGATCATATTCGGAAAATTCAGCAGACAATAGGCGGTTTAAATCATGTTACTTTGTGTGAACGAAGCGCCGATGATTTAGCGGGGTTGGAGTCAGAAAGTTTTGACACTGTTATCATCAACTCTGTGCTGCAATATTTCCCCAGTACCGCCTACCTACTGCAAGTTTTAGAAGGGTTGATTAAACGGGTTAAAAAAGGAGGTCATATTCTTGTTGGAGATATTCGTAATTTAGCCCTTTTGCCAACCTATTGTACTTCGGTAGAAGCTTATCGAGCTAATGATCATGTTCTTGCCTGCCAATTGCGAGAAAGAATTACCCGCAAACAACAAGCAGAAGAAGAGTTGTTATTACATCCCTTTTTCTTCCTAGCACTTCAACAAAAATTTCCTGAAATTACTCATGTGCAAATAAAACCCAAAACTGGGGTTTATGATAATGAATTAACTCGCTTTCGTTACGAGGCGATTTTATCTATCAATAGTTCCGTTGAACCGTTGACAGAGATTGATTGGTTAGACTGGCAAAAAGAACAACTGAACTTAGCCGAAGTTAAACGCATTTTAACTGAAGATCAACCGAGAAATTTAGGTATTTCTCGTATTCCTAATGCTCGTTTAAGCAAGGAGGTTAAGGTTCAACAATGGTTAGAAGAAACTGATCAAAGCGACTCAGTTAAGCAACTAAACCAGTGGCTAGGTCAGCAGCCGAAGCATGGAGTAGAAATTGATCGGATAATTGCTCTTGTTGAGGATTTACCTTATCACCTAGAGATTAGCTGGATTAACACCGATGCTACAGGATATTATGATCTAGTTTTTAGCCATAAATCTGCGCCATTCCAACCAGTAATTTTTCCCATTAGTTCTCCTATTGAAAATATATTTACCTATGCTAATAATCCAATCGAGATTAAATTTAAGCAGCAATTAGTATTAGAACTCAGTCAATTTATTAAAAGTAAATTGCCAAAATATATGCTACCCAATGCCATCAGTATTTTAGACAAATTGCCCCTTACACCTAATGATAAAATAGATCGTCTGGCCTTGTCAAAACTGGCAAAACCGAGTTATCTATTAACCAATGATAAAGCTAATTTTGTAGCTCCTCGTAATCGAGAAGAAGAAATATTAGCGAACTTGTGGTCTGAAGTTCTACAACTAGAGCCAATCGGTATTAATGATAACTTCTTTGAGTTAGGCGGAAATTCTCTCAAGGTCATTGTTTTATTGAATAGAATCCAAGAAAGGTTGAATAAAAACTTGCAGATGCTTGACCTATTTCAGTCGCCCACCATTGCTGAATTAGTAACTTGTCTATCAGAAAAATCATCAACATTTAACAGAATTGAAGCAACAAATCTCCAACCTGCCGACGAAATTCGTTATTATCCGCCCTCTTTTGCTCAAGAGCGATTTTGGGATTATCGTCATTTAGGCAGTTTTTATTATTTACCTAACTACTTCCATCTGGAAGGAAAGCTTAATGTAGCTATTTTTGAAAAAAGTCTTAATGAGATTATTCGTCGCCATGAAATTCTAAGAACAAAATTAGAAGAAATCAATGGTTCTTTAAAGCAGGTTGTCTATCCCAATACAAAGATCGCTCTTGCAATTATTGATCTGCAAAACCGCTCCAAAATAGAACAACAGCAAGAAATAGAAAGAATAACCCTAGAAAAAATCAAAAAAAAAGTTTTTCTCGACAAAGACCCTTGGTTGTTCGTTAATCTACTACAATTGTCGGAAACATCTCATATTTTGCTGATCGGTTTACACATCCTGCTGGCCAATGAACGATCTTCGGAAATATTAATGCAAGAGTTGACTCTTCTCTACGATACTTTCCTCTCTGATAACCCTTCTCCTTTGCCCGAATTACCCCTACAGTATGGCGATTATGTGATTGCCGAACGTCAATCTCTTACAGAAGAAGGACTAAAAATAAGGCGTGACTATTGGCAACAGTGGTTAAGTCGAGAACCCCAACCTTTAAACCTTCCCACTGACAGACCGCTACCAGAGGTGCAAAGCTTCCAGGCGGCCACTCTAGAAACGGAGATTTCCCCTGAACTGACTACTCAGTTAGAAATTTTGAGTCAGAAACAAAAAGTGACTTTTTTTACCACCATCGCCACTACCTTTGGACTTTTACTCCATCAGTACGCTCCGAAGGAAAGTCTCGTTATCGGCGTTCCAGCGATTGATGGCAATCAGTGGCAATTTGACTCTATGATGGGAGATTTTGGTAAAATGCTGACTTTAAGGCTTGATTTTGGCGAAAATGACGACTTTTTCCACCTATTAAAACGGGTTCAACAGGAGATGCTTGCTGTCATCACTCACCAAGATGTCCCTTTTGAGCAAATCGCCAAAACCTTTGACCCGCCGATAGAGCGAAATAAACGCTTTTTTAGAGTGTATTTAGACTTTTTGCAAAAAGCTCCCAGAGAGCATTTAGAATTATCGGGTTTGAATGTCACCCCCATACCGATTAAATTATCAATGGCAAGAGTAGATTTAGGCGTATTGTTCTGGAAAAAAAATACCCCTTCCGGAACTGTTCTTCAGCTATGGTGGAAGTATAAAAAAGATTTGTTTGAAGCGGATACCATCGCTAGGATAGCGTCAAATTTTGAAAATTTATTAGAGGTAATCGTCAATCAATGAAATCAACTCAATCTCATCTTTTCACTACAACTCGTTGGCATAATACCTGCTTAATGGAAGCTCTGGTTTTTGCTGTTTCTGGTCAAACTGAAGGAATAATACAGTCAAGCCTAGAATTGTTGACAACTAAGGTAAAATCGTTAATAATTTAGAGAAGGATTTATTCTTAGCAAAAAATACTTTTTTTAGGAAATCCGTAAGCTCAATCAAAAAGGCCATTAAATTATGTTTAATCTTTCCAGAGAAAACCCAAACCAAATATCTCCCAGAGACACCGTTTTACTGATGATTAGGAGTTTTCAGATCAGTCAATGTATTTATGCTGCCGTAAAATTAGGAATTCTTAATCTGTTAGGAGATGGCTCAAAACACTATCAAGAATTAGCGAAGGAAACTAACACTCATGCTGATTCTCTTTATCGTCTTTTACGAACTTTGGTCAGTTTAGGAGTTTTGCAAGAAAATCAACCGGATTATTTTCAAAATACTCCCTTAGCGGCTTATCTAAGGGATGATCAAGTGGGAACTTTACGCAACTGGCTAATTACCGAGATAGAAGAAAGTTATGCTTGTTGGGGCAATTTTACCCAAAGTTTAACCACTGGTGAAGGAGCCTTTAAATCCATGTATGGTCTTGATATTGAGGAGTACCATCGAGAGAATCCTAGCCTCAATAAAGTTTATGATCAATCAATGAATGATATAACCATATTCCAAATAGCTAAAATATTAGAAGCTTATGACTTTTCCTCTGTAGAAGTATTAGCAGATATTGGTGGCGGTCAGGGAAAACTGATTGCTGCTATCTTAAAACGTTACCCTCAAATAAAAGGGATACTTTTTGAACAGCCATACTCCCTTGAAAAAGCCAAAAATTTATTGAAACAGGAAGGGGTAAGCGAACGCTGTGAGTTGATAAGTGGAGATTTTTTTGAATCGGTTCCCGTCGTAGCGGATGTTTATTTACTCAAGCAAGTTTTGCTCAGTTGGAATGATCAACAAGTGGTTAATATTCTCAAAAACTGTCGCCAGTATATGCCTTCCACATCTCGATTATTAATTGCAGAAAGAATTATCCGCAAAATTTATTGGAGAGACAATTTAGCTGATCTACAGTTATGGATGCTTCATTCAGGAAAAATTCGCTCAGAAAATGAATTAAAAGTCCTATTAACAAGCGCTGGATTTCAAATAGATAAAATTATTGACACTATGCCTGTACAGAGTTTGATCGAAGCAAGTCCACTCCCTAAATTAAATTAGATATGTCCTCGCAAAGCATGAGCAATCAAGAATGTATTCCAGATTTTAAAACAGAAGCTATTCTCAATCCTGATATTAGTTTTGACAGTCCTCTGAAGGAGGATATTGACGAGCCAAAATCAATTTTTTTAACCGGTGCCACTGGATTTTTAGGGGCTTATTTGCTCAGGGAACTGATCGATCAAACCACCGCTAATATCTATTGTTTAATTCGTTGTCATACTTTAGAAACTGGTAAACAGCGACTAAAAGAAAACTTACAATCTTACCAACTTTGGCAGCAACATTTTGATGATCGTATTATCCCAATGCTTGGCGATTTAGCTCAACCATTGTTAGGTCTTTCTGAGAAAGAGTTTTGTCAATTAGCCACCGAGATTGATGTTATTTATCATAACGGATCAGAAAACGACCCGATCACCCCTTACTCCCAAATGAAAACGGTTAATGTTTTGGGAACTCAAGAGATTCTTAAGTTAGCCGGACTAAGAAAAACTAAACCAGTTCATTTTATCTCAACAGTCGCCATTTTTTTTAGTCAGGCTCAAAGACAAGATACCCCCATTAGAGAGACGGACTTTCCTCTATTTTCTCCCAGTTTAAATACGGGCTATAAACAAAGCAAATGGGTGGCTGAAGAATTAATACACCTAGCTCAAAAAAGAGGTTTGCCTGTCTCTATTTATCGACCTACAAGAATTATGGGTGACAGCAAAACTGGAATTTATAGAAAATCGAATAATTTCTTTTTTCAGTTTATTCAAATATGTATTAAATTAGGAAAATTTCCGACTTTTGATGTGGATATCAATATTATTCCCATTGACTATGCCAGTCAAGCTATTGTTTATCTCTCAAGGCAAAAGCAACTTTTAGGAAAAACCTTTCATTTAGTTAATCCTGAATCAATTTCATGGCAGAGACTTTTTGAACTAATTAATGCCTGTGGTTATGCCACTGAAGCGGTATCCGATAAAAATTGGTTAGTGATGGTTGAAAATTACCTTTTTGAGCAGGGAGGAGAAAAAGCCGTTAGTTCTTGGTTCCCAATTATTTTAAAATCAGCTAAAATGATTGGTCAGACAAAGCCTCGCTTCGATGCTTATCAAACTATCGAAGGATTAGCCCATAGCTCAATCGTTTGTCATCCTCTCGATTTATCCCTGATCTCTATTTATTTACTTGCTTGGAAAAAATATGAGACAAAAATGTTAAACTAGCAAAGGCTCAACTGCTGCCCGACTACCAATAGCGTCAACCCCTTTTTTTTGGAAATATGTCAACCCAAGTTGCTGAAAACAAAAATGCACTTGCTTCTTTTAACCAATTTTTGAAAGATGTCAAGGCGATAACTCAACCTTACTGGTATCCGACCGAACCAGGCGCAAGAAGCTTTCCCGAGGTAATTCGTGGCTGGGGAATGCTATTTTTGCTAATTTTTCTAATCCTCGGTTTAGTAGTCGTAACGCTTTTTAATAGTTTTGCTATTCGTCGCTTGATTGACGCAATTGTACAACAGGGAGACTATGCCAAATTTAATCAGGAATTGATCGCCTATGTGATTGGGCTGATTTTGGTGACACTGCTAGTCGGTTACAGTAAAAATATTTCCAAAAAAATTGCTTTGCATTGGTATGAATGGCTAAATGGTCAGGTTTTAACTAAATACTTCCATAAACGTGCCTATTATAAAATTAATTTCAAATCTGATATTGATAATCCTGATCAACGCATTGCTCAAGAAATTGAACCGATCACCAGTAATGCTCTTAGCTTTTTCTCATCTTTTCTAGAAAAAAGCCTGAAGATGCTTGTCTTTTTAGTAGTGATCTGGACGATTTCTCAGCGGATCGCTATTCCGCTACTTATTTATACAGTTATCGGTAATTTTATCGCCCTTTATTTAAACCAAGAATTAATCAAGATCAATGAAAAGCAATTAGCTTCAAAAGCTGATTATAATTATGCGTTAACTCACGTTCGGAATCATGCTGAATCCATCGCCTTTTTTCGGGGGGAGAAAGAAGAATCAAATATCATTCAGCGAAGATTTAAAAAGGTATTAGATGATACTCGAAATAAAATTGATTGGGAAAGAGGGAACGAACTGTTTGCTAGGGGCTATCAGGCCGCTATTCAAGTATTTCCCTTCTTAATTCTGGGACCTTTGTATATTAGAGGTGAGATCGATTATGGACAGGTGGAACAAGCTTCCACAGCCTGTTATATATTCGCTACTTCTTTGGGAGACCTGATCACTGAATTTGGCATTTCGGGACGATTTTCTAGTTATGTTGAACGTTTAAATGAGTTTGCGACTGCCCTAGAAACTGTTACTCAACAACCAGAGAATGTCAGCACGATCAAAACTATCGAAGAAAATCATTTTGCCTTTGAGAAAGTCACTTTACAAACTCCCGACTATGAGCAGGTAATTGTCGAAGATCTATCTCTTTCTGTTCAACCCGGTGAAGGATTACTAATTGTTGGCCCTAGTGGCCGCGGCAAAAGTTCCCTCCTACGAGCAATCGCGGGTTTATGGAATTCTGGTACGGGAAGTTTAATGCGGCCTCCCCTTGAAGAAATTCTCTTTTTACCTCAACGTCCCTACATTATCCTGGGAACCTTGCGGGAACAATTGCTCTATCCTCAGACCGATCGTGAGATAACTAATACCGAAATTCAAGCAGTATTACAACAAGTCAATTTACAAAATACCCTAAGTCGGGTGGATGAATTTGACTCTGAAAAACCCTGGGAAAACATTCTCTCCCTAGGAGAACAACAACGTCTAGCCTTTGCTAGGCTCTTAGTTAATCCCCCCAGTTTTATCATTTTAGATGAAGCAACCAGCGCCCTAGATTTAGTCAACGAAAGGATTCTATATGAGCAATTAAAAGCTCGTAAGACAACTTTTATTAGTGTCGGTCATCGAGAAAGTCTCTTTAATTACCATCAATGGGTTCTAGAACTCTCGGCCGACTCTAGTTGGGAACTCTTGACTGTGGAAAATTATCGCCTTAAGAAAGCGCAAGAAATGTTTACTAATACTCCTAATGGCAATTCTCTAAAACCCGATATTACCATTAATCATGAGTCAGCATCCCCAGAAACACATCAGTCTCTTGAGGGACTTTCTCATCAAGAGATAAAACTATTAACCAACTTATCGATCTCTAGTGTTCGTAGTAAAGCTAGTCGCGGAAATTTGATCGTAGCCAACGATGGTTTTACCTATCGTTATGACAAAAATCCTCAAATCTTAAAGTGGCTTAAAATCTCACCTTAAGCTCTCTGGCCGGAAAAGATTGATATAATCACTTAATAGCCAGACCTCGAATCGACCCTAGAACCTGGACAAACCCGACAGCTGTCTAACGATGCCAGCAATTTAACTACCAGTTTCTACCAACAACAATTGACCGATAATATGGGATAAGAGGCTATTGAAGCTAAATTTTGTGAAAACTTCTCACTCATATCGCTAGATAACTAAAATGTGTTAAACTAGGGGGTAGAATTCTGGGAAATCACGACCGATAGATCAGTCTCTGATTAGTCAGAATCCCTGAACCCCTGATTACCTCTTTCTC
>VYKP01000158.1_pt1 | contig 15454 bp, 13 predicted proteins | sample 5114551 | NCBI WGS metagenome assembly VYKP01 (sample SAMN12291777, study PRJNA351875) | freshwater metagenome | isolation source: freshwater lake | place: USA: Michigan, Baseline Lake | collected 2013-08-09
CGCGCCTTCTTCGTCGCCCGCGCCGCCGAGGGCGAGCGCCTGCGCGCCGCGGTCGGGCCTGCCCCGGACATCTATGTGCTCGACGGCTGCGTGCCCGGAACGGAGGCGACCCTGCGGGCGGCGGTCCTGTGGCCCGTGCTCAACCAGCCGGAACAGCTGGTGGCCTGGCGCGCGGCCGGCGGCGGCACGTGCGGGGTCCAGATCGACACCGGCATGAACCGGCTCGGCTTCCGTCCCGAGGACGCGCCGGAGCCTTTCCCCGGCCTCGCCCTCGTGATGAGCCACCTCGCCTGCGCCGACGCTCCGGACGAGCCCATGAACCGGTACCAGCGTGACGTCTTCGCCGCCGTCGCCGAACACTATCCCGGCGCGATCCGGTCGTTCGCCAATTCGGGCGGGGTGTTCCTCGGGCCCGAGTTCGCCTTCGACGCCGTGCGCCCCGGCATGAGCCTCTACGGCGGAGGGCCCGAGGGCCGGCCCGATGCCCGCCTCGCCGCCGTGGGCACCTTCCGCGCCCCGGTGCTGCAGGTGCGCGAGGTCCCGGCCGGCGAGAGCTTGGGCTATTCGCGAGGCTTCGTCGCCGAACGGCCGGTTCGCGTGGCCACGGTCGGCGCCGGCTACGCCGACGGCGTGCTGCGCAACTACGGCCCGCGCGGCCAGGTCGCGCTGAACGGCGAACTGCGCCCCCTCCTCGGCCGCGTGTCGATGGATGTCTGCGCGGTCGACGTCACCGGGCTGGAGGTCGCCGTCGGTGACATGGCCGAGCTGTTCGGTTCCTTGCGGCGCATCGACGACCAGGCCGCCGCGGCCGGCACCATCGCCTACGAGCTGCAGACCTCCGTCACCGCCCGGGTGCCGCGCCTCTACCGCTGACGCCCTCTGTCCGCCTTTGTCGCAGGCGGGCACCACTGACAGTGTGCCGCCGGGAATCGCCGCGGCCTGCTAGGATCGGCTCATGGCTCGCGACGGTACCCTCCATGTCTGCCAGTCCTGCGGGGCGGTTCACGCCAAGTGGGCCGGCCAGTGCTCGGCCTGCCAGGGCTGGAACACCCTTGTCGAGGAATCGAAGGCTGCCCCGCCGGGCGCTCTGAAACCCGTTTCGACGGCCCGCGGCCGCGGCCTGACCTTCGAGAGCCTGACCTCGGAGACGCCCGAGCCTCCGCGCATCCTGACCGGCGTCGGTGAGTTCGACCGGGTCTGCGGCGGCGGCGTGGTGCCCGGCTCGGCCCTGTTGCTGGGCGGCGACCCCGGCGTCGGCAAGTCGACCCTGCTGCTCGAGGTTCTGGCCAAGGCGGCCCGGGCCGGCGCGCGCACCGCCTACATCTCCGGCGAGGAGGCGATCGAGCAGATTCGCGCGCGCGCCCGCCGCATGGGCGTCGCTGACGCCCCGGTGGCGCTGGCCTCGGCCACCTCGCTGCGCGACATCCTCACCACTCTCAAGCGCGACCGCTTCGACATTGTCGTGATCGACTCGATCCAGACCCTTTGGAGCAACGCCCACGAGGCGGGCCCCGGCTCGATCGTCCAGGTTCGCGCCTGCGCCGCCGAGCTGGTGCGGCTGGCCAAGGCCGGCGGCCCGGCCGTGATCCTCGTCGGCCACGTCACCAAGGACGGCCAGATCGCCGGCCCCCGGGTGGTCGAGCACATGGTCGATGCGGTGCTGAGCTTCGAAGGCGAGCGCGGCTACCCCTTCCGCATCCTTCGCGCCGGCAAGAACCGCTTCGGGGCAACAGACGAGATCGGCGTGTTCGAGATGGGCGACGCCGGGCTGCGCGAGGTGGCCAACCCCTCGGCCCTGTTCCTCGGCGAGGGCAAGGATCGGGCCCCCGGCGCCGCCGTCTTCGCCGGCATCGAGGGCTCGCGGCCCGTGCTGGTCGAGATCCAGGCCCTCGTCGCCCCCTCGGCCTACGGCACGCCCAGACGGGCCGTGGTCGGCTGGGACTCCGGCCGGCTGGCCATGGTGCTGGCGGTGCTGGAGGCTCGCTGCGGCCTCGGCTTCGGCGACCGCGACGTCTACCTCAATGTCGCCGGCGGGCTGCGGGTCAATGAGCCGGCCGCAGACCTCGCCGCCGCCGCCGCCCTCATCTCCTCGGCCTGCGACATGCCCCTGCCCCAGGGCTGCGTGGTATTCGGCGAGGTCAGCCTGTCCGGCGAGGTGCGCCCCGTCGGCCGGGCCGAGGCGCGCCTCCGGGAGGCCGCCAAGCTCGGCTTCGACCAGGCCCTCGCCCCGCCCGGCCCGGCGCAGTCGGTCGGCCTGACCGCCGTCACCCGCCTGACCGAGGCGGTCGAACGAATCTCGACGAACAGGTATTAGGGTTTCGTCTCCTCCCTGGTCGCGCAGCGAGCGGGGAGGGGACTCGCGTAGCGAAACGGAGGGGCCCCTCCACCGCTTCGCGGTCCCCCTCCCCACGCTGTGGGGAGGAAACGGATGGAGCGCATGACCGGCTACGACGTCTTCGTCATCCTCGTGGTGCTGGCCTCGGCGGCGTCCGGCGGGGTGCGCGGCGGCGTGCGCGAGATCGTCACCCTGCTCAGCTTCATCCTCGCCGCGTTCCTGACGCTGATCACCCTGCCCTACACCGCCCCCGTCGGACGGGACTTGGTCGAACCGGAGTGGGCCGGCTCAATCCTCGCTGCGGTGCTCAGCTTCCTCCTTGTCTATTTCGGCATCCGCATCGTCGGGTCGGTCCTGTCGAAGCGGGCCCAGGCCCATCCGCAGCTGGGAGGCGTTGACCGCGTCCTGGGCGTGCTCGTCGGGGCGGGCCGCGCCCTTGTTCTGGTGGGGGCGGTGCACCTGGTGATCGCTGCCGCCCTGCCCGGCGAGCGCACCCCGCGCTGGCTCTCCGAAGCGGGCCTCTATGGCGTGAGCGCCGGGGCCGCCCGAACCATCCAGTGGATCCTTCCGGGCATCGGCCAGAGTGTCGATGCGGTCACGCCGGCGCTGGACTCGTCCGTCCGCAGAGGGTTTGGCGGGCATGACGCCTTGCCCCAGCCGCAAACCGCGCCTACTTCACCTCCCGACGCCTGACCCCCGCCGATCATCGGAGCCCCGACGATGAGCCGCCCCGTCCACGCGATCGCCGAGCCCGTCGTCCATCGTCCGCGCTGGCGCGATCAGGGCGATGACCAGCTGCGGCTGGAATGCGGCGTCTGCGGCGTCTGGGGGGCTCCCGACACCGATGCCGCCTCGGTCGTCGCGCTCGGCCTGCACGCCTTGCAGCATCGTGGTCAGGAAGCCTGCGGCATCGCCTCGGTGCACCAGGCCCGCTTCCACACCGAGCGGCACCAGGGCCTTGTCGGTGAGGCCTTCGGGGGTTCAGACCTGTCGCAGCGCCTGCCCGGCTCGGCGGCGGTCGGCCACACCCGCTACTCCACCGCAGGCGGCGGCTTTGTGCGCAACATCCAGCCGATGTTCGCCGATCTGGACTCCGGCGGCATCGCCATCGCCCACAACGGCAATCTGACCAACTTCCATTATCTGCGGAAGATTCTGGTCGGCGAGGGCGCGATCTTCCAGTCGACCTCGGACTCCGAGGTGATCCTTCACCTCATCGCCCGCAGCCGGAAGGCCAAGATCGTCGATCGCTTCATCGACGCCATCAGCCGCATCGAGGGCGGCTACGCCCTCGTCTGCCAGACCCGCTCGAAGATGATCGGTGCCCGCGATCCGCTGGGTATCCGTCCTCTCGTGCTGGGCCGGCTGGGCGACGCCTGGGTGCTGGCCTCGGAGACCTGCGCCCTCGACACCATCGGTGCCGAGTTCGTGCGCGACGTCGAGAACGGCGAGGTCGTGGTGATTGACCAGGGCGGCCTGCAGTCGCTCAAGCCCTTCCCGGTGCGCCCGGCACGCCCGTGCCTGTTCGAATATGTCTACTTCTCGCGCCCGGACAGCGTCGTGAACGGCCGGTCCGTCTACGAGGTGCGCAAGGCCATGGGCCGCATCCTCGCCCGCGAGCATCCGGCCGAGGCCGATGTCGTGGTGCCGGTGCCGGACTCCGGCGTGCCGGCGGCGCTGGGCTACGCCCAGCAATCGGGCGTGTCCTACGAGATGGGCATTATCCGCAGCCATTACCTCGGCCGCACCTTCATCCAGCCCAGCCAGGGGGCCCGGCAAAAGGGCGTGCGCATGAAGCACAGTCCCAACCGCGGGGTGCTGGCCGGCAAGCGGGTGGTGCTGATCGACGACTCGATCGTGCGCGGCACCACCTCGGTCAAGCTGGTGCGCGCCGTGCGCGCCGCCGGGGCCGCCGGGATTCACCTGCGCTCGGCCTCTCCGCCGATCCTCTATCCGGACTTCTACGGCATCGACATGCCCGAGCGCGACCAGCTGCTGGCCGCGACCAAGACGCTGGAAGAGATGCGCGCCTATCTCGAGGTCGACTCACTCGGCTTCCTGTCGGTCGACGGCCTGTATGAGGCCATGGGTGCCGGCCCCCGCGACCCGCGCCAGCCCCAGTTCACCGACCACTATTTCACCGGCGACTACCCGACCCGCCTTCTCGACCGCGAAATCGACGAAGGCGGCCGGGACGAGACGGCGAGGCAGCTGTCCCTGCTGGTGAGCGCCTGAGGACGATCGCGCCTGCCGTCGCCGGAGCGCCATCCAACACATTGACCGTCCCCGCGCCCATCCCTAGACCCGCGCGATGACCGACCAGCCGCTGAAAGACCGCATCGCCCTCATCGTCGGGGCCTCGCGCGGGATCGGCTACGAGAGCGCCCTGGCGCTGGCGAAGGCCGGCACCCACGTCGTCGCGACGGCGCGCACCGAGGGCGGGCTGGAGGCGCTCGACGACGCCGTCTTCGCGGCTACCGGCCGGCACGCGACCCTGGTGCCGTTCGATCTGGTCGACGGCGGCGGCATCGACCGGCTCGGCGGGGCCCTGCACGAACGCTTCGGCAAGCTCGATGTCTGGGTCCAGGCGGCGGCGACCATGGGCCCGGCGGGCCTGACCCCGGTGGCACACGCCGACCCACGCGAGTTCGGCAAGATCGAGCGCGTCAACTTCACCGGCGTCTACCGGCTGATCCGATCGCTGGAGCCGCTGCTGCGCGTCTCGGACGCCGGGCGCATGATCCACCTGACCAGCAGCCTGGCCCACGCCCCGCGCGCCTTCTGGGGTGCCTATGCCTCGACCAAGGCGGCAGCCGAGGCGCTCATCGCCTGCTGGGCCGACGAGATCGAGAACACCCCGATCCGCGCCACCATCGTGGATCCCGGCCGCATGCGCACCCGCCTGCGCGCCCAGGCCTATCCGGGCGAGGATCCGATGACCGTGCCGCACCCCGAAGCGATCGGCCCGCTCGTCGTCGAGCTGGCCCGGCCCGACCGAACCCCGCCCCTGCGCCTGCGTTTCGCTGACTGGGCCGGGACGCCCGACCCTGCATGAGCCGGCCGCCGCTCCTGCCTCTGGCGGTGCTGACCGCCGCGGCCTGCGTGCTGGGGCTGGCACCGATCCTCGTGCGCCTGACCGAGACCGGCCCGGCCGCCGCCGGCTTCTGGCGGCTGATTCTCGCCCTGCCGCTGCTGCTGGCACTCAATCTCGCCCTGACGCGACGCGGCGAGGCCGGTGGGGCCGGGCTCGCACCGAACCGCTGGATGCTGCTGGCCGGGACCTTCTTCGCCCTCGATATGGGCTTCTGGCACTACGGCATCAGCCTGACCTCGGTCGCCAACGCCACCGTCCTTTGCAACCTGACGCCGGTGGTGGTCACAGCTGTCGCCTGGATAGCCTTCCGGGAGCGGCCCGGCGGCGGCTTCACGATCGCCCTGGCCGTCGCGCTGGCCGGAGCCTTCGCCATGGCCGCCGGTGCCGATCCCACCCAGGGCCGCAACCCCATGCTCGGCGATCTTCTGAGCCTGTCGGTATCCTTCTGGTACGCGGGCTACTTCCTCGCCGTGAAGGCGGCGCGCCGCACCGCCCCTGCGCTGCAGGTCATGCTGTGGTCGACGGCGGCCGGCGTCCCGCTGATGCTGATCGCCGCCCTGCTGCTTGGAGAGACGATCCTGCCGGCCGAACCGATCGGCTGGCTGTTCTGCGGCCTGTTCGCCCTGGTGCATGTCGCCGGCCAGACCGGCGTCACCTGGGCGCTGGGCCGGCTGCCGGCGGGCCTCACCGCCCTGACCATCCTCGTCCAGCCGCTGGTCGCCGCCCTGTTCGGCTGGATGCTGTTCGCCGAGACACTGACGCTGGTGCAGGCGCTGGGTGGCGCGCTCGTCCTGATCGCTGTGGCCATGGCCCAGTGGACCAGCGGCAGAAAGACAGCGGGCGCGGAGACCGAAGCCTCCGCGCCCGCCAAGACCTGAATGTCCTGCTGGACTACAGGAGCTTGAGGTTCACCGCAGCGGTCTTGCCGCGCTGGGATTCCAGCTCGTACTCGACCCGGGCGTTTTCATTCAGACCAGCCAGGCCGGCCTTCTGAACGGCGGTGATGTGCACGAACACATCGTTGCCGCCGTTTTCGGGCTGGATGAAGCCAAAGCCCTTGGTGGGGTTGAACCACTTGACCGTACCGGTCGCCATCTGCGTTCTCCGTCAACGCGCTTTGCCAGGCAGCGCCCCCCGCAGGGGAACGCCGTCAGCCCATCTGGACAGCTCGTTCAGGCGAAGGAGCGACGCGCGGGTTTGGACCCCAGCGAAAATCCGGGCTGCGCCACGGTTGTCTCGCGTCGCGGGCGAACGGTCAAGGAAAAGCGAATCGCACGCTCAGGCGCACAGACCGCGCGGCGCTCCGTCGAGGTGCAGGTGGTCGTCATGCTCCACGTTATAGTCCGGACCAAGCACAGTGGCGAAGACGTCGCAGCCCCCGTCCCGGATGCGCCGAAGGAAGTCGGCCCCCGCCGCTCCGGTCGGCCCGTCGCCGTCCCAGTCGGCGGTCAGGCTGACCCTGCGTCCGTCGGCCAGGGTGACCCCGGCCACGTCCAGGGCGTTGGCCCGCGCATGCTCGCTGGGCCGGGCCCCGGGCTCGGTCGAGCCATAGATGCGGCGGCAGGAATAGGTCCCGTAAGTGTCGACCGAAGCGATCGAGGTTCCGAAAGCCGCCTCCGCCGCCGGCCGCAGCACCTGGCGGTCCCACAGCACATAGCGGATCGCCATCGGGCACTGCATGACGAGGCCCTCGGGGGCCAGCGGCGTGACCGCCCCCCCGGTGATCCGCACAGCGCCCCGCACGACGCAGAAGCCGCCGTTGTCGCGATCCTCGGCCCGCTCCGCCTGGACCCCTGCTTCCCGTAGCAGGGCCAGACAGGCGTCGGTCACCGCCGTCACCTCCTCGGCGGGCGGCGCCGCGCTCCGCGACAGCTCGAAATCGGCGACCTTGGCCCGCGTCGCCTGCCCCAGCGGGGCTGACAGATCCAGCGGCGTCCAGGGCAGGTCCTGCGGCGGTGCGAAGGCGTTCAGCAGGGCAAAGGCGGCGCAGAGACCGAGCGCCGCCTCCCACAGCAGGTTCCAGAAATCGGCGAGGTCGCGCTTCACCCGAAGTAGGTCCACCGCAGGGCCTCGGCCAGGCCGACGCAGGCGGCGCGGCCCCGCGGGCCGCCGTTGCTGACCGTCGCCAGCGCCCGATCGCCGTCGTGCACCCTCTGACCTCTCGGCGCAGCAGCGGGGGCGGGGGCCGTGTTGGCGGCGTTCCGGGGGCGACGGATCATCATGGCCCCACAGTGCCTCGATCTCGAGCCGGGCGCGATACGCGAGAATGCAAACCCGCCGGGCCCCTTTCGGAGCCCGGCGGCTGCAGGAAGACCAGCGTCCCGGACGCTGTGCGGCTTAGAAGCGGCCGGTGATCGAGAAGAGGTAGGTCCGGCCCACCGCATCAACCACGCCATCGATACCGATGTCCGGGATAACTTCCTGGGTGTTCAGGACGTTGTTCACGGTCAGACGGACATCGATGTTGTCCCGCAGCTGATAGCCGACCGTGTAGTTGAACAGGTCATAGCCGGGGAACTGGAAGGTGATGTTCTGCTCCGGATAGTCCGACGGAGCGGTCAGGGCGTTGCCCACCGTCCCGGCGTTGTGGAACCAGGTCAGGCGGTGATCCAGACGCCCCATGCGGTGGGCGATGTCGGTCCGGAACTCCCACTCGGTGAAGCCCGGCTCCCCCGCGTTCGGGTTAACGGAACCGGCAACGACGTCGTACTGGAGCAGGTTGTAAACCGAGGTCGACAGGAACAGGTCGCCCCAGTTCGCCGCGCGCTCGCCGAACAGCTCCTCGAGGGCGAAGTTGTAGCGCGCCTCAAGTGTGGCCGCCCTCAGCTTCGTGGTGCTCAGGTTGAAGTTCGGGAAGAAGAAGAAGGCGCTCTGGAACGGCTGGTTGACCAGGGCAGGGCTGCCCGGCTGGGCCACCGGCGCCACAGGGGTGCCGGTCAGCGGGTTGACCGTCGGAATGACATAGTTGCCGGTGGCCGTGTTCAGGACGCCGAAGATGAACTGGTCGCACGCCGGGGTGCCGGAGAGTTGCGAGTTCGGGAAATCCGCCTGGTCGAAGCAGGCGTCGACCGTGGTCGGCGGGCCGGTCAGGCCGACCTGGCCGGTGATCTCGGCATCATAATAGTCGAAGGCGATGGTCAGGCGCGGAATGGCTCGCGGCGTCAGGGTGAAGCCGTAGCCGACCGCTTCCGATTCCTCGTTGTTGAGGAACGGGTTACCGGCGGTGGCGGCGGGACGGCTGCCCCCCACGCCAACATAGTTGGCGAGGAAGGCGTCGGCCGAGGCGTTGTCAGTCGCAGCCCCGGTCAGAATGACGGCGCGGCGGCAGTTGGCCTGGCGCACCGCCGGATCCGGTGCGCTGGAAATGGAGGCCGGGGTACAGGGGATACCGCCGCCCGCCGGGTTGGTGAAGCCCGTGCCCGGGGCGCCGTACAGCTCGATGATCGAGGCCGAACGCACCGACGTCGACGTATTGGCGCGCAGCACCAAGTCGTCGGTCAGACGCCAGCGGACGCTGGCCTGATAGACCTCGTCGGTCACGCCCGGTGCGGCAGCGAAGCCGGCGGTCAGCGTCTCCTGGTCGCGGTCGACGATGCGGTAGGCACCGGACAGCTCCAGCTCCTGGAACAGCGGCAGGGTGAAGTCGCCGCCAAAGATCGGGATCAGGGCTTCATAGCCGTACTCGAGGAAGCGCAGCTCACCGTTCGAGAAGGCGCCGGTGGTGTTCCGCGCCGCCCCGGTAGCGAAGTCCCGGCCCGGCTTGAAGTCGAGGCTTTCATTACGCCACTCGATCTGGGCGCCGGCGCTGATCCAGCCCGCCGGCAGGCGGAACATTTCGCCGCCGAACGAGGCGGCGAGATAGTGCTGGCGCGCCTCATTGGTCGAGCTGGTGTCGGCCCGGACGTAGTCGCGCAGGGCGTCTGTGACCGTCGCGTTGTTCTCGCCGAACACGTTGAACGGCACGCAGGCGTCGATCTGGGCCCGCGTCGGCACGAGACCGAGCGTGGTATTGATGTTGGCCAGACCCGGGTTGCGGATCGCGATCGATTCCGGCGTCGCGAGCGTCTTCTGGCGGCAGACCGGCCCGGTCGGTCCCTGAACCACGTCGATCGCCAGGGCGAACTCCGTATCGAGCAGGTTCTGGCCAATGTTCAGGATCGAGTTCTGACCGTAAACGTAAGAGCCATCCCAGTAGAAGCGACGACCGAACAGACCGAACTCGCCCTCGATGGTATGCGAGGTGCGGAACATCTCCACGTCATTGCCGCTGGGGTAGCCGCCGCCGATGACATCCGCGAGGGCGCGGTTCACGAACATCACGCGCTGGCCGTTGATGGTCGGCACCGTCAGGCCCTGGGCGACGAGGCTATTGATCTGGGCAAGGTTGGCCGCGCCGAAGAAGGGGTTCTGATCGATGTAGACCGGAATGGCGCGGCTGCCAGCGGTGGTCGAACCCGTGTTGGTGTTGGAGTCGGCGCCACCAACCGAGCGGTATGCGATGTCGGTGTACAACGCCTCGCCGCGGTAGGTGATGGACGGCGTGATGTCCAGTCGGCCGAGGATGGCCAGGCTCTGACGCTCCGTCGACGACTGCAGGTTGCCGTAACCGCGGGCCGTGTTGCTGAACCCGTCACCACCGATGCCGGTGCCGAAAGTGGCGAGGCGCGGATCCCCGAAATTGTAGGGGACCAGAGCGCCTGACGCATTGAACTGCAGCGGCACCGCGATGCGCGGGAACAGGGCGCTGGTCGCCGGATCCGTGTTGGCGATGGTCGGGTACGTGCCGAGCGGGCCCGCCCCCGACGTATTGAAGAAGGTGCCGAGGAAGAGGTTCGGATTCAGGTTCGGGTTTGCCGAAAAATACTCCTGCGGGGTCGGGCGCACGCGCTGGAGGATGTTCAGCCCGAGAGCGTTGATCTGGGCCTGGGTCAGGCCCGCGATGTTGGTCCCCGGGGCGTACTGGTTGATCACCTGCTGCCCCGTGACACCGGTCGGCAGGGCAGACGGCGCAAAGAACGAAATCTGGCCGGCGACGCCGGCGCCGGCAACCGTCGGCGCGACGAAGCCGTTGGGGATGAAGAAGGAGGTGCCACCGACGCCCGACGGAAGCGCAAAGCCCAGGCCCAGGAGCCCGCCGGCCGTGAAGTTGTTGTTCACCGCGAGGCGGCCCGGCGTGAACACCGTGCCCGGCTGACGGTCCGCGGCACCGGAACGGAACGCGCCCGGCAGGGTGGTGCCGCTGCGGAGCAGATCCGCCAGCTGCCCGCCCGACAGGGTGTCGTTGCGGGTAAATCCGTTGGCCGAGTTCGTCTGCGCACCGGTGAAGTAGAAGTCCCGATCGCCGCCGACAGTGATGGCTTCCTGCTCATAGTAGTCGTAGGCCAGCGTGATGTTGGCCTTGTCTTCGTAGAAGTTCGTACCCCAGGTGACGTTGGCCCGATAGCGGGCACCATCGCCATAGTCGGTCACGCCGTACTGGGCACCGACTTCGAGGCCGTCAAAGTCATCCTTGAGGATGAAGTTGATGACACCGCCCACGGCGTCCGCGCCGTAGATGGCGCCGCCGGTCAGCGGGGTGACTTCCACGCTCGCGATCAGCGACGGCGGGATCACCGAGATGTCGACCTGGGCACCCGTGGCGTTGTCCGGCACGAACACGGTGGCCTGGTTGCCGGAGATGAAGCGGCGGCCGTTGACCAGGGTCAGGGTGCGCTGGGTGCCCAGGTTGAACAGGTCGGCGAAGGCGAAGTTGTCGCCGAACTGGGTGTTGGCGCCGCGGCTGTTGGAGCCGGCGCCGACCAGCGGGATGTCCTCCAGCACGTCGATCGCGTTGCCGACGCCCGTCTGGACGAACTCTTCCTCGGTGATCGTCTTGACCGGCGTCGCGGTGTCCAGCGATTCCCGGCGCAGACGCGAGCCGGTGATCACGATTTCCTCGACCTCGGTGGTCGCGGGATCACCAGCGGGCGCGGGGGCCTGCTGCGCGATTGCCACGCCCGAGATCATCATCACCCCGGCCAGCACCGACCCGCCGAGAAGCTTTGATTTGATGTTCACGCTGGGAACCCCCTACATTGAAAAGGCGCAGGACCGGAAACACGCCGGGCACCCTGCTTCGGCACCTTTTCGTCGCATTCCCGCCATCTTGGCAAGCGTGGGCGTCAGGTTTTGACGGAAAGTGCGCGGAACTGTCACTCGCGGGACACACGCCGCCACCCGGCATGGCGGCGCGCGACGCGCCACGGCATCAGCGCAGGAGCCCCGCCGGGGCCGACGAGGGACGAGGCCGCCCGCCGGACCACACGTTTCCCCCACCCCGACGCGCCGCGCGCCTCGCTCACCTCCGGCCCGTCCTTGCGAGCGCGCCGAGCGCGGCGAGGACCCCTTCCACGGCGACCAGGGCGACCACCGACATGACGATCCCGGCCGTATCGAAGGGCGGGGTCCAGCCATCGATGGCGCGGTCGATGAAGGCGTCGAGGCTGTCCACGGCGATGTGGACCGACAGCGGCGAGTCGAACCACAGCCAGGCGGCCGCGGCCACGCGGCCGGCGGCGAAGGCGGCCTCCCCGAGCCCGGCGTAGATCCCGGCCGAGGGCCACAGGGCGCGGCCGAGGTCGAAGGCAATACGTGTGGCCCCGAAGGCGATCACCGGCCAGTAGACCAGGGCGAAGACCTCGCGGCTGAGCGCGCCCCAGTCGACGCCGTCGCGCACATAGACCCATTCGGTCGGATGCAGCCCGGGGATGCGGAAGGCGGTCGTCCACCACAACAGCACCACCGCCCAGGCCACGATGTTGCCGAGGGCCTCGCCGGTCGTCGTCCTGCGCGGTGCCACGCGGGCCGAGGGCGCAGCGCCGCCCCCGTCCTTCGGGCGCGCGGTCAGGCTGTCCAGCCAGTCCTCGCCGACCCCGAACTCGTAGATGCCGAGGTCCTTGACCCGCCAGTCATGCAGCCAGCGCGGCCGCTCCGACTGACGCTCGAAGATGTAGGCGGCGAGGGTGGCGAAGCCGATCAGGGTGATGACGCCGCTGAACAGGCCGGCGATGCTCTGGCCGAGGGCCACGCCCGGATCGACCTCGCCGCCGACCACCCGGGCCAGCAGTCCGAGCGCCGTCAGGAGCAGCAGAACGATGCCGCCGGCGCGGATGGCGAACCGCCAGTAGGGATAGAGCTCCGGACCGACCACATGGCGCGGCCCGGGGCGATAGCGCGCGGCGACGCTGAGCGGATGCCCGATCTCGCGCAGCACCGCCTCCACCTCGTCAGCCTGCAGCGCCCGGCCCAGCTCCGCGGCGCGGGCCTCCAGCCGGCTGTCGATCTCGTCGCGCAGCTCGGCGACCACATCGTCGCGCTGGTCCGCGGGCAGATGCGCCGCGACCACCTTCAGATAGCGCTCCACCAGCGCCGCCGTCGTCCCTGCGCTCATCGCGCCCCCTCCTCTTCCGTGAAGATCCGATCCAGCGAGGCCGAGATGCCCCGCCATTCCGCCAGCAGGCGCGCCAGCATGACCTCGCCCGCCGGCGACAGGCGGTAGAAGCGCTTCCTGCGCTTCTCCTCCTCGCGCCATTCCGAGGTCAGCAGCCCCTGCCCCTCCAGCCGACGCAGCAGCGGATAGAGGGTGCTTTCCTCCATCTCGACGCCGTCCCCGGCCAGGGCCGTGCGCAGCGAATAGCCGTACCGCTCGACCCGCAGCCGCGCGAGCACGGCCAGGCTCAGCGAGCCCCGCCGCAGCTCCAGCCGCAAACTCTCGAACAGTTCGTCGCCGCCGGACACTCGACATCGCCTCGCATAGTGTGTGACACACAGTGTATGAAGCATACTGTACGAGGAAGTCAATACCCGGCTGCAGGAGCCTCAGTTTACCAGCCAGAACAGCTCTTCGACCGGCGTGCCGAGGGCGCGCGCCAGCGACAGGGCGAGGATCGTCGAGGGCACGAACACCCCGTTCTCAACGGTGTTGATGGTCTTGCGCGAGACGCCGGCGAGGGCGGCCAGCTCGGCCTGGGTCAGACCGGCCGCCGTACGCACCTCCTTGAGGCTCGAGCCCAGCCGGGGCTCACTCATCCGCCGGGTCCGCCGCCTTGTCCAACAAGGCGAAGCGCAGGAGGGGCACGATCGCGCCGACCGCCAGCGCAACGGCCAGCGCCGCAGGGCTCCACTCCGGCCGCCACAGGCTGACGGCATAGGCCGCGCTGGCGCCGCCCAGAAGCACCACATACCCCCAGGTCATGGCGCTGGCCCTCAATGAGCGGGTCCACTCGTCCTCAAGGAACTTGCGCACCTTGCGCGAGCCGCCGTCCCGGCCGTGCAGCAGCGCCAGCGCCAGCCATGCCGTCAGCGCCACCATCAGGGCGAAGCCAACGACGGCAAAGTCCGTCTCGCCGGCCTGCAGCTTGCCGATGGCGTTCAGCCCGAGCGCCAGGGCCAGAACCGAGCCAACACTCAGCCCGAACATCCGCGACCGCCGTTGGCGCTGTTCCTGATCCCGTCGCCCCATCGCCGCCTCCCTGCAGGTGACCGGACACCCGCGGCCCGGAACGTCACCTTCAGGTGACATGTCACCTTGAGGTGACAAGCGTCAAGCCCGCAAGTTCGACGTGCCCCGACGACTTAATCGGGAGATTGATGTCCCCCTTCCCGCCCACGGGGCGCCACTGACAGCGATCCTGCGCCTGCCGAGCGCGGCCGGTCACGCTGGGCCAGGCCGCGCGGACGGGGCGCGTCAGGGTCAGAGCAAGTCTGGGAACGGCAGGATCCGATCGCTGAGCGCCGCCGCTTGATTGGCGGCGGCCCTGGCGTTCCTGAGCGCGAGCTCGGCCGCCAGCATCCTTGCCGGATCTCCGGCGATCACGGCGAGGTCGTACTCGGCCTGCCGCTGCTCCACAACCGTCATGGCCTGGATGTAGGCGGTGTCGGAAGTCGTCCAGGCGTCAGCGCGCGTCTCGGGCGTGAGCGCGCGCGTCACCGCCGTCCCCGCCGCCGTCGCCTGCCCTTTCAAGGCCGCCCCGACAGCCGCCAGGAAGCGGTTCGGGTTTCGCACGAGGGCCAGACGAACCTGCACGTTGGTCGAGCCGAGCAGCGCCGATCTGGCGCGCTGACGTAGGCTCAGCCGGCGCTCCTGCAGCAGCGGCGTCAGACGCTCCGCCTCGGCCTGACGATCCAGCAGGACCTGGTACGCTGTGATGCCCTCGGCCTTGGCGCCCGGTGCCTCCGCCGCCGCCCGGGCCCGCGGCAGTTGGCGGGCCAGGGTCCGGAGCTCGGCGGCGTTGGCCGTAAGCTCCGTCTCGACGGCCGAGAGGGCGGCCGCCAGGGTCGCGGTCGCGCCGGTCGTCGGGCGCAGCGGCAGCACCGGACTGGCCATGAGCCGCAGCTCGTCGAAGCCGTAGAACTCGTCGCTGCGCGGCCGCAGGGGCCCCAGCGGAATGCGGGCCACCGCGAAGGTCGCGTTGTTGATCGCCTCGGTGCCGGCGCTGGCGGGGGTGGAAAAGGTGACATGCAGCTCCGCCGGCAGGGGCCGGTTCGGAGCCCCCGTGACGGGGGTGCGGTACCAGATCAGCACGGGCCGGACGGTGAAGCCGTCGGCGTGCTGCTCAAGAAAGGCCTCGACATACAGGGCCGGGCGACGCGGCAGGCCGACCCCTTCGAGACCCGTGGAGGAGACCTGCTGCCCTTCCGGTCCGCGCAGCACCAGGTCCGGGAGCGTGTCACCCGACGACCGCCCGCCGGGGCCCGGTTCGGCGGCGGCGAAGGTCAGGCACAGGCTCCGGCGCGGCACCGGCGACGCCAGCCCGGGACGGTCCGGGACGATCTCGCCGAAGCCGTAGAAGGCGTAGCTGGTCTGGGCCGCGACGTTGAAGGCGTGTTCCCGCGCGGCCTCCTCCAGCAGGCCGCCCAGCGCGGTCAGTCCGCCGCTGGCGAGCTGCCCGGCGAAACCGGCGGCCAGAGCGCCGAACGACTCCTGCGCGAGGGCCGCGCCTTCCACCTGCGCGACGTAGCTCCGGGGGGTTAGCAAGCAGTCGGCG
>VYKP01000585.1_pt1 | contig 15423 bp, 11 predicted proteins | sample 5114551 | NCBI WGS metagenome assembly VYKP01 (sample SAMN12291777, study PRJNA351875) | freshwater metagenome | isolation source: freshwater lake | place: USA: Michigan, Baseline Lake | collected 2013-08-09
TCCCGCATCTGATGCTGTCGACGGTCTTCGCCGAGCACTTCGGTCTCGTGCCGTCCTACGCCCACGCGATCCAGCTGGGAGGCGCGACCGGATTCGCGATGGCGATGCTCGCCCACCATGTCGTCGAAAGCGGCCTCGCGAAGAACGTCCTGGTCGTGGCGGGGGAGAACCGTCTCACCGGCCAGACCCGCGACGCTGCCGTCCAGACGCTCGCCCAGGTGGGGCACCCGGTGTACGAGGTGCCCTTCGGCGCCACGATCCCGGCCTACTACGGGCTGCTCGCGTCGCGGTACATGCACGAGCACGGCAATTCGGAACGCGACTTCGCGGAACTCGCGGTGACCATGCGCCGGCACGCGGGCGGGCATCCGGGTGCGCAGTTCCACGACCCCATCGACGTCGACCAGGTGCTCGCCTCCAAGCCCGTTGCCTCCCCGCTCAAGCTTCTCGACTGCTGCCCGGTGTCCGACGGAGGCGCCGCGTTCGTCGTGAGTCGCGACCGCACCAACGCGTTCTCGGTCCGGATCCGCGGCACGGCACAGGCACACACGCATCAGCACGTCACCGCCGCACCGAGCCTCACCGAGTTCGGTGCCGCCGCATCCACGCAGACGGCCATGCGCACGGCCGGCATCCGGCTGGACGACGTCGACTACGCGGCCATCTACGACAGCTTCACGATCACGCTCGCGCTCCTCCTGGAGGAGATCGGTCTCGCGCCCCGCGGCGGCGCCGGCCGGCTGGCGGCGGAAGGCCACTTCTCGACCGCGGATGGCGTGCCGCTCAACACCCATGGCGGCCTGCTGTCGTACGGCCACTGCGGCGTCGGCGGCGCCATGGCGCATCTGGTGGAAACCCAACTGCAGATGACCGGCCGGGCCGGCGCCCGCCAGCGCGGCACCCCGGGCATCGCCCTGCTCCACGGCGACGGCGGCGTGCTGTCGTCCCATGTCTCGCTCGTGCTCGGGAGGGAAGCATGAATCCGGAGATCCTCGACTGGACCGAAGGCACGGAAGGCATCGCGATGCAGCACTGCAGCGACTGCCACCACGCGTGGTACTTCCGTCGTGATTTCTGCCCCGCGTGCGGATCGCGCACGATCACCCGCAAGCAGGCGTCCGGCCTCGGCACGGTGCACGCCGTCACCCTCGTCGCCCGCGCGCCGAGCGAGGCCCTGCGCCCGTACGCGCCCTACGCGATCGCCCTCGTCGATGCCGACGAGGGCTTCCGCCTCATGGCCCACGTGGTCCCGGAAGCCCGCATCGGGGACCGCGTCCGCGCGACCTTCCACGAATTCGGCACGGCCACGGTCCCGCTGTTCGTCCTCGAAGGCTGATCGACCATCCCGTTCATCCCGCCGCGGCCGAGTGCCGCGGCCGCTGTCGCCACGGAGCACCCCCACCATGACGCCGCCACTGCGCGCCTGCCTCGCCCCCGGATCGATCGTCGTCATCGGCGCCTCGGAGAACCCCGACAAGATCGGCGGCCGTCCGCTCGCCTACCTCGCGAAGTTCGGCTATCGCGGACGCGTCTATGCGGTGAATCCGAAGCGCAGCGAGACCCAGGGCTTCCCGACGTTCCCGTCGATCGATGCGCTGCCCGAGGTGCCGGAGGCCGCGATCGTCGCGGTGCCTGGTCTGGCCGCCGTCGACGCCGTGACGCAACTCGCGGCAGCCGGCGTGAAGGCGTGTGTGGTGATGTCCTCCGGCTTCGGCGAGACGTCCTCACCGGAAGGCATCGCGGGCGAGGCACGGATGCGTGAGGTGGCCCGCGCCGCCGGCATGCGGGTCGTGGGGCCGAACTCCCAGGGCCTCGCGAACTTCGGCAACGGCGCCGTGCTGTCCTTCTCGTCGATGTTCATCGAGGTCCCGCCCATGGACGGTCCGGTGGGCGTCGTGAGCCAGAGCGGCGCGATGAGCGTGGTGCCCTACTGCATGCTGCGTCGACGCGGGATCGGCGTCCGGTACGCGCACGCCACCGGCAACGACTGCGACATCACGGTGGGCGAGCTCGCTGGCGCCGTGGCGGAGGATCCGGATCTCAAACTCCTGCTGCTCTATCTGGAGAGCATCCCGGATCCCGCACCGCTCGCCGAAGCCGCGCGCATCGCGCGTGACCGCGGGCTGCCGATCGTGGCACTGAAGTCCGGACGCACGCTCGCCGGACAGCAGGCTGCCCGCTCCCACACCGGCGCGCTCGCGAACGAGGACCGCGTCGTCGACGCCTTCCTCGAGCGCAACGGTATCTGGCGCGCGCGCGATCTCCGGGAACTCGTGGCGGCCACCGAGCTGTATCTGAAGGGATGGCAGCCGGCCGGACGGCGCCTCGTCGCGATCAGCAACTCCGGCGCCGTGTGCGTGATGGCCGCCGATGCCGCGACGCGCGCGGAGATGCCCATCGCGACGCTCGCTCCCGAGACACGCGCCGAGATGGCCGCGATCCTGCCGTCCTTCGCGACGACGACCAACCCGATCGACATCACCGCCGCGCTGATGACCAACAGCGGCCTCTTCGGCGCGATCCTGCCGGCGATCGCCCGCGACCCGGCCGCCGACGCCTTCGTGATCGGCATCCCGGTGGCCGGTGCCGCCTACGATGTCGAAGCCTTCGCGCGCGACACCGCCGACTTCGCGCAGGCAACCGGCAAGCCCGTGGTCGCCGCGATCACGCAGGACGAAGTGGCCGCCCCGTTCCGGGCCCGCGGCCTGCCGGTGTTCCAGACCGAATCCGAGGCCGTCTCCGCACTCGCACAGTTCACCGCGCATCACGAACGCATCCACGCCGCGAAACCCACGGCGCCCGTGGCGAAGGCGTCCGGCGGGCAGCAACGCATGCTGAACGAGGCGGAGAGCCTCGCGCGGCTGGAGGCTGCTGGCGTGCCGGTCGTGCCCCATCGGCTCTGCCGGACGGCGGACGAAGCGGCGGCGGCATTCGCGGCGATCGGCGGTCCGGTCGTGGTGAAGGGCTGCTCCGCGGACGTCGCGCACAAGTCGGAACTGGGTCTCGTGCGGCTCGGCATCATGGACACGGACGCGACGCGCACCGCCTTCACGGCCATGGAGAAGACATTGCGCGACGGCGGCTTCGCCTTCGACGGCATGCTCGTGGCGGCGATGGCCCGCGGCCGCCGCGAGCTGATGGTCGGTGCCTACGTGGACCCGGTGTTCGGGCCGGTCGTCGTGATCGGCGACGGCGGCAAGTACGTGGAGGCCCTGCCCGACTCGCAACTGCTGCTCCCGCCGTTCGATGCCTTTGACGTGCACCGGGCGCTCTCGCGGCTGCGCGTCGCGCCGCTCTTCGCCGGCGTTCGCGGCGAGGCCCCGATGGACCTCGACGCCTTCGCGCAGGCGGTCACCGCTGTCGGCGCGCTGGTGTCAGTGCCGGGCAGCCGGATCGCGAGCCTCGACGTGAATCCGGTGCTGATCGGCAGTGCGGGGGATGGCTGTGTCGCCCTGGATGCCGTGGTGTTCGAGACGACGGACTGACGTCCTGCACATCGCATGGTGGCGACAGCGACGGCGACGACTATGATGCCCGGGTAGTCATCCACCGTCGGCAGTGGCCCGGCGCGGACGTGACTGCGAGTCCCCCACGCCCCCCGGAGACCGCCGCATGAAGAACGTCCTCTTTTTCGTCCACGGCATCGGCCGGCACGGCGCGGGATGGTCCGCGGCGCCGGACGGTCCGGTTGCCGCCCTCGACGCCGCGATGAAGCGCTATCCGTGCTTCGCCGGCAAGAAGCTGTCGGATCTCGTCGACATCGTCGAAGTGCGCTACGACGATCTCTTCGACCTGGTGCTCGACCAGTGGGAGAAGCTGGCGGACGACCTCGGGCCGGCTGCGGGTGCCTTCCCCTGGGTCGCGAAGGTCCAGCAGCTGCTGGCCGAGGTGGGCGGGAACAAGAACCTCTATGCCGACTTCGGCGGCGACATCCTCCTCTACGGTCGTTTCGACATCGTGGCGCGGGCTGTACGCCTGCGCGTGGCGTCAGTTCTCGCGGGCGAGGTCCTGAAGCGGCACCTGAAGGCCGCCGAGCCCGGCGAGACCTTTCCGCGGATCGGCATCGTGGCGCACTCGATGGGGACCGCCGTCACCCACGACGCCCTCTGGACGCTGGCCACGGCGGACTTCCTGAAAGACCAGTCGACGGTCGCGGCATCGCCCGCGCTGGCGACCGCCCCCGGACTCCTCGGCACCGGGCAGCTGACCGACGAGCAGCGCGCGCATTTCGAACAGGTGCAGCAGGGCACGCAGGCGCATCCCGACCGTCCGATGCCGTTCCCGCTCAATACGCTGATGCTCGTGTCGAACGTGATTCCGCTCATCAGCCGGGTCGATGGCGACTACCTCTCCGCGAAGCACGACGGGCTGCTGGAGTGCGCCCTCTTCCGCGACGTGAACAACCGGTTCGATCCGGTGTGCAACGTGAAAGCCTTCAAGGTCGGCGCGCGAACCAACGGCAAGCGGCTCGGCGTCGACCACATCCACGAGCGCAACACGCACGGCTTCGCGCACTACCTCTCGAATCCGCTGGTGCACATGCCGCTGCTCACGCGGATGACCGACGTCGTGACACCGGACGACATCACGCTCGCGAAGCAGGAGGCCGATGCCCACTGGCAGGGCCTCGGTGGCGGCCTGGCGATGGAAGTGCAGGCGAAACTCACGCAACTGGTGGACTCGGCGGTGGCGAGTTCGGGGACCCTCCAGGACCTGCTCGCGGTGGTCCGCGCACTGAAGGAGCTGACGGCATGAAGATCCTGACGAAGGGAATCCGCTGGCTCGCGGCCTGCGGCGCCGTCGTTGCGATCAGCCTCCCGGTATCGGTGCTGGCCGCGTCGGACCCAGGCAAGGTGTGCGGCGCCCCGCTCACGCCGTCCGCTGCCTTCGAGCGAAAGGCCCTGGTGAACGATGCCGCCGACGACATCGTCGCCGGTCGGCTCCAGGTGGCACTCGACCGGATCGCGACGACCTTCGAGCAATCGCTTCCCCCGGGCGAGGCCGCGACGCCGGGGCCCGCCGCGTTCCTGCGGCAACTGCGCGCGCCGACATCGCGCTGGTCGGCCCTATGGGAGGTCGCCGTCGACGACGACACGGCGAACCCGATCCTGTTCGAGCGCGATCCGACGGAACGCCCCGTGATCATCCCCTGCCGCCCGCTGCCGATCGCGACGAAGTACCACGACATGGTCTCCATCGCGCGGTTCCTGAACACGGCGATCGCGGCCCTCGAGGCGCCGGGCAAGCAGGCCCAGTGGATCGCACTGAAGCAACGTGCCACCGATCACGAGGACCTCATCCGCAACGGGCTGCCGATGTGGCCGTGGGAACTCTGGTTGAACGGGAAGCGGCTGGGCAGCTCGGACGCGGACGCCCTGTTCGATACGCAGTTCGTCTTCATGCGCCCGTCGGTCGGCGTGGAGATCAACACCCGCAGCCGCGAGCGGGCGAACCTCGAGGGCAGCCTGATGCTCGAGCCGATCGGCTTCGTCCGCTACGTGGATGGAAGCCGCTTCCGGCAATGGTGGGGCGCATCGGCCGTGGTCACGGCCAGCACCGGCCAGGGCATGGGATACGGCGCGCTGGTCCGGTACGGACGCTATTCGGCGGGGCTCACGCTGCACCACTCGGACGTCCCGGGCGTGAGCAACGACGTGCATTTCCTGGTGGGCATGGACCTCTACGACCTCATCGAGAAGACGCGTGGCGAGCTGCCGGCGGTGCGCGCCGGGATCCGTCGCTCTGCCGTGGATCTCCTGCTGGGCCCGCCCTGAGGAGCATGCGCCGCCCTCTCGTCAGACGAGCACCGGCCCTTCCCGCTCCGCGAGTTCGATCCGGTTGCGGCCGTTGTCCTTGGCACGCTGCAGCGCCCCGCGGGCGCGGACCATGAGGGCATCCGCGGTGCCGCCGCGGGCCTCGGCGATGCCGACCGAGACGGTCACCACCGGCAGCGGCACACCGCCATGGTCCAGTCTCAGGGCCTCGACGGCGCAGCGGATCTCCTCCAGGCGGATCAGCGCATCTTCCAGCTCGCAGCCGGGCAGCACCAGGACGACTTCCTCGCCACCCACGCGGCAGGCGGTGTCGTAGCCGCGCAACGACCCGTTCAGGATCCGGCCGATCGCCGCGAGCACTCCGTCGCCGGCTTCGCGGCCGTGGCGTTCGTTGAAGGTGGCAAGTCCGTCGATGTCGACGATCGCGACACACACGGCCCGGCGCTCGCGATGCGCACGCTGGAGTTCCGCCGGCAGTTCCTCGTCGAGGATCCGTCGCTGGTATAGGCCGGTGAGAGCATCCCGCAATGCCTGCTCCCGTAGCGCGAGTCGCAACCGGAGATTCGACAGTGCCTGGCCGAGCATGCGTGCCAGAGCGTCCATCCGGGGACGCAGCGTCTCGACGTCGCCGGCATCGCAACCGTGGGGGGCGAACAGATGCACCGCACCCATCGCCTCCCGGTGATCGACGATCGGCAGGCAGAAGTGCGGCGGGAGGACCTCGTCGGCCTCATCGACGAGGTGCGCGCAGAGCGCATGCTCGGCGGGATCCGTGTAACGGTGGACACGGTGGCTGCGGACAGCCCAGCAGTCCCGCGGGCTGAAGCGGTCGACCATCGGGGCCCGGTCGCCCCAGCGGCTGGTCACGACGACGCGGGATTCGCCCTCGATCTGCGTCAGGGCGCCCGACCACCCCGGCAGGAGCCGCAGGCAGGCGCGGCGGATGATCTCGCGCGCCTCGGGCAGGGTCTCCGCGAGGTGCAGCATCTCCCGGGTGTCTTCCAGCAGGGCGGCATCGCGCGATGCGTCCCGGTGCCCGTCGGCCAGCTCTGCCAGTCGCCGGATCTGCGCATGAGCATGCAGTTCGGCGTGCTTGCGCTCATCGATGTCGACGAGATGCCCGATCCAGCCGCCGGAGGTCACGGCGGCGGGTGCGCCGGTCGGCACCGAGGCGGCCCCCAGCGGGGCCAGGGACAACTGGTGCCATCGATACACGCCATCGGCCCGCCGCACACGGACATCCTCGGTCAGGCGCAGGGCACCGGCAGCAAACCGACGCCGCCACTGGCCAACCCGATCGGCATTCCAGTCGTGCTCGTGGAAGACGTCCGTGAGCGCAGTGATGGCACCCAGGGTTTCCGGGGCGTATCCCCACAGCGCAGCCGCGTTGGGTGAGAACCGCGCCAGTACGTCGGGGTGTCCGGTGTCGGTACGGAACATCGCCACGGGACCCGCTGCGGCGTCCCAGGGGCGCTCGCCCGGAACAGTGCCGGCGTCGTCCGTCGACGCCGACCTGATGGCGACGGTTGCGGCGGATGCCGCGGGCGCGGCTCCGATCATGGCGGTGGCGGCGTCTGTGTCCGCCACCTGCTCATCCGCGGACCGACGCCGTTCGACGGCGAACAGCGCGAGCACGGGACCGATCCCGACGAGAGCGATCAGCAGCGCGATCCATGGCGCCGCCGCGCCGAGGCCGGGCGCGAGCGCCACGGCATCCGGCCGTACCTCGACGGCGGCGGTGCCAGCCATCTGGAGGAGGACGACGATGGTGCCCAGGCCCACGGCAGCGGCGGGCGCCGGCAGGAGAGCGGTCGCGGACGCCCACCCCCGGCTGAGCGCAATCACCGCCGCCACGCACAGGCAGGCGCCAGCGAGCGCCGCCAGTCGGCGTGCCCGACGTACGGACCGATCCGCCAGGCGCTGGTACCGATGAAATGCATCGCGCCGATGCCGGCAACGAGGGACGCTGCGGCGAGCGCGACACCCGTCCCACCGAGGGAGGCCCGACCGGCCAGCCGCAACGCGGTGCCGACACCTAGCCAAGCCGGGACCACCGACGCGATGAGCAGCACCGGCGCGAGAGCGGGGTCGATGGGAAGGTGGTACGCCAGCAGGCCGACGACATGCGCGGCCCAGAGTCCGACGCCGGCAACAGCCGCGCCGTGGGACCACCAGCGATGACCCGCGGAGGCGTCCATCGCGGGAAGCGCGCTGGCGATCCGGACGAAGGCCAATGAAGCCAGGGTGGCGCCCCCCCACGACAGGACGAGGAGGACGGGGTCGTAGGAACCGGACATGGCAACCACTCGAAGGCGTGATCTCCAGCTTACGACCGGCACCCCGGGCGACTTGAGGCACGCAGGGCGATCGCCGTGGTGGCCATCGCCGCCGCGCAGGCCTGCCCTTGAAATCCCGCACACCACCCCAACGTGCGGTGGGTCGGAAATCGAACAGACCGGAAAACTCATGACAGATCAGCAGGATAACGCCGCCCCACAGGATGCCCAGGGCACCGCCGCCCCCGAAGTGATGCCGAGCCTCGAAGAGTTGCTCCGCCAGGCCGAGCTGAACGCCGCCGAGCACCACGACGCGTGGCTCCGGGCCAAGGCCGAGACCGAGAACATCCGGAAGCGGGCCCAGGACGACGTGGCCAAGGCGCACAAGTTCGCGGTGGACGGGATCTCGTCCGAACTCCTGGCCGTCCGCGACAGCCTCGAAGCCGCCGCCGGCGTGCAGAACGCGACCGTCGAGAGCATGAAGGCCGGCGTCGAGATCACGCTGCGACAGCTCACCTCCGTCTTCGAGAAATTCGCGATCCGCGAGATGAACCCCGTCGGCGAGAAGTTCGACCCGCACCGCCACCAGGCGATGAGCATGGTCGAGTCCGACCAACCGGCGAACACGGTGGTCGAGGTCTTCCAGAAGGGCTACCTGCTGCACGAGCGGGTGTTGCGCCCCGCACTCGTGGCGGTGTCCCGCGCGAAGGGCGCCTGAACACCTGATTGATCCGGGCCGCTTGAATCACCGGCGCCCCACCCGAATATAGCCGTCAGACTTCACTTTCCCGCAAGGACGCATCATGGCAAAGATCATCGGCATCGACCTCGGCACGACCAACTCCTGTGTGGCCATCATGGAGAACGGCGTTCCCAAGGTCATCGAGAACTCCGAGGGCGCCCGCACCACGCCGTCCATCGTCGCCTACGTAGAGGACGGCGAGATCCTGGTGGGTGCGCCGGCCAAGCGGCAGGCCATCACCAACCCGCGCAACACGCTGTCGGCCGTCAAGCGCCTGATCGGCCGCCGCTTCAAGGAACGCGAAGTCCAGAAGGCGATCGAGTTGATGCCCTACGGCATCGTCGAGAACAGCAACGGCGACGTCTGGGTCGACGTCCGCGGCAAGAACATCGCCCCGCCCGAGGTGTCGGCGCAGGTGCTGATGAAGATGAAGAAGACGGCCGAGGACTACCTGGGCGAGCCGGTCACGGAAGCCGTCATCACGGTGCCCGCGTATTTCAACGACTCCCAGCGCCAGGCCACCAAGGACGCCGGCCGCATCGCCGGTCTGGACGTCAAGCGGATCATCAACGAGCCCACGGCTGCGGCACTCGCGTTCGGCCTCGACAAGGCCGGCGGCAAGGATCGCAAGATCGCCGTGTATGACCTGGGCGGCGGCACGTTCGACATCTCGATCATCGAGATCGCGGACGTCGACGGCGAGAAGCAGTTCGAGGTGCTCGCGACCAACGGCGACACGTTCCTCGGCGGCGAGGACTTCGACCACCGCCTGATCGAATACATCATCGGCGAGTTCAAGAAGGAATCCGGCGTCGATCTCGGCAAGGACGTCCTCGCGCTGCAGCGCCTGCGGGAAGCCGCGGAGAAGGCGAAGATCGAACTCTCGTCGTCGCAGCAGACCGAGATCAACCTGCCCTACATCACGGCCGACGCCAGCGGTCCGAAGCACCTCGCGCAGAAGATCACGCGCGCCAAGTTCGAGAGCTTGGTGGAGGACCTCGTCGAGAAGTCCATCGAGCCCTGCCGCGTCGCCATCAAGGACGCCGGCGTGAAGGTCTCGGACATCGACGACGTCATCCTGGTCGGCGGCATGACCCGCATGCCGAAGGTGCAGGACAAGGTGAAGGAGTTCTTTGGTCGCGAACCGCGCAAGGACGTGAACCCGGACGAAGCCGTCGCCATCGGCGCGGCGGTCCAGGGCGGCGTGCTGAAGGGTGACGTGAAGGACGTCCTGCTCCTCGACGTGACGCCGCTGTCGCTCGGCATCGAGACCCTCGGTGGCGTGATGACGAAGCTCATCCAGAAGAACACGACGATCCCGACCAAGGCGAACCAGGTGTTCTCCACGGCCGACGACAACCAGCCGGCCGTGACCATCAAGGTGCTGCAGGGCGAGCGCGAGATGGCCTCCGGCAACAAGTCGCTCGGTGAATTCAACCTCGAGGGCATCCCCGCCGCGCCGCGCGGCATGCCGCAGATCGAGGTGACCTTCGACATCGACGCCAACGGCATCCTGCACGTGTCGGCCCGCGACAAGGCGAGCGGCAAGGAGAACAAGATCACCATCAAGGCGAGCTCCGGCCTCACCGAGGACGAGATCAAGCGGATGGTGAAGGACGCCGAGATGAACGCCGAGGAGGACCGCAAGCTGCGCGAGGTGGTCGACGCCCGCAACCAGCTCGACGCCCTGACGCACCAAGTCCGCAAGACCCTCGCCGAGCATGGCGACAAGGTCGAGGCCGGCGAGAAGGCCACCATCGAGGCGGCGCTGAAGGAAGCCGAGGAAGCCCTGAAGGGCAACGACAAGGCCGTCATCGATGCGAAGTCTGAAGCGCTGATGCAGGCCTCGCACAAGCTGGCCGAGAAGATGTACGCGGGCGCCCAGCAGGAAGGCGGCGCACCCGGCGCGCAAGCCTCGGCCGGTGGTGCCGCCGGTGGCAAGGCCGACGACGGCGACGTGGTCGACGCCGAGTTCGAGGAAGTGAAGGACCGCAAGTAACCGCTGCGGGCACCAGTCGCAAGCAGGCGTTGGACTCCGGTCGGCGGGGAAACCCCGCCCACCCGAGCGCGGCGAGAGCGCCCTTTCAGGCCGCTCTCGCCTTTTCGTTTCCCGGGCCCGGACCGCGATGGCCAGCGTTGTCGTCGCGTCGCCGGGCGCCCTGTGTCCGTGGCGAGATCTGATCAATGGCCAAGCGCGATTTTTATGAAATCCTGGGTGTGAACCGCGACGCCTCCGACGACGACATCAAGAAGTCGTACCGGAAGCTCGCGATGAAGTTCCACCCGGACCGCAACCCGGACAACAAGGAGGCCGAGGAGAAGTTCAAGGAGGCCAAGGAAGCCTACGAGATGCTCTCCGACCCGCAGAAGCGGGCCGCGTACGACTCGTACGGACACGCCGGCGTCGACCCGTCGGCCGGTGCTGCCGGCGCCGCCGGGATGGGCGGGTTCGAGGGCGTGTTCGGCGACATCTTCGGCGAGATCTTCGGCGGTGGCGGTGGCCGGGGCGGCGGCGGGCGCAACAGCGTGTATCGCGGCGCCGACCTCCGATACAACCTGGAAGTGTCGCTCGAGGAAGCCGCACGCGGCACCGAGACGCGGATCCGCATCCCGACGATGGAGGAATGCGACACCTGCCACGGCTCGGGCGCGAAGGCGGGCACCCAACCCAAGACCTGCCCGACCTGCGCGGGTCACGGCCAGGTGCGGATGCAGCAGGGCTTCTTCTCCATCCAGCAGACCTGCCCCAAGTGCCACGGCAGCGGCAAGGTGATCACGGACCCCTGCGGCACGTGCGGCGGCGTGGGCCGGACGAAGAAGCAGAAGACGCTGTCGGTGAAGATTCCCGCCGGCGTGGACGAAGGGGATCGCATCCGCCTGTCGGGCGAGGGCGAGGCCGGCGTCAACGGCGGTCCGAACGGCGACCTCTACGTCGTGATCCAGATCCGCGAACACGCCGTGTTCACGCGGGACCAGAACGATCTGCACTGCGAGATGCCGATCAGCTTCACGACGGCGGCGCTGGGCGGCGAGATCGAGATCCCCACGCTCGACGGTGCCGCGAAGATTCGCATCCCCGCCGAGACGCAGACGGGCAAGGTGTTCCGCCTGCGCGGCAAGGGGATCAAGGGCGTGCGGTCCTCCGTGCACGGCGATCTGCTGTGCCACGTGATGGTCGAGACCCCGGTGAACCTGACGGCGCGTCAGCGCGAACTGCTGGAAGAGCTGGAATCCATCAACGAGCGCGACGGGGCCCACCACAACCCGAAGGCGAAGTCGTGGATGGAGAAGGTGAAGGACTTCTTCGGGACCTGATCGCCCCGCGGTGAAAAGCAAAAGGGCGGAGCGCGAAAGCGCCCCGCCCTTTTGCTTTGCCGGACGGACCGGCGATGGATCAGTGGTGGCTGGCCGCGGTCTTCATCACGCCGTAGGCGGGCAGGAATTCCACGTGGCCCGTCTCCACGTCGAGCATCGCACCGACCACCGCGATCTTCCCTTCCTTCACCATCTGCTTCAGCACCGGGCTCTGGTCGAGGATGTCGCGCACGGTGAGTTCCACATTGGCCTCGGCGACCTTCTCCACGAACTCGTGGTTGTGCGAGTCGCGCGCGCTGCCGTCCTTCGGAATGCTGCTCACGGCCGGCTGGAGCTTGTCGAGCAGGCCAGTCAGGTTGCCCATCTTCACGTTGTCGCAGGCGCCCTTCACCGCACCGCAGTGGCTGTGCCCCAGAACCACCACCAGCTTCGACCCCGCCACCGCCGAGGCGTACTCCAGGCTGCCGAGGATGTCCTTGTTCACGATGTTCCCGGCCACGCGTGCGGTGAAGACGTCACCGATCCCCTGATCGAACACCAGCTCCGGACCCGACCGCGAATCGATGCAGGTCACGATGCTCGCGATGGGGTACTGGCCGTGGCCGGTGACCTTCACGTGGTCGCGGAGGTCCCGCGGGAGCATATGGCCATGGACGAAGCGGTCGTTGCCGTCCTGCAGCCGCCTCAGCGCGATGTCGGGGGTGATCCGCGCCTGCCGTTCCTTGGTCATGGGCGCCGCCAGTTCGGCAGGGGCGACCGCCATCGGCAGTTCGGCCTTCGGCGCCGCGACGCGGGGGGTGTCGTGGGTGTGAGCGCAGGCGCCGACGAGACTGGCAGCAACGACGACGAGGGCTGTGTTCAACAGGTGACGCATGAGTGACTTGCTCCTGCCCATTGGGCTCCGGGGTGGGCGCGATCGGGCGCGGCGACGGGTGTCGCCGGCTTAACGGCTGCCGGACACAAACCTTGAATCCGACAATGGCAAGCGGGGTTGTGCGCATCGGCGCGCTCGGATACCGTCGACATGGGAGGCGGAGATCCATGGCAGAGATCATCAGCGTCATCGGCAACAAGGGCGGCACGGGCAAGACGACCATGTCCCACATGCTTGGAGAAGGGCTCGGGCTCTGCGGTCATCGCGCCGTGGTCGTGCTCACCGATACAACGCGCACCCTCCTCTCCAAGGCCAACCGGCGCTACCTGACCGCCGACGCACGCACCCCCGACATGCTCGACCGCGTCGTGCAGAAGCTCCACAGCCTCGACGGCTGGATCGGCATCGTCGACGGGGGCGGCGGGCGCACCGAAAAGGATCGCCGTCTGCAGTCCGTCGCCAGCCTCGTGCTGCTCCCGTTCCGCGATTCCCCCGAGGACATCCGTACCGTCCTGCAGGATCTCGAACGCTTCCCGGACGCACTGGCCGTGCCGTCGCAATGGCCGACGAACCCGTGGCAGCGGGACGCCGCGACCCGGCTGGTGGACAGCATGCTCGGGGATCAGCGCCATCGCCTCCTCGAACCCGTCGCGGCCGTAAGCAGTTCGAAGCTGCTGCTGCTCGACGAGATCCCCGAAGCGCTGCCCACCCCGTTGAACAATGCCTGCCGCCGCCTCGCGACGCAGGTGCTCGACCATCTCGGCCTCGCAATCGGTCTGGCGGAGGACGATGCCGCCTGAAGCGGGTTCGGCCCCCGCCGTGCTGGTGTGCGGCGAGGCGCTGGTCGATGTCTTCGACGCCGCACCCGACCGCCCGGTCCCCGGGGGCTCCCCGTTCAATGTCGCGATCGGTCTCGGTCGTCTCGGATGCCCGGTGACCTTTCTCGGCGGGATCTCCACCGATCACCACGGTGCCCTGCTGATCCGCAGCCTTGCCGACGCCGGCGTCGACACCTGCTACGCATTGCGGACAAATCGCCCCACCCCGCTTGCCCGCGTTTCCACCGACGCTGCCGGGCATCCCCGCTACGTCTTCCAGGTGGACGGCACCGCCGACACCGCGCTCACGCCAGACACACTGCCGCAGGCGCTGCCGGCGAGCATCGCGGCCATCGCCATCGGTTCGTATCCGATGGCCGTCGCGCCGATGGCCGATGCGCTTGCCGCACTCGCTGCACAGGAGGGGTCCAGTCGCGTGGTGTGCATCGACGCGAACGTGCGGCCGGCCCTCGTGGGCGACCTCGCCGCCTGGCGCCGACGTTTCACCGCACTGGTGGCGCACACCGCGATCATGAAGGCGAGCGACGAAGACCTCGTCACGGCCTTCGGCGGCGACTGCGATTTCGGCGCCCTGGCGCGCGGCTGGATCGAGACGGGCGTGTCGCTCGTGATCGTGACGCTCGGCGCCGCCGGGGCCATCGCCTGGTTCGGCGCGGAATCGATCATGGTTCCGGGGAGCCCCGTGCGCGTGATCGACACCGTCGGCGCGGGCGACAGCTTCCAGTCAGCCTTGCTCGCGCGCCTGCATCAGCGCGGCCTGCTCGACCGCCAGGCACTCCGTCGGCTCACCGCGGACGACGTCGACGATGCCCTGCGCTACGCGGTCGCGGCATCGTCCATCACATGCAGCCGGCTCGGTGCCGATCCGCCGACGCGCGCCGACATGCACGAGGCCGGCTTCCGGTGACCGCTCCCGGCCTCACGCGATGCGGATGATCAGCTTCCCCTGGTTGGTGCCGTCGAAGAGCATGCCGAGCGCGGTGGGTGCCTGTTCCAGACCGTCGATCACGTGCACGCGATACTGGATGCGCCCCTCGCGGTACCAGCCGGCGAGCGCGTCGATGGCCTCTTTGGCGCGCGGCAGGTAGTCGGACGACAGGAAGCCCTCCATCCGCAGCCGCTTCGTCACCATGAGGAAGAGGTTGCGCGGGCCGGGCTCGAAGTCGCTCACGTCCGCGTGGTTGTACTGGGAGATCGCACCGCAGAGCGCGATGCGCCCATGGACCTTCATGCGGTCTAGCACCGTCTCCAGCATCGGCCCGCCGACGTTGTCGAAGTAGACGTCGATGCCGTCGGGGCACAGCGCGTCGAGACGCTCCGCCACCGATTCGGTGCGGTAGTCGATCGCGGCGTCGAAGCCGAGCGTCTCCGTGATCCAGCGGCACTTGTCCGCGGTGCCCGCGATGCCGATCACGCGGCAGCCGGTGATCTTCCCGATCTGTCCGGCCAGCGAGCCGACGGCGCCCGCGGCCCCCGACACGACCAGGGTGTCGCCGGCCTTCGCCCGGCCGATGTCCAGCACGCCGAAGTACGCGGGAATGCCGATGTGGCCGAACAGGCCGAAGTGCATCGTGAGCGGAATGGACGGATCGTCGGGCAGCCG
>VYKP01000257.1_pt1 | contig 15318 bp, 11 predicted proteins | sample 5114551 | NCBI WGS metagenome assembly VYKP01 (sample SAMN12291777, study PRJNA351875) | freshwater metagenome | isolation source: freshwater lake | place: USA: Michigan, Baseline Lake | collected 2013-08-09
ACTGCTGAGCAGCGTCCTGATGCCGATCGACGCGAGAAAACTGACGCCGGCCAGGTTCACGACGGCGAGCACGCGTCGGGTGGTCGTCTCGAACGTGAAGCTGCCTTCCAGCTCACGCGCACCTTCGAGATCGAGGCGGCCCGCCAGGTTGAGGATCGTGATGCCGGTGTCGGTGTGAGTGATGTCGACGTTCATGGAATGGCCGCTGGTTCAGAGTGAGGGCCCAACCGACTATGCCTGAGGTCGAAGACTTCATCTATCGTGAGCCGATCGGTCCGCACGGGAATTTGGAGTGGCCGGCATGTCACAAAAACGTCACTGTATTCGTGCCGTCGACGCACAGGTGCCAGCGGCCGGTTGTTCCACCTGCGCACCGGTCACGCCCGCCCGCAGGGGCCCGGCGCGAGGCCTGGATGCCGGATATCCAGCGACTCGACGAGATTTTCATGCGTTGGTCATTTTTGTGGCTCAGCCTGCCATGTTCCGATCGCGACGAACAACATGTCAGAACGACACGAGAAATCGAACGCGGGTGGCGTGAGATCGATCCTGGAGCTGGGCGCGCTGTCCTGCGCCTTCCAGCCATTGGTGACGCTCGCGGATGCCTCCATCTTCGGCTACGAAGGCCTGGTCCGCGGGCCTGGCCGGAACGGTCAGCAATCGCCGGACTATCTCTTCCGGGCGGCGAAGGCAGAGGGATGTCTCGAAGCCCTCGAGGCGGGCGCCCGGCGCGTGATTGCCCAGCGCTTTCTCGCTCTCGATCTCCCGGGGCGCCTCTTCGTCAATGTGTCGCCCGACATGCTGGTCCACGAATCGCGACCGAGCCGCCACGCTCGACTGCCCAGCGGTCTCGAGGATGTTCCCCCGAACCGGCTCGTCATCGAACTCACCGAAAGCAGCACGGCGACGAGCTTCGAGAAGCTCGTCGCGGCCCTGGATCGGATTCGCGCGCTCGGTTGCCAGATCGCCATCGACGATCTCGGGGAAGGCTTCGCAAGCCTGAAACTGTGGACCGAAGTCCGGCCGGAGATGGTGAAGGTCGACCGGCATTTCATCAGCGGCATCCAGTCCGACGGACTCAAGCTGCGCTTCGTCCAGGCCATCCAGCACATCGCACAGAGCGCCGATGCCGTCGTCGTCGCCGAAGGGGTCGAGACCGAGGCAGAGCTGAAGATCATTCGCGACCTGGGCATCCCGCTCGTCCAGGGATTCGTGGTGGCGCGCCCTTCAGCGAAGCCGTCCGCACAGCTGGCGCCGGGCATCCGGCAGATGCTGTCGTGCCAGATGATCTCGGTCTACCCGACTGCCACCAGTGCCCTGCGCCGCACGGCGGTGGCGGCCAAGCTGCTGCGCCAGGTCACGCCCGTTGCCGACACGACATCGAACGATGCCGTGTTCCAGCGGTTCGAGGACGATCCCGAACTGGAAAGTCTTCCGGTCGTCCAGAGCGGTCAGCCGGTCGGACTCATCGACCGCCACCGCTTCTTCGACAAGTTCGCGAGGCCGTATCAGAAGGAGCTGTTCGGCCGTCGCCCGTGCACCATGTTCATGGACGACGCTCCGCTCGTGGTCGACCACGGCATGACGATCCAGGAGCTGAGTCTTGCGCTGGCGCGTGGCGAGAGGCGCCATCTCTCCGACGGCTTCATCATCACCGCCGACGGGCGATACCTCGGTCTCGGCACCGGCCACGACCTGGTTCACGAGATCACGCAGCTCCAGATGACGGCCGCCCGCTATGCGAATCCGCTCACCTCGCTGCCCGGGAACGTCCCGATCTCGGAACACATGGATCGCCTCGTGTCGTCGATCGCACCGTTCGTGGCGGGCTACGCCGACATCGATCACTTCAAACCCTTCAACGACGTGTTCGGATATCGAAAGGGCGACGAAGTGATCCAGCTTCTCGGACGGATACTCGCAGAGATCCTCGATGAGGAACTCGACTTCGTCGGCCACGTGGGCGGCGATGATTTCATCATGCTCATGCAGACGGCCGACTGGGAAGACCGGTTCCGCCTGGCGCTGGAGCGATTCGGGACCGAGGTCCTGGATCTCATGGACGATGCGACCCGTGCGTGCGGCGGCTACGAAGCCGAGGACCGGCGCGGGGAGCGCCGATTCCACCCGATACCGACACTGTCGATCGGCGCGGTGGTCGTGCCCGCCGGTGCCGCGCTGCAAGCGGTCGAGATATCCGCACTCGTCGCCGATGCGAAGCGTCAGGCGAAGCGCGAGTCCGGCAACAGCCTCTTCGTGGAACGTCGACGCCTCGTGGAATGACGACTGACGCGGCGTGGTACGCGAGGCCGCCCGCTAGTCTGCACGGACCACTTTCCCGTTTTCCCCATCACGGCGGCGCAATGTCGACCCGTGACACTGTCCTCATCACGAACGGAGATCGTCGCCATGGGGATGTGCTTGGCATGGGCTGGAAGGGCCGCGTTGCGCTGGCTCGCCATCTGTGTGGTGCTCGTGACGGCAGCCGCCGCGAATGCAGCCGACATGGTCCCCTATCTGCAGGCGTCCTCGGCCACGTCGGTGTACGTGACGTGGAAGTCCTCCGTCGCCGGTGCACCGGTCGTCGAGTACGGCACGGCGACCGGCAGCATCGGTCTGCAGACCACGGGCACATCGCAGAGCCTCGCCACCAACTATTTCTTCCACGGCGTGAAGCTGACCGACCTCGCCCCGGACACCACGTACCAGTACCGCATCCGCCTCGGCGCACAGGTCTCGCCCGTCTATCGCTTCCGCACGCAGAGCCCGTCGTCGAAGACGACGGGCAAGTTCCGCATCCTGTTCGTCGGTGATCATCAGATCCGCGACCAGGATCGTCACCTGCGTCTGATGACGGCGGCGCGGGCGAAGCTCGAGGCGGAGTACGGCCGGCCGATCGAAGAGGTGCTGAACCTCATCGTCAACGACGGCGACCAGGTCGATGTCGGCACGCTGGACCACTACGAGAATCTGCACTTCGCGCAGTCCGCGCCCATGTCGAAGAACGTCCCGATCCAGACGACGCTCGGCAACCACGAGACCTACTACGATCCGGGCCTCGTCAACTGGAAGGCGCATTTCTTCCACGGCACGATCGCGTACAAGACGCACCAGCCGGGTCCCGACGAGCGCTATTACGCCAACCACGTGGGCCGCGTGCTGTTCATCCACATGGACAGCGAGGCCCCGAACGCGACGCAGAAGGCGTGGATCCAGTCCGTCGTCGACACGGCGGCGAGCGATCCGGAGGTCGACTGGATCATCAGCGTGCTGCACCGGCCCTACCAGGCCGAGCAGTACGTCGGCGACATCTCGACATGGCTGCGCGCCGAGATCATGCCGATCCTGTCGTCGACGCGGAAACACGTGCTCAACGTGGCCGGCCATCATCACCTGTATGCCCGCGGTCAGACGCGCGACTTCCCGACGTATCACATGATCTCCGGCGGGACGGCGTGGGACCAGTTCTGGGGCCAGTCGACCGAGCGTGACTTCGACGATGTGCAGAAGACGATCGCGAACTGGACCTGGCAGCTCGTCGAGATCGACAACGAGACGAAGGAGATGACGGTCCGTTCGTTCTCCGAGGCGCACCCGAAGCTGGGCTTCGTGTACCAGAGCCGTCAGACGGATAGCTTCCACAGGAATCTCAACCACGGCGCGCCCGGCAAGCCTGCGATCACCGACAGCCTCGGCACACCTGGCGCGCCGACGACCGTCCTCCTGCCCTTCACGTTCCACAGCTCTCCGTTCACGTCGTCGTTCGACGAGCAGTTGAACTCGACCCAGTTCCAGATCGCACGCGACGTCACGTTCCAGAGCCTCGTGCTCGACAAGCTGCGCGACGTGGAGAACCTGTACGGCGACACCGGCGCGCCGCTGTACGAGCCGATCGACATCAACGCCGGCCTCGACATCCTCAGCTTCGAGGTGGCATCGCGGGCGCTGCCGAACGGGACGTACTTCGTGCGCCTGCGCCATCGCGACACCAACGTGGAATGGTCCGCCTGGTCGGAGACGAAGTCCTTCACCGTCCAGGGCAGCACGTCGGGCAGCCCGGCGATCACGCTGGTGAAGAAGGCCTACCGTCCCGCGGAGCCCGTCGTCGTCACGCACGTCAATGGCACGGGCAATCCGCTCGACTGGATCGGCATCTACGTCAAGGGCCAGACGCCGGGCGGCGTCGGTTCCACCCAGTACAAGTACGTGAGCGGTCCCAACGGGCAGGCGAGCTTCGCGGGTCTCGCACCGGGCGTCGAGTACTACGCTGCCTTCTTCACGAACGACAGCTACACCGAGATCGCGCCGCGCGTGCCGTTCTACGTCGGCAACATTCCCACCGTGCTGGTCAACAAGACCGCCTTCGGTGTCGGCGAATCGGTGGTGTTCACGTGGACCGGAGCGCCCGGCAAGCCGACCGACTGGCTCGGCATCTACCGCATCGGCGAGGTGCCCGGCTCTGCGAACTCCACCCAGTGGAAGTACATCACCACCACCTCGGGCACCGCGACCTTCGAGAACCTGCCGAAGGGCTACTACTACGCGACGTTCATGGTGAACGACGGCTACTTCGAGATCATCGAACGCATCACGTTCTCGGTGGGCGAGCGCATCGCGACGCTGTCGATGTCCGACACCGCGCTCGACATCGGCGAGGACTACAGCCTCACGTTCAGCTCGGGCCCCGGCATCCCGAAGGACTATCTCGGCATCTTCCGGATCGGTGCGACGCCGGGCGTGGACAAGCTGGTGACGTACTACTACGTCGGCGGACGCGCGGCCGGGACGATCGACGTCACGGAGGATCTGCCCGAGGGGAGCTACTTCGTGGCGCTCTTCACGAACGACTCCTACACCGAGGTCTCGAACCGCGTCGACTTCACGGTGGGCAACGCGACCCTGCCGGCGCCGAAGCCCGTGCTCTCGGCGAACAAGGCCCAGTACCTCGACACCGAAGCCGTCACGGTGACCTGGGGCAACACGCCAGGGGGCGCCACCGACTGGGTCGGCATCTACAAGGCCGGTCAGTCGCCGGGCCCGGTGCCGGCGACCCAGTGGGCGTACCTGCCGGGCAAGACAGGAAGCAAGACCTTCACGGCCTTGCCGGCCGGTGACTACTACGTCGCGCTCTTCATCAATGACGGCTACACCGAGATCGCCCCGCGGGTGCCCTTCAAGGTCGTGAAGCTGGGCGACATCAATGGCGACGGTCGCGTGGATCTGCTCGATCGCGACGCGCAGCGCGCGGCGATGGGCAGCTGCTTCGGCAGCGCGCGCTACGTGATCGCGGCGAACTTCGATGCCGACGCCTGCATCACGCAGAACGACTACAAGCTGTGGTACGCGATCTACCGGAAGCAGTGAGCGCGCGGACCGACCTTCACCAGTTTTTGGGGACCTGATTCATGAACATGACTTTCTTCCGTACCGGCCACGCACTGCGGATCATCGTGCTGGCAGGCGCCGTTGGCACCGCGCCTGCCGCGATGGCCGACTGGAACACCAACCTGATCGTGAACGCGGGCGCAGACGCGGCAGCAGGCGGCAACGGCGAGTATGTGGCGAACCTCCCCGGGTGGGCCGTCGAGGGCGAACTCACCGCGATCGACTACTCGCTGGGCTGCCCCGGCGGATATCCGTGCTTGACGGATCCGGGCCCCGCCAGTCCGGGCGTGAACCACTTCGGCGGCGGGTATGCGGGCGCGTCGATCGGCCGGCAGAGCGTCTCGCTCGACTTCGCGAACGGCGCGATCGGCGGCAACGGCGCGTACTTTGCCCTCTCGGGGTATCTGGGTGGCTACGCGGGTCAGGAGGACTACGCCACGCTCGAGGTCACGTTCCGCGGTGCGGGCAACGAGATGCTGGGCACGAGCACCGTCGGACCTGTCAGCGCGGCCGATCGCGGCAATCAGACCGCGATGCTGCTCCAGCAGACGTCAGGCTGGGTTCCGGAAGGGACGGTGACTGCCGATGTCGCCCTGTCGATGATGCGGACGGGTGGCAGCTCCAACGACGGCTACGCCGACAACCTGTCGTTCAGTCTGCGCGAGGCCAACGCAACGCTGTCGGCGCCCGGCAGCGCGGTGGTGGGGTCGATCTTCATGACCACGGTGGCGACCGCTTTCCCGTTCGCGGGCAGCTATGCCGGTGACGAACTGCTGGCCTTCGGATTCGACGTGGGCTACGACGCCGCGCTCCTCCGGCTGGTGGGTGCGACGGTCGCGCCGGGCTTCGACGACGACAGCGCGCTCTTCGACGACATCGACGTCGCGGGCTCGGCCTTTCCCGGGGTGGTCGACGCCGGGCAGTCCTCCCTCGTGCTCGCCACCCTCAGCTTCGAGGTGCTCGCGGAAGGCCTGGCCACCATCGACGTGCGTTCGGATGCCGGTGGCAATCTCAGCGAAGGCCTGGTGTACGCCGTCGGCGATAGCCGGGATGTGTTCGGACGGACCGCGGTCAACCTGACGCCGGTTCCGGAGCCGGAGACGATCGTCCTGACGGCACTCGGTCTCGTCGGCCTCGTCCTGCGCCGCCGGTTCGCGTAGCGATCCGTGTATCTCGTGCTGGTGTGCCTCCGTGGCCTGACGCAGTCGTCAGGCCAAATGCCATTTCCGGAGACGGCATCGCGGTTCCTCGCCATGTGCGGTTTCGTGCTCCTGGGGCTGATCTGCGGGGGAGGGCGCGCGAATGCCCACGTGTCCGGGTTCACGGACACATCGATCCAGGTGGCCACCACCGGGGTGCGCGTCATCTACACGGTCCCGGCCGACAACCTGCTCGAGCTGGAGCGATGGTCCGGCGGTGAGCGCCGGTCCACCCCCGAGGCGCCCGGACACTATCTGCCGCTGGTCAAGGCAGGCTGGCGCGTGAGTGCCGGCGGCGAGCGTTGCCTGCTGTCGAAGGCCGAGGCGCGCGAAGTCGCGACAGTGGGCTCGTACCAGTTCCAGTTCACCTATGTCTGTCCGAAGGGGCTCGATGCGGTGTCCATCGGCTACGACCTCTTCGTCGACCACTGGGCCGAACACGAGAACTTCGTCCGCATGTTCATGGCCGACCAGCGGTCGCGACTCCGGTTCACCAGCGAACGCCGATCCCTGGACGTCCCGGTGGCGGACCTCCTCCGCCAGTGGCGTCGACCGCTCGCCGTCGGCTTCTTCGACGCCGATCCGAATCACGCGCTTCAGGCGGAGGACGACGGGGCGGAACGGGCGTTGCCGCGCATCGTCGATCCGGCGCCGGATCTCGGGGGCCTGAACTTCGCCGGGATCGACCCGGGTTTCGTCCGGCTCGGCGTGCGGCACATCCTGGCCGGGCTGGATCACGTGCTCTTCGTGGCGGGTCTGGTGCTCCTCGCCCGCAAGGGGTCTCACCTGCTCGCGCTCGTGACGGCGTTCACCGTCGCGCATGCGGTCACGATGGGTCTCGCGACCTTCGGTGTCCTGCACCTGGATCCGCGATGGACCGAGCCGCTCATCGCGTTCACCATCGTCTACATCGGTGTCGAGAACCTCCTCGCCCTGCATCGAGGCGTTGCCAAGGGCGACGCAACCACCGGGCGAGGCGCTCTTCTGCGGCGTCTCGTGCTCGTGTTCGTGTTCGGTCTCATCCATGGCGTCGGCTTCAGCTACGTGCTGCGCGAGATGGGCCTGCGCGAGGAACTGCTGGGTACGCTGCTTTACTTCAATGCAGGTGTCGAGCTCGGGCAGCTGGGCATTCTCGCTGTCGCGCTGCCGGCCGCGCTGCTCTGGCGGCGCCTCAGGTGGGGACACGAGATCAGCGTCGCGGTGTCCGCCTCGGTCGCCGTCGCCGGGCTCGCCATGTTGTTCGCGCGGATCTGACCATGAGCACCGATCACCGGTGGCGGTGTGCCTGGCGCGTCGTCCTGTGCGTTTCGGTGTCGCTGGGCCTGCCAGGCATCGTTTCATCGTTGGCCGCGGATGTCGACGGCAACCGTTTCGAAGCCGACGGCGGGCTGGTCCATGACCGGAAGACCGATCTCACGTGGCAGCGATGCACCGTCGGCCAGCGATGGGTCAACGACGGCAGTCGTTGCGAGGGACCGCCGGTGCGGCTGACGTTCGACGACGCGAAGCGGTTGGAGCGCGACGGCTGGCGCATTCCGACGCTCGACGAACTGCTCTCCCTCGTCGTCACGGGACGCACGCCGACGATCGACGAGCAGGCGTTCCCCGACACGCCGCCGGTCTACTACTGGGCGACCGACAACCGCGATCGCGGCAGCGCGTGGTACGTCCTGTTCGAGAACGGCCGTTCGAACCACTATTTCCCGCCGCGTACCAACCAGGACCTCGTGCGCTTCGTCCGGACCGGGCCATGGAAGCGCGACACCGGGCCCGTGTCGCCGGCAGCCGCCACCCGGAAGCCCCGCAAGCCGTGACGGGTGGTCGAGTCGCCGTCCAGTGGCTGATCGCAGCAGCCCTGGCATGCGTGGTGTGGCCCGACATGGCGCGGTCCGATCCACCCGGGACAGCCCTGTCGCGCAGTGCAGCGACCACGGCAGCTCTCCCCCGCGCTCCCGGCCCGGACGGACGCGAACGGTTCCTCCTCGAGGGTGACACCGCACTCGACCGGCTGACCGGCCACGTCTGGAAGCGCTGTGCCGTGGGACAGCGCTGGGACGAACGGAAGGGCTGCATCGGCCTCGCGACGAAGCTCTGGTTTCGCGAGGCGAGGCAATTGCAGTCGCGACGCTGGCGTCTGCCCACTGTCGCGGAGCTTCGATCCCTCCACGACGGTGACTCCCCGCAACCGATCGACCCGATCGCGTTCCCGGATGCGCCGCGGACCTGGTTCTGGGCCGAGGGTCCGCACGGGGCGCAGGCGGCCTGGGGGCCGGACTGCGGTGGTGGAGGCAACGACAGTTGTTACCAAAGTGATTCGCGCGCGGTGCGTCTCATCCGCCGGGCGGACGGTCGCAAATAGGCGCGAACCGTCACCGGATCGACATGGCAGTGACATCGAGGGTTCACCGGCGGTCGGTAGTTTCGGGCCACGTCGCAAAACGGAGCCCCCATGATCGGTCGGTGTCCACGGATTCGAATGGTTCGCCCTGCAATTCCCGCCTGCGATTCCATCGCTGACCGAGACTCGTTGGTGCGTCGGCGCGCGGACCAGGTGAAGCGGGCCGCCACCGCTGTCATTCTGTTGATGGCGGTCGGCGGATGCTCCATGCAGGACCTCGTGCTTCGACGCGTGGCCGATGCCGCCGCCGGTGAGGCCGGGGTCTTCGCCTCCGAGCCCGACATCGCGTTCGCCGCTGCGTCGATTCCGGCGGCTCTCAAGGCCAACGAGGCACTGCTCGTCCGACAGCCCGCGCACCGAGGCCTGCTGACCGCTGCGGCCCGTGGCTTCACGCAGTACGCCTATGCGTTCGTGCAGCTCCCCGCCGACGAGATGGAAGCGGCCGACCTCCAGGGTGCGTACCGTGAACGCCAGCGCGCCGTGCGCATGTACCTGCGGGCGCGGGACTACGGCCTGCGCGGCCTCGACCTCGCTGGTGGTACGCGCGGCGAGACTCTGCGCCGCTCGCCCGCGACCGCGCTGGCCGCCATGCGGGCCGAAGATGCCGAACTGCTCTACTGGACGGCCGCGGCGTGGGCGGCTGCCGTCTCGCTTGCGAAGGACGATCCCGCGATGCTGGCCTCGCTGCCGGTCATCGAGGCGATGGCGGCGCGTGCCGTCGCACTGGCCCCCGATCTGGACCACGGCGCGCTCCAGGTCTTCCTCATCTCGTTCGAAACCTCCCGCCCTGGCGCGACGGCATCGTCGCTCGCGACGGCGCGGTCGCGGTTCCAGCGCGCCGTCGGCTTGTCGAACGGGCAGCAGGCCGCGCCGTATTTGGCCCTGGCCGAGGCGGTGGCCGAACGGCACGGCGAGGCGAAGGAGTTCGATGCATTGCTGCAGTCGGCGCTTGCCGTGGATCCCGATGCGAGGCCGGAATGGCGCCTCGCCAATCTCATCGCGCAGCGGCGTGCACGCTGGCTCTCGACTCAGAAAGACCTCTTCTTCCCGGAGTGATCCGCTCATGAAACCGTCCGCGCTCGTGCGCGCCGCCTGCGTGGTGGCGTGCCTCCTTGGCCTGCTTCCGCGTCCCGGAGCCGCCGAGCCCTCGACACTCAAGATGTCGACCATCGCACCCAAGGGTTCCATCTATCACCGCGTGTTGCAGGACGTCGGCGAGGCGTTTCGTGCGGGCAAGGGCGCGGGTGCCCGGGCGATCGTCTATCCCGACGGCGTCCAGGGTACGGAGTCGGACGTGGTACGCCGCCTGCGAATCGGTCAGCTCGACGCCGCGCTGCTCACCGTCATGGGCTTGAAGGAGATCGATGCTTCTCTGACGGCACTGCAGTTCATGCCCATGGTGTTCCGCTCCTGGGAGGAGGTGGATCTCGTCCGCAACCGGCTCCGCAACGTCTTCGAGGCGCAGCTGGCGAAGAAGGGCTTCGTCGTGCTCTTCTGGGGCGATGCGGGCTGGGTGCACTTCTTCAGCAAGACGCCCATGGCCATGCCCGAGGACTTCAAGCGTGCGCGCATCTTCGTGTGGGAGGGCGACGGCCCGCAGATGGCGCTCATGAAGGGCATCGGCTATCAGCCGGTCGGCCTGCCTGTGGCGGACATGCTGCCGTCCCTGGAGACGGGGATGATCGACACGGTGCCGATGGTCCCCGTGTGGGCACTGGCCGGGCAGTTCGACCGCGTGACCCCGTACATGCTCGCGGTGAAGTGGGTGCCGATCGTCGGTGCCGCGGTGATGCGGCAGGCGACGTTCGATGCGCTGAGCCCCGCCACGCGCGATGCCGTCCTGCAGGCGTCGGCGAAGGCCGCGGCACAGCTCCAGGCGCACCGCGTGGTGCAGGACGAGGAGTCGCTGCGCGGCATGCAGGCCCGAGGGCTGCGCATCCAGCCAGCCACGCCCGAGATCGAGGCGGCGTGGCGCGGCTTCGCGTCGAAGGTGTGGCCGCAGGTCCGCGGGACGATGGTGCCCGCCGAGACGTTCGATCAGGTGCAGGCGATCCTCACCGAGTACCGCGCCGGCAAGCGCCCGTGACCATGCCGACGCTTCCCGATGACAACGCTGCGCAGGCCGGTCCGCTTCACCGCGTCGAGAACGTCCTGGTCGCGTGCATCTTCGCGTCGACGGTGCTTCTGCCGATTGTCGAGATCGCTCTGCGCGCCTTCTTTCATGTCGGCATCGAGAATCAGGCGAACCTCGTCCAGCATGCCACCCTCGTGGTCGGGATGCTCGGCGCAGCAGTGGCGGCACGGGAGGGGCGGCTGCTGACGCTGGCGGTCGCGGGCTTCCTGAAGGGGCAGGCTGCGGCAGTCGCCCGCGTGGCCAGCACCATCGTGGCGGTGGCGGTTGCCATGCTCCTGGTGATGGCCGCCTGGGATTTCGTGATGGTGGAACGCTCGGCCGGCGCGACGCTCGCCTATGGCCTGCCGGTGTGGATGGTCCAGTTCGCGATACCGCTCGGGTTCGCGGTGATCGCGTGGCGCCTCATGATGGCCTCGTCCGCGTCGCTGCCGATCCGGGGGCTCGTCGCATTTGCCGCTGCCGGATTGGCGAGCGTCGTCTGGTGGGGCGATACGTCGTCCGGCGCACTCACCGTGCCGGCGATCATCGTCATCCTGACGGCGACCGCGTTCGGCGCCCCGGTGTTCGTCGCCATCGGCGGGATCGCGCTCGTGCTGCTCATGGGCGACGGCGTCCCGGCGGCGTCCGTCGCGCTCAATCACTACGGTCTGGTCTCGAACCCGACACTCCCGGCGATCCCCATCTTCACGCTGGCCGGCTATCTCCTCGCCGAAAGCCGCGCGCCCAATCGTCTCCTCGAAGTGTTCGATGCTTTCTTCGGTCGGCTGCGTGGCGGTGCCGCGATCGCGGCCGTGCTGGCGAGCACGTTCTTCACATGCTTCACCGGCGCTTCGGGGGTATCGATCCTCGGGGGTATCGATCCTGACGCTCGGGGGGCTCGTCATGCCGCTGCTGCTCGCGCAAGGCATGGCCCCGCGCCATGCGCTCGGACTGGTGACGTCGGCGGGACTGCCGGGCGTCATCCTGATGCCGGCCCTGCCGCTGCTTCTCTACGCGATCGTGGCGGGGCAGAGCATCGAGGACATGTTCCGCGCGGGGCTGCTGCCTGCGCTGCTGATGCTGGTACTCGTCTCGATCTGGGGTGTCCGCGCGCAGGGGAAGTCGACGGCACCTCGGGCTGCATTCTCGTGGGCTCGTGCGCGCACCGCGCTGGCGGCCGCGAAGTGGGAGCTGACGATGCCGTTCGTGCCGATCGTCCTGCTCGCGACCTCCGTGGCGACCCCGGTGGAGGCGGCTGCCTTCACGGCGGCCTATGCTGCATTCGTCGTCACCGTCATCCATCGCGACCTTCGCATCGCGACCGACCTGCCACGGGTGGCCACCGAATGTGCGCTGATGATCGGGGGGATCCTCCTGGTGCTCGGCGTGGCGATGGGGCTGACGAACTACCTCGTCGACGCCGAGATACCGGTGCACGTGGTCGACTGGGTGATGGCCCACATCGGATCGCGGTGGGTGTTCCTCCTCGCGCTGAACGTGGTGCTTCTGCTCGCCGGTTGTGTGATGGATGCCTACACGGCGATCGTCGTGCTGGTGCCGCTCGTGGCGCCGTTGGGAGCCGCGCTGGGGATTCATCCGGCGCATCTCGGGATCATCTTCCTCGCGAACCTCGAGATCGGGTTTCTCACGCCACCCGTGGGAATGAACCTCTTCTTCTCGTCGTACCGATTCCGCCAGCCGATCGGCACCGTGTTCACGGCCGTGCTGCCGGTGCTCGGATGGCTCGTGGCGGCGCTGCTCGTCATCACCTACGTGCCTTGGCTGAGCACGGCATTGCTGAAGGCGCCCTCGGTTCAGTGAAGGGGGCAGGGGACGGTCCCCGGTTCCCGGGCGCGCAGACTGGCGTGTGCGATCAGTGCGTGCGGCTTCGCGGCTTGCGCTTCGATGGACTGACCTCCGCGCTGCCGGTCCAGGAATGGAGTTGCCTCAGCATCGTCCGCTTCTTGTGCTGATGGAGCGCCATGCGCCTCAGGATGTCATCGAGCAGTTCGATCGCCTGGATGATGTGCGGGCCCTTGTTGAGCATCACGCACTCGGCTCGCACGCCCATGGCGGCATCGGTCACTTCGGCGCGCGAGGGCTGCCCGGTCTTCGCCATGGTTTCCAGAACCTGCGTGGCCCAGATCACCGGCACGTGCGCGGCCTCGGCGATCCAGAGGATCTCTTCCTGGACTTCCGCGAGCCGCTCGTAGCCCATCTCCACCGCGAGATCGCCGCGGGCGATCATGAGGCCGACGGACGGGCTTCGCATGGCTTCGAGGAGCAGCCCCGGCAGGTTCTCGAACGCGGCACGATTCTCGATCTTGAGCACGATGCCGAGATGCCCCGCGCCAAGGCCTTCCAGCGCTTCCCGCAGGCACCGGACGTCGTCCGCCCGATGCACGAACGAGAGGCCGATCGCGTCCGCGTGGCGCACCGCGAACGCGAGATCCGCACGATCCTTGTCGGTCAGGGCAGGGACGTTGATCACGCTGTCCGGCAGATTGATCCCCTTGTCGGAGGCCAGGTGCTCCCCGCCATCCCGCGCATCGATGATCTCCACGAGCACCTTGCCCGGACTGGCGCGTCGGACCACACCGCCGATCCGGCCGTCGTCCAGGTAGACGCGTTCGCCGGGCTTCAGATCCACGAGGGCTTCGGGCAACGTGCACCCGACGAGCGCCGGTTCGCCCGCGATGCTCGTGGATGCGGCGGTGGCTCGGGTGGTCTCCTCGCCGACCAGCAGGATGTGGTCGCCGCGATTGAGCACGATGCTCGGGGCGGGCGTGGCGATGTCCTGAAGCGTCGTCGTGCGCGGCTTGCCGTCGCGCCGCGACACCACCGAGAGGACGGTGTCCGCATTCACGTAGGCGGTGCGGTCCGCGGCACACAGGACGCTCCTGCCCTCGATGCCGACCACCGTCAACTTGCGCTTCTTGCCGCGGATGTCGACGTGCGTGATCACGTCGTCGAGACGCAGCTTCGCCAGCCAGCCTCCGTCCACACCCACCAGCGATTCCCCCGGGGACGATCGGTCGAGCGGATGGCCGGCCGGATGGAGCCTGACGCGGGCCGGCGCGGTGACGTGGCCGACGGCGTCCCGCTTCGGATTCCATCGAAGGACCCCGGGGTTCGATTCACGCAGATCGGTGCGCAGCTTGGGACCACCGAGATCCATCAGGATGCGGCACGGGCGACCGGCCTCGCCTGCCGCGGTACGCACGTTGCGGGCGATCGCTTCCCAAATCGACGGGTCGTCGTGAGCGCAGTTGATCCGGGCGCACTCCATGCCGGCGTGGACCATCGCCTGGACCATCGGAGTGTCGTTCGCCGACTCGGCGGGCATCGTCACCATGATGCGCACGGGGCGTTCGCCCGCGGGCGACCCCAGGAGCTCCGTCGTGTTGCGTTCGAGGTGCCGTCGCGCGGAGTTGTAGCCGGCGGGTTCGTCGTCGGACATGACCTGCCAGGGGCGATCGCAGAGCCGGTGCAGGAGCCCGAGAACCTTGTCGAGGTTTGCCATGACGTGGGACTCGGCGCGCCCCAGCGACGACATGCCCAGGCGGGCCAGGCGGTCCTGGGTGACGCGGATATCCCGTTGCCGAAGGGCGACGTAGTGGACGAGGTTGGCACCGCCGGCGGCATGGGCGGCGTGGAGCAGGGACAACTGCGGCGCGCTCAGCGCGGCGGCGGCCATCAGGCTCTGGCGCACATCGAGCAGTTCGTCGATCAAGGGGCCTAGCGCTTCGCCTTCCCATGGCGCAGTGGTGCTCTCCGTCCCTTTGGACTTGCCCGCTGCCTTCCTTCGGATTGCCATGGCTCCCCTCCTGTCGGTATCCGGACATCCGACATCATGTGACCGCCAGGTGAAGCATGCGTGACAGGTGTCGATCTGCATCGCGGCCGACGGCCGGGGTCGTCGCTGGTGTGGGCAGTGGGCGGGTCGTATCATCAATCGCACGCACTGTTGGGGGATCCGCCGACCGCCCCGGGGTCCCGGAGGCATGTCGAGATCCGTCGAGTGCCGTGCACCGCCGACGCCCAAAGGTAAGTCCATGCGATCCAGACTCATGTCCTTGCTTCGCGAGACTCCGGCCCTGACCTTCGAGGATCTGTGCCGCGAAATGCCCTCGGTCCGGGGCCCGCTCACCTATTTCGCCCCGGGGTCCAGGGAGGTGGCGTACTGGAGCGGCCTCACGGCGGAAGCCATCGGAGCGCTGACG
>VYKP01000161.1_pt1 | contig 15315 bp, 16 predicted proteins | sample 5114551 | NCBI WGS metagenome assembly VYKP01 (sample SAMN12291777, study PRJNA351875) | freshwater metagenome | isolation source: freshwater lake | place: USA: Michigan, Baseline Lake | collected 2013-08-09
CGGACGCTCCTCGAGCTTGCCCTCACCGATCTGCGCCAGGCCGAGACGCGCCGCAAAGCGGGGCGGGAAAGCGTGCTGCCGTCGCTGGAACTGCAGATCCACCGGGCGACCGCCGCGGCGCAAACCGTCGAGGCCGAACGGGAGAAGCTCAGATCCTGGGTGGCGCTGGTGCGCGCGCTCGGCACCGGCCCGACACCCGATCGGGAGACCGCGACGCCATGAGATCGACGGTTCGTGCCGCGATGCGTCCCCTGCGGCGCCCTCCTCCCGGACCGGTCGCGCCGACTCGGCTCCGCCGCGCAACACCTGCCCCTGTCGTCCCGGCCCACCGGACATTGCCACGGACAAGGGCGTGCCCGCGCGCGGGCGGGGCCGGACAAGCGATGCCGCGGACCTCGCATCCCGGCCCCTTGCCACGATCGACCACGGTCGCGACGCACGTTTCCACCATGTCCCGCCGGGTCGGTCGCGCTGCCGAGCATCCCCCGGCGGCGATCCGACGCACACAGGAGCCGCCATGCGCGTGCTGCATACGGAAGTGAGCCTCCATTGGGGCGGCCAGGAACAGCGGATCCTCGAACAATGTGAATGGCTGCTCTCGCACGGGCACCACGTGTGCATCGCCGGACGACCCGGCGCGCGCATCCTCGAGGAAGCGAGCGCGCGCGGAGTGCCGCACGAGGCGGTGGGCTTCCGGGGAAGCTTCCATCCGTTCGCGCTGTCGCAGTTGCTCGGGCTGATCCGCGAGGGCCGGTTCGATGTGATCGACTGCCACAGCAGCCGCGATTCGAGTCTCGCCGCCTTCCTGCGGCTGTGCGGGCGGCCGGTCGTACGCTCGCTGCACGTGGAAACCATCTCGGCCCGCGGACTCGGGCGATGGGTCTGGCAGTGGGGCAGCGACCGCGTCATCGTCGTGGCCCAGGTGCTCAAGGAGCGGCTCGTTCGGCTCGGCGTGCCGCCCCGGAAGATCGACGTGATCGGCGAGGGCGTCGATCTCGCCGAGTTCGACTGGCACCTCGACGGCACCGGCGTGCGCACGTCGTTGGGCTTGGATCCCGGCTGCCGGCTCGTCACCAACATCGGCATGATCCGGCCCGACAAGGGGCAGCACTTCTTCGTCGAAGCCGCGGAGCAGCTCGCCGCCTGGCACCCCGAGATGCGCTTCATGATCGTCGGCAGCGGCACGCGCGCCGAATACGAGCATGCCCTCCGGGAACGGGTCGAGGCGTCCCCATGCCGGTCGGCGTTCATCCTCACCGGCTATCGGCACGACGTGCCGCGCATCATCGCGGCATCGGACTGCATCGCCATCAGCTCGCTGACCGAAGCGCATTCCCGCGTGATCTCCCAGGCCTTCGCGATGAAGCGCCCGGTGGTGGCCACGGCGGTGGGTGGCCTGCCGGGAATCGTTCGCGAGGCGTCCGCCGGGACGCTGGTACCGCCACGGGATCCAGTGGCCCTGGCCGCGGCCGTCGATCGGGTGCTGAGGAGCGACATGCGCGAGGAAACCGAGCGCGGATACCGCCACGTGCGCAGACACCTCGACTTCGGGCTGACGATGGCCCAGACGCTCGCCACCTATGTCCGGGCGATGAACGGCCATGTCAGCGATTGAAGGGGTCGGCCACACCCACGGCGCGGCCGGACGCGGGTCGGAAGTCGCCGTCGTACCCATCCTCATGTACCACAACCTCGGCCGTCCACCCCGCGGCGCCAGGCTGCGCAAGCTCTACGTGCGGCCCGCGCTTTTCGCAGCCCAGATGCTGCTGCTGAAGATCATGGGACACCGCGGCGTGTCCATGCGCGAGGCGATGCCCGCGCTTCGCGGGGAGACCGACGAGAAGCTCGTCGCGATCACCTTCGACGACGGCTACGAAGACACGCTCCGGATCGGTCTGCCGATCCTGCAGCGCTTGGGCTTCACCGCCACGTGCTACGTGGTCTCGCACTGCGTGGGTGGCGAGAACCGTTGGGATTCCGAGCACGTCGGTGCGCGGAAGCCGTTGATGAGCGTGGACGATCTCCGTCGGTGGGCGGCGGCGGGGATGGAGGTCGGCGCGCATTCACGCACCCATCCGTCCCTGCCCTGCTGCGACGACGCGACGCTGCAATCGGAGATTCCGGGCTCGCGGCGGGATCTGGAGGAACTGCTTCAGCAGCCCGTGACGCAGTTCTGCTATCCGTACGGGGACGTGGACGACCGCGTGGCGCACGCCGTGAAGGCTGCGGGGTACGACGCCGCGACGACCACGCGGCGGGCCCGTGCGCGTTGTCGTGACGACCTCCATCGACTGCCCCGCGTGATGGTAGCGGGGCACCATCTTCCGCCCGTGCTCGCACTGCAGGTACTGACGGCGCATGAAGACCGGCGAGGCCTGCGAGAATGATCAATCGGGAGTCTCGGTGGCGCATGCTCGCGAGACGAATGGGCGTCAGGTGTGCTTTGTCGCACTTCTAGTACAACGCCCAGGGTCTGGTCAGCCGCGCCATCGACCCGCGCAACCAGGCGACCCAGTTCGCCTACGACCTCACCGATCTTGTGGGCGTCACCAATCCGCTCTCGCGCACCGTGCGCGTCTTCACCGACCCGCTGTGCCGGGTTACCGCCCGACCCAGATCACCGACTCGGTGGGCGGCGCGATCGCGCGCTCCTACCCCCAGGCACCCCCAGCTCACGACGAAACGCCGAAGACCATGCCGGGACTCGGAACGAATGACTTCCCTCTGAGGTTCGGCCTGTACCGGACATTTCTGGACGTTCCTTGAAGTGTTTTTGGTGCGGGACGGGGATGTAGAACCGGTGCCATCGCCGCCTCTCCGGCCGAAGGGGGTTTCCCGGTCGGCGCAACAGCCAGCGTCTCCGAACTCCAGGAGGCGCGCGACGTGGCTGTACGCCCTCTGCCGCTTGATGGCATAGCCACCCCCACGCTATCATTGATATCTAATCATGGAGATTCGCCATCATGGCCGCCGTCACCATTCGCAACCTCCCAGAGGAAACGCATCGCGCCCTGAAGGTCCGCGCTGCCCAGCACAATCGAAGCACCGAGGCGGAGATGCGCGCCATTCTGGAGGATGCGGTTCGACCAGCCGGGCGATTGCAGATGGGCACGCTGCTGGCCGACATGAGCCGGAAGATCGGCCTCACGAACGCCGACGTCGAAGCCCTTGATCAAACTCGCGACAAGACACCCGCCGAGCCGGTCAGTTTCCGATGATTCTCCTCGACACCAATGTCGTCTCCGAGGCGATGAAGCCGGATCCGGATCCAGCGGTCCGTCATTGGCTAGACGAACAGGCGGCGGAGACGCTCTTCCTCTGCAGTGTCACGATCGCCGAATTGATGTTCGGCATCGCTGCTCTCCCCAAGGGCAAGCGCAGGGACAAGTTGACGACTGCGCTCGATGGCGTGCTCACGCTGTTCGCTGATCGGATTCTGCCGTTCGATACGGACGCGGCGCGGCACTACGCCCATCTGGCCGTCAAGGCCCGCGCAGCCGGAAGAGGATTTCCGACGCCTGACGGCTACATGGCTGCGGTCGCCGCCTCGCATGACTTCACTGTGGCGTCCCGTGACTCGAGCGCATTCTTGGCCGCAGGCCTCACCGTGATTGACCCCTGGACCGCGGCCGACTGATCGGTCGTGCAGGACGGCGGGAACACTTCCAATTGTTCTCGCAGGGCAAATGCGGTCAGAAGGCATCGGGGGTACTCGGACCGGCGGCACCCGATGGCCCCTCAGATGTTCCCCCGGCTCGCAACGGAACGCCGAAAACAATGCCGGAACCCGGAACGGGCGTTTTCTCTATGAGGATCGGCCTCTTCCGGACATTTCTGGACGTTCTTGGAAGTGTTCTTGGTGCCGGGAGGGGGAATCGAACCCCCACGATGTTTCCACCGGCGGATTTTGAGTCGCACGGAACGAGAAATTCACAACAGCACAGAGAAACTTAGCGACACCATTTCAATCACTTAGATATCTTGGCACCTCTCGGCTTTTGCCAGCATTTGCGGTTGAGTGTGCCACCAGTGTGCCGTCACGTTTCGCGTTGAGCCTTCGAACTTTTCGTACGCTTCGTTCGCGCGTAGATGAGCGGCAGCGCCCCCAGCAGCAGGACCACAGAGGCCGGTTCCGGCACAGCGAAAGCGATGTTCAAGTAGGGGAAGTAACTGCTTTCGGCGACTGGATTCAGAGGGAACCGCACGAACTGTGTGCCGATGTCCACCCAGCAGTCACCGGGCCTGCAGGGGAGCATGCTGAAAACGAAACCGACAGACTTGTTTGTCGCAGTCGCCGACGCACTCGCCGATGCGCCATCAATGAAAAACGCTTCGCCCACACTCTCCGCCGCGAACGGGCCTCCAACGGTCGATGCCATCCAATCGACACTGGCGAATGTACCGTCTCCGCTGTATGCCCCAACAACAAACGGAAAGTCACCGGAACGCCCAAACACCCGCACTTCCAGAATCGCAGATACAACCTGCGCATTCGCGGGCAGCGCTTCCAACGAATACTCCAGCGAGGACCGGACTTGTAACTCTGGGTTCCGAAACCCGAAGAACAGGCTCATCGGCTCTGGGATCAAATCCACCTGAGCAATCTCATCAGTTGCCGCGATTGATGCGGTAGCCCAATAACTGGGCAGCAATCGAATCGTCTGCGTTTCCGCCGAAAAGGCACTGCCGGCCAGCAGCAGCACCAGCCATCCCACCAGTTGACGTGTCAATTTATGCATGTTCTCTCCCACCTCTCATCGATCGCCCGTCAATCTGCAATTGACGATCGTACGTCAACACGCCATCCCCGAAAGCCTCGCCTCATCTCGCGCGGCTCGAGTTCTCACCCCGAATTCTGACCATCGCGTCTAGTCAGCACCGTTTCGAGTCTCCCATCACATTCTCTAAGTAGCGCCCGAATCTCTCGCAGATGCTTGCGCATATCGCCCTTCGAAGCATTCTGGCTCGCCCTCGCCTTGCCTTCGATGGTTACAGGTCCCGTTGACCGCTCCCACGGTCGCCACCGCCGAATCGCCTCGCTCTGGCGAGCGCGCCGCTCTACAGACCACCCGTGGGCATACGTCATCGCTTGACCCCTCATCTATTGCAAGCCTTGAATCGCGCCGCTACGCAACGCTTCGCCCGCTCTTGTGCTTCGGCGACCTGCGCCGGCCCCATTCTGCCGGCTAGCAATTCGCGATTCTTTGCAGCCACGTCATTCCCTTCGCTGGCAGCGATGTTGAACCACATATGGGCCCTCACGAAGTCCTGCACAACACCCTTGCCCTCGGCGTACATGATGCCGAGATTTGTCTGACCCACTGGGTCACCTTGCTCAGCGGCCTTGGCGTACCAACCAAATGCGGCTTTGTAGTCTTGCGGGATGCCATGACCTTGGTCAAACATGACGCCAAGATTGACCTGTGCGTCCGCGACTCCCTGCTCGGCAGCCATCGTGTACCACCGCAGGGCAGCCCTGAAGTCCTGAGGAACGCCCTGACCTTTGCTGTACATGAAGGCGAGGTTGTATGCCGCAGCCACTTGACCTCGTTCGGCCGCTATGGAGTACCAGTGCAATGCAGCCTTGAAATTTTGGGGAACGCCGTGTCCCATGTAATGCATAAAACCAAGGAAGAACTGCGCTGCCGTATTTCCCTGCTCGGCCGCCTTCTTGAACCAGTGAAGAGCAGACCGATAGTCCTGAGCAATGCCGCGCCCCTTGAGATACGACTCTCCCAACTCTGACTGCGCGAATGCATCCCCTTGCACGGCTGCCCGTGAGTACCAGAGGAACGCGTTCTCATCGCTTTGCTCGACGCCCGTGCCAAGTCGGAACATTGAAGCAATCGCCACCTGTGCGGCCATTCTGCCTTCCTCGGCGCACCCCGCCATGGGGACGGCAAGAGCATTGAACTCATGCGACCCCAACAGCTTTTCGGAATAGCTAGCGCCTTCATATGCCCGCAAGACTCCGTCACAGTCCACCGTCGGTGTCGCGCTGACTTCTAGCGTCACCGACTCTGCAAAGATGATTCCGACGATGGCAAGTCGACACGTGGTTCGCACCGCTCGCTCTCCAATAGTTCGTTTAGCCGATTTTCTGATTTTTCCGCACCCGCGCGCGTACTGTCCGGGAAACTCCCCTCTGCATTGTTCACCTGCTGCGGCCCATTGGCGATGTTCGCCTGTTTCACAAACGCCACCGCACGCGGAGCCTTCATCTCGGCCAGCGTCTCGATTGTCGCCCTGCACTGCGCCTGCGCCTTTAGCGCCAGTCGCATGTAGGTCTCGGTTGCGTGCAGATACTCGCCCATGTTTAGCGCAGCGCGCCGCGCCAGCTCGTTGAAAATGGCATTCAGGGAAGCGGCCTGCGCGTTTAACAACCGTTCCGCTGCCGACAGGTCGCCCGCGTTCACGGCTTCACCCTGCACTCGCAGCGACCGCGCCATATCCATCAGCGACAGGTCCGAATACTCGCACTCCGAGAACTGGAGGATGGTCGAAGCATTGCGTGCAGTCCCTCGCACGACCAAGTCCGCCGTCGCTTGCTCGATCGTTTCGCCCGGCTTCACATGGATGCCAATGGTCCGCTTTTTCTCAGCGGCGGTTAAGGTCGGCACCATCGGCGTCTCAGGGATCGTTGCATTTTCCTTGCTCATCGCCGCACCCCCTCCGTGGCAGCAGTCCCGACGCCATGCTCGGCCCGATTGCCTTCGCTCACGGCCTGCCGCTTGCGGCTTACGTGATACGCGGTCAAGACCACGTTGGCGACCATATCCAGCGCTGGACGAGTCTCGCCGTTCTTGTCGGTCCACACCTTCGGCGTCAGGGTGCCAGATAGCGCCACGCTGTCACCTTCATCGAGGGCCAGCAGCATGGCCCCGGCAGTCTCCGAGAACGTAATCACGTTGATGAACAGCGCATCGGCATCGCCTGCCGCCGCCCGCACCTTCGCCGTGGTGAACGGCTTGCCGCTCTGCCCCGTCCGCTGCACGGCCTTGCCGTAGAGCTTCCCGCCAATTAGTCCGTCAATCATCGTCGACCCCTTCAAAAGAATGCGCCAAGGAAGGCAAGTAGCAAGGCAACCCGTACACACCAGCGCCGCAGTTTTCCCCCCGCCGTTCCCCGCCCCTTTATAGGGGGCGCGGGAATCGCGGGAAGGTGCGGCAGTTCCCGAAATGTCCCGCTGCGGGAATCGCGGGAAGTGGTCACCTTGCCCATACGTACCCCCCGCCCACGTCTAACAGGCCGCGCGTTTGTAGTCCTGTGATGGCCTGCTGTGCGCGTTCCGTGCGTCGCTTGGGTTCACACGTCAACCGGTCGCGCACCTCATCGAGAAGGCTTGCCAACGGAATCACGGGTGTGCCGAACGGTGCGCGTTCTGGCGCGTCACGAGGTCGAATCGCCGGAGTCCGGCGCCCCATCTCGCAGAGGACATCCCACACCACCCGCTGAGTCCCGGACTTGGGAGGTATCACGCGCCGGACTTCCGCCACCCCCTCGTCACGCTCCACGGCGCACGACGTGATGCGGTCGCCGTAGTCGTCGGCGCCGATGTCGACCACGTCCAGTCGGAACGGAAAGGCTGCGCTGTCGCTGTCATCCTTGCTCTTGGCAATCCGCCACTCTCGCCGGCCTTCGTTCCGGCTCACCTCGATGGCAGCGTCTAGGGCAGCGTTCAGGCTGGAATGACCGCGCATGCCCTTCGCCTGGTCCTTTCCGGTGTGATGAACGAACATGACCACTCCGCCTAGCCGCGCCTGCAGCGTCTTGCCAGCGTCGATTAGCTCACCCATGTCCTTGCTGCTGTTCTCGTCCGCGCCGCTCGCTGCACGGTTCAGCGTGTCCAGAATCAGCAGCCCACCGGCACCACCGGACGCTCGAACGGCATCGACCAGTTCCGACACGTCGTCCCCGCTTCGCAGGTCGAAGGGCTCCATGACAAAGCGAAGGGATTGCGGCACGTCGCGCCGATGATGCGATTGCCACGCACTCACCCGCTGGCGCATCCCGGCCTCGCCTTCGAGCGCCACATACACCACGGGCGCCGATGTCACACGGCATCCGAACCACGGCACACCGGCTGCGACGGCTGCGCCCAGGTCGAGGGCAAGGAAACTCTTCCCGCTGCCGCTGGCGCCATACATGCACGCCAACCCGCTCGCCGGCACAACGCCGCGCACCAGCCACCGCAGCAACGGAACGGCCATCAAGTCCCGCGCTTCCAGCAGCCGGTAACGGCGAACCGGCAAGCGTGGCGCATTCAGCAGTGCCGCCAGTGCCTCGTCACCGTGGTCCGCAGCGAAGTCGTTGGCGTCGTAGTTCGCGGGCTTGTCTTCGGGCAACTCAACCCACTCGCCATCGACGGCGCGGGCGATATCCGCGGCCTTCTGCTCATAGCCACGGTCCGGGACGATGCATACCCGGTGTTTTGGGTTTGCCTGACGCACTACGTTCGCGACACGCGACAGGCGCCCCGAGCCGAAGGCGACGACTGCAGCGCATCCAGTTGCACGCCAGCACGCCCACGCATGCCCGATTCCCTCGACGATGAAGATGCGTGTCGACTGGACTTCGTCCCCGACGATGAAGAGTCCATCGCCGAACGTCGCCCCCGGTAGACTGCGCTTCTCGCCCACTCCGGGCGGAGGAATCATCTGCAGCGTGCAGAGCGCCCCCGCCAACGTGACCACCGGCACGACTAACCAACCGGCAACGGGCTCACCTTTCACCGTCATCCGGTCGTCCGCTGGCACCACACGCAGTCCGTCTGCGGTACCGCGCTTTGCCACGATGTAGGGGTGCGCATCCGTCGCCGCCTGGAACCCATCCCACAGCGCCAGCACCTTGCTGGCGGGCTTCTCGGGGCCGCTGGCGAGCTTGGGAGCGGCCGGAGGCGCCCGGTGCCCACGCGAACCGCTGCGATCGCTCTTGCGCGCTTTGGCGGGGTCCTGCCAGCCAGCACCCAACGCAAGGTGGAAGAGAGTCCCAGCCTGCACAGCCCCGTCGCGGAAGGATGCCCACGCCTGCGCGCAGTCGCGCTCACTCAGAAAATTGCTTGCCGGTCGGCTCCACTCGGTGAAGTCGTCCAGCGTCAGACCGGCAGACCTCGCGGCCATGCCGATGCGCACCCATTCCTCGCGAGGGCAACCGGAATCGAGTGAATGCAGCGCGCTCCGGGGGCGTTCTCTATCGTCCATGCGCACCCCCGACTTCGCGAATGACCCATTCCGGCATCACGTACTCGCCGATGATGCGGTCCGGATGTTCGGTCGTCGGCGCCGGTATCTCGATGGTGTCGACCGGCCAGCCGAAGTCATGACGCAGCGCGCGTATCGGTTCGGCAAGGCGCCAGCTTCCTGTCATGCCTTGGAACTGCGGATGCGTGAGCCTGCGCCCTGCGAGAAGGACCGCCAATGCGCGGCCTGCAAGGGTGGACGAGCGGGGTAACGTAGGGGAAAATTCGGGCTGCGGTAGAAACGAAAGTTGCTGCCCTGCTCCACCTGCGCCCGCCCCCCTGCCAAGGTTCGCGGGCGCGCTCATTTGTGCACCTCGTTCTGACGTTCGACCCATTCCAGAAAGCGGGCTTCGTGAATGAGCACCTTGCGCCCGATGCGGACGACTGCGCCGCATTCGATCAACCCGTTGCCGGGAATCTCGCCCTTCGTCGAGTGACGAGGCTGCGCGCGGAAAATCAGGTTGCGGAGTGCTGGCGCAGTCCATGCGGGTTGGACTGCCGGGAACTGTTCGACGGTAAACAGTACGGGGCGAACAGAACCCAGAAACGCAGACTCAATGAAGTCTGAGTGCGCTCCTTGGCTGTGTGCCTGTGATTGCTGATGCATCGCGGTGACCTTTGGTGTGTTGCCAAATTGGCAGCGCGATGGTCATTCGAGGGGTATCCACCCCCGCAACCGTCCCACCCTCCCCCAACTTGGGGGAGCAGGGTCAGGACTCAGCGTCCTTTATGTCCTTGAAATCTCTCAGGCGCTCCCACGCCTTGTTGAATGCATTAACCGAACCCCATCCAAGACGTTCTCGCACTTCGGCCTTTACTCCACGCCGTCCGCTCGGAGGTTTCGGCAGTTCCGTTGCTACGTACCCGAGTTCGCCAATGACACGCAGGATTTGCTGTTCCTGCCATCGCTGCTTCTGTAATGGGCTGTTCGGTTCACCAATGGGTGTGCAGTCGGTGACAACTTCCTCGGATTGCTCGTTCGAGCGCAGTGCGGGGAGAACTGTGTTGTCTGCAGCGAGTTCGGATGTGTTGCCCTTGGGATTCGGGAATCGGTAGCTAATCCTCGGCTCCTCGACGTCCAACCATTGGTTCAAGTTGTCCCAATAGACCTCTTCGTAGAATTCGCGCACGTGGTTTCCGTCCCCACGGTACCGGTATCGGTCGACGCGACCCGGCTCGAAGGTTGGTATCGACTGCGTCTCCGCTGCGACCTTCAATTTTTGGAGCATCGATTCCTGCCTGACGCCCGCGTGTGCCGCCAGCGCTTTTGCAGCTTCCTCCAACGTATAGCGCCCCTCCGTCCACTTGAACGACTCTTGGCGGTCCAACTGAGCCTTTAGCGGGTGCTCGCAGTCGTCAAGCTCGTCTCGCATGCCATCTTCTGACGAGGCCGATTCGATGCGCTCCGGAATTAAGCGACGGCGTAACGCGTTGGCATCCTCGGTCGGCATGCACCAGTTCGACGGATTGGCTTTCATTTCGGAGAAGGCGAGAGGCGGAAGGCCGTTGAAGACACTCCGCAGGTGAATGACTCCAGTTTCGTGGAGCCGCCAGACATGAGGCTCAAGACCCGGTATGCCATCGGGTGCCCAGCCGTGCTGATTAATCGCCGCGACGATGGTGCGTCGTAGGTCGTCGTCGCCGTCCTCGTCGTCCGGAGTAACCCAATGCTCAGGCCGGCGGTCTGCCAACTCAGTCGCCAGTGACCACAAGAGGTCCGATAGCAGCGTCGTAGTCATCGCACTCCTTCTGAGTTTGCCGGTCGCCGTAGGAGGCAGCCGCTCCCAGTTCCGGCGATTTCGATATCCGCTCCCTAGCTCCCTACGCCCAACCGCGCCGCGAGCTTGTCGCCCACGGCCACGACGTGCGACGGGTCCAAATGCGAGTACCGCGCCACCATCGCGAGCGTCCGGTGCCCGAGAATCTTTGCAATCTCGACCAACGACACACCGCTCATCGCGAGATAACTCGCCGCCGTGTGCCGCAGGTCATGCCACCGGAAGTCCTTGATGTCCGCCGCCTTGAGAGCGCGCTCCCACGACTCCCGCAGGTTGCGCACTTCGGCCTTGCTGCTGATGGGCGGAAACACGCGGTCGTCGTTCAGGCTGCGCACCTTGCCGCGCGCCTGCAGCATCGTGAACGCCTCGCCAGAGAGCGGTAGCGCCCTCGCGTCCTCGTTCTTGGTCTCGCCCTGCTTCAGCGTGATAACGCGGCGGGTGAAGTCGATTTGCGGCCAGCGCAGCGACATGATTTCCGACTGGCGGGCGCCGGTCGTGAGACTCAGCACCACCGCGAGGTACAAGTCCGGAAACGGGCGGCAGGCTGCGAGCAGGCGGGGAAGTTCGGCGTCATTCAGGAACCGCACGCGCCCCGGGTTCTCCTTGGACTTGGTGACCCGTTCGCACGGGTTGCGCTCCAACCAGCCCAACGGCTTCACCCCGTAGCCGAGACACGCGGACAGGGTGGCAAGGTACCGATTCACCGTGGGACCGCTACGCGTGCGCTTCACGCGCTTGGCGTCGATTTCCGGATTGCCGGTCGCACGGACGTTGTGCCGCACTTCCTCCGTGAGCAGACGCGCCTTCACCTTCGCAATCCGCTCCGGCGTGACGTTGCTCAACAGGTCCGCGCCGAATGCCTTGCGCCACATGTCCAGATGCGGCTTCCGGTCATCGAACGAGCGCAGAGACTTCGCGGCCTTTTCGTACTCGTCGGCTAGGTCGTTGAAGGTGTGCCGCTTTGAAACCCCGAAGTGCCGGCCCGCACGCATGTCGGTCTCAATCTTCGCCGCCCACTGGCGCGCATCGGTCAGCCGCTCGAAGGTGGCCGATTCCGGGGAGAAACCCTTGAGGCGCACTTGCGCCCGGTAGGAAACCGAACCGTCCGCCGCCGTCCGCTTCTGAATCGCCGCCATGTCCGCCGCCCTCGCTTGAACCGATGGCGAAAGTCTAGAACAGGGGACAAAATCAGGCAACAGCGGATTAATAAACCGACGTTACCGGAAACGTAACTTATTGCTCCGCCTATTCTTTGTTGCCTTTCAATAGACATCCGGCACACTCATGGCACAGTGCGACCGAAAACGGCGCAGTTATCCACAGGTGAGAAGCCATCGGAGTAGGGCTATTCGTAGGGTTTGAACTGCCGATTTGCTGTGCCGGACTGTGCCACTGCTGTGCCACAGAAAATCCGAACACTGAGAACCCAGGAAAAACAATCTATAACTATCTGTTTTAACTGGTGCCGGGAGGGGGAATCGAACCCCCACGATGTTTCCACCGGCGGATTTTGAGTCCGCTGCGTCTACCAGTTCCGCCATCCCGGCTGGATGGGGGTCGGATTATCGCCTACGTGGTCCCCTCGCGGAAGCGCTCGTGATGGCCTGCCGACCTGCGCTCGCACCCATCGCCTCGCCCGGATCACCGATGGCTCTTGAGTCGACTGGCGCCTTCGATACCGCGACGCAGTATCGCCGTTGACCCAAGTCAACACCAGCAGCGGGAGATCAGCGTCTACTGGGTTCGGACGAGGCGCAGGGGTCGCTCGACCCGGCACCAGGCGCGTCGATCGCGTTCCGTCGGTGGGTCGCGTCGTGCAGGGCGCAGCGTCGACGGACCCCATAAGCTCGAGAGGAACATCATGAAGACCGTGTTGACCGCAGGCCTCGCCGCCATGTTGTTCGCCGCCAGTGCCTGGGACGCCCTCGCGCAGACCGCACCCGACGCTTCCTCGCGCGAGGCCGCGAAGCGACTCGCCACCGGGATGTGCATGACCTGTCACGGCACGCAGGGCGCAGGAGACAACCCGCTCGTGCCACGCCTCGCCGGGCAGCAGAAGCAGTATCTCGAAGCGCAGCTGAAGGCCTTCCGTCGCCAGAGTCGCGGGGATCCGGAGGCGCACGATTTCATGTGGGGGGTCGCCGCGACGCTCGACGACAACATCGTCGAGGGGCTCGCGCACTACTACGCGACGCAAACGCCGATGAAGGGTGTGCCCGGAGATCCCCAAGTGGTGGCCGACGGACGTGACTTCTACGAGCGCGGTCGGGCCGACAAGGGCATCCCCGCGTGCGCGAACTGTCACGGCATGGATGCAGAGGGTCACACGGTGTTCCCGCGTCTCGCCGGCCAGTACGGTCAGTACCTGTCGCGCCAGATGCAGATGCTGCGCAACCGCCTGCGCGATTCACCGGTGATGCACGGCGTGGTGAAGGACCTCACCGACGAGAACATCTTCTCGCTGGCGACCTATCTCCAGTCGAAGTAGCTGTCGAGGCAACACCTGCCACCGGCGCGATCTTCCGCGCCGGTGGCAGTGCCGGTCAGCGGTGACCGCCGGCCTTCAGATGGCCGTACCGCTTCACGCGGATGTCGGCCTGGGCCTGATGGCCCGCGAAGCCTTCGATCGCGCAGAGCCGCGAGCAGTACTCGCCGATCATCGCCGAGGCTTCCGGCTTCACCTTCTGGTACGTGCACGTCTTGATGAACTTGCCGACCCACAGCCCGCCCGTGTAGCGCGCAGCCTTGCGCGTGGGCAGCGTGTGGTTGGTGCCGATCACCTTGTCGCCATAGCTCACGTTCGTTTCCGGCCCGAGGAAGAGCGCGCCGTAATTGGTCATGTTCTTCAGGAAGTAGTCGGGGTCCTTCGTCATGACCTGCACGTGCTCGGACGCGATGCGGTCGGCCTCGATCACCATCTCTTCGTACGTGTCGCAGACGATGACCTGCCCGTAGTCGCGCCACGCCTGGCCGGCGACGGCCGCGGTGGGCAGCGTCTTCAGCTGGATCTCGATCTGCGCCATCGTGTCGTGCGCGAGCTTCTCGGAGTTGGTGAGCAGGATCGCGGGAGAATTCGGGCCGTGCTCGGCCTGACCGAGCAGGTCGGTCGCGCAGATCTCGCCGTCGACGGTGTCGTCGGCGATCACGAGCGTTTCGGTGGGGCCGGCGAAGAGGTCGATACCGACGCGGCCCGCGAGCTGGCGCTTCGCTTCAGCGACGTAGGCGTTGCCGGGGCCGGCCACCATGTCCGTGGCCTGGATCGTTTCGGTGCCCACCGCCATCGCAGCGATGGCCTGCACGCCACCCAGCGCGTAGATCTCGTCGGCGCCCGCGAGGTGCATGGCGGTGACGATGGCCGGCGACGGCTTGCCCTGGAAGGGCGGCGCGCAGGCGATCACGCGCGGCACGCCGGCGACCTTCGCCGTCAGGATGGTCATGTGGGCCGACGCCACCAGCGGGTACTTGCCGCCAGGCACATAGCAGCCGACGGAGTTCACGGGCAGGTTCTTGTGGCCGAGGATGATGCCGGGGAGGGTCTCGACCTCGACGTCCTTCATGGAGTCGCGCTGGATCTGCGCGAAGTTGCGGATCTGCGTCTGCGCGAACTTGATGTCGTCGACGTCGCGGGGCGATAGCGCCTTCACGTTGGCCTCGATCTCGGCCTGGGTGAGGCGGAAGGAAGGTGGGGACCACTTGTCGAACTTCTCGGACATCTCGCGCACGGCGGCGTCGCCGCGCTTCTCGACGTCGGCGATGATCCCTTCCACCGTGGCGCGGACCTTCGACTGCTCGGCCGCGTCATCCGCGGCGCTGATGCCCTGCTTGAGAAAACGCACCATCTCGATGTTCTCCATGCCCCGGTTGGCGGGGATTGCAAAACCCGGCTTCTATCACGCTTTCAGGGCGTGCGGCCAGTTCTCATGGTGACCCCGGATCCGGCAGGGTCCGGGGCGCGTGTATCGAGGGCGGGCGATGGGCAGTCAGAGGCGAGGCATCGCGCGGATCATCTCGGCGCATCCGGCGTGGGCACATCTGGCCGCCCCTCACCCCAACCCTCTCCCCGCCGGGCGGGGCGAGGGAGCGAAACGTGTATCGGGGGACGTGCCGTGCGGAGTCAGGGGAGAGCCATCGTGCCGACCATCTCGATGCGTCCAGCCGGGGCACGTGTGGCCGCCCGTCACCCCGACCCTCATCCACCTCGCGCCGGAGTCGCTCGGATTCGGCAGGCACCGAACAGTGCGCAGGCACTCTTCGGTGTCCGGCCTCATCCACCTCGCGCCGGAGTCGCTCGGATTCGGC
>VYKP01000162.1_pt1 | contig 15235 bp, 13 predicted proteins | sample 5114551 | NCBI WGS metagenome assembly VYKP01 (sample SAMN12291777, study PRJNA351875) | freshwater metagenome | isolation source: freshwater lake | place: USA: Michigan, Baseline Lake | collected 2013-08-09
GGCTGTGTGGAGTATGAACTGCACGAATGGCGAATAGTAGTGGAATAGGCTATTAAAGGAGTGAACCCTGTGCAAATATTCACAACAATCCCCGGTTTACGCACTTTTTTGGCTGATTATCGCCATGATCATAGTATTGCTCTCGTGCCAACCATGGGCGCTCTCCATAAAGGTCATGCTAGTCTAATTCGACGCGCAGTAACGGAAGCGGAGGTAACTGTGGTCAGTATTTTTGTCAATCCTCTACAATTTGGCCCTACAGAGGATTTTTCTCGCTATCCCCGCACCTTTGACAGCGATCGCCAGTTGTGTGAATCCTTGGGAGTTGATGCTATTTTTGCTCCTAGCGTGGAAACTTTAGGAATTGGTGATTCTGACAGCATAACCGCAGTTTTTCCCCCGATTTCTCTGACTAGCGGTTTATGTGGTGCTTTTCGTCCTGGACATTTTCAGGGAGTAGCCACAATTGTCACGCGGTTGTTTAATATTATTGCACCGACGACCGCCTATTTTGGTGAAAAGGATGCCCAACAGTTAGCGATTATCCGGCAATTAGTCAGGGATTTAAATTTAGCGATCGAGATTCGCGCTTGTGCGACAGTGAGAGAAACATCGGGATTAGCATTTAGTTCTCGCAATCAGTATCTATCGCCCACAGAAAGGGAAAAAGCGACAATTATCCCCCAAAGTTTGCAATTAGCTCTCGAAAGTTTTCGTTTAGGGGAAAGACAAAGGGAAAAACTACTAGCTATTGTCCAAAAAAATCTCGACAGAGTACCAGATTTTCGCCCTCAGTATCTGGATTTAGTTCATCCCCAGAGTTTACAACCGATCGAGCAGATCGAAACAAGGGGCTTATTAGCGATCGCTGGCTCGATCGGTCAAACCCGTTTAATTGATAATATTATCTTGTGTCAACGTCGGGCAGTTATCGCTATTGATGGGCCTGCTGGAGCGGGAAAATCCACAGTAACGCGCTTAGTAGCGGAAAAATTGGGGTTAACCTATCTCGATACCGGTGCGATGTATCGTGCGGTGACATGGTTAGTGGTGAATTCCAGTCTGGATTTGTCCGCAGAGGCGGCCATTGCCGAGTTATTATCTTTAGCGAAGATAGAAATAATTCCGGCCGATAGTCCCGAAAATGTGACTATAGTGAAGATTAATGGGCAGGATGTGACTTTAGAGATTCGCTCTCCCGCAATTACCGCGCAAGTGTCCCGAATTGCCGCTCAAAAAGCGGTGCGACAACAGTTAGTCACCCTGCAAAGACAACTGGGAATGTCGGGGGGAATAGTTGTGGAAGGTCGAGATATTGGTACTAATGTTTTCCCAGAAGCGGAATTAAAGATTTTCTTGACAGCAACACCCCAAGAAAGAGCGAGAAGGAGATTAAAAGACTTAGAAGCGCAGGGAAATGGTGTTATTAGTCTTGCAGAATTAATCCAAGAGATTGAAAAAAGGGATTATTTGGATAGTAATCGCTCCCTAGCACCCCTGCGAAAAGCTGCCGATGCGATCGAAGTTAATAGCGATCATCTCAGTATTACAGAAGTCACGGAAAAAATCATTGCTCTTTATCATCAAGGAGAAGAAAATCAATGGAGAAGCCTCTAGTTTTTTTAGATACTGATGTTTTGATTTCTTATCTACGAGGAGATCTTGCCAGTGTGCATTTATTTGATCGAGAAATACTCGATCGCGTTTGTCTTGCTATTAATGCGATCGTTTTACAAGAGTTATTATTTTTGGCAGAAGTTCGTAATCATCCTGAAATAGTCGATCGGATTCAAGAAAAGGTGACTATCTTGGATTTTGATTTAGTAAAACTTGATCAATATTGGCAAAATGCTAGAGATATTCGCAATATTTTGGTACACTCGAATGATGTTTTAATTTTAAGTAGTGCCGCTAATTGTGATTATTTAGTTACCTATGATCAAAAACTTAAAAAAGCCTCTAGTTATCTATATAACTCCAAACCGATGGTAGTAACAACTGAAGAATTATTAGAGGTTATCTATCAAGAAAATATAGTCTCTTCCAGCCTCTCTTGCCAAGGATATAAATCGTCAAATTTTCCCTTAACTCAGGTAATTTAGGGGGATAATTATGAAGTTAAATTACCTGACTTTCTCATCTATCTGTTTAACGGTAACTTCCTTGATAATTATCGGCAGTCCAGCTATATCCTTAGCCGATCATAGATCACCAATAACTTTAGCTTCTCGGTATTTATCAAACCAGCAACAGGGACGAACAATTATTCTTAATGGTCGTTCTTTGCCCGTTTTTTGGCGACAGTGGACAACAGCAAATAGTACCAGAATCGCCATGGGTGATACGGGAGCAAGACAATTATTCGGCATGGATTTTCTTAGCACAAATGATCCAAAAAAGCAACCGATCAACTGGTTTAATTTACAAACTTTATCAGCTAATTTGATCAATTCCGATCGCTGGCTAGATGTCACGGATATTTTACTAAAAATGGGGGCAACAACCAGTATTAATGGCGATAGTTTAACTATTAACTTTGCTGCTCCTCAGATTGAAGATATTCAGCTAGAAAATTATGGAGCAGTACAAAGGATTATTATTCAACTTGATCGCCCGACCTTTTGGCAAGTTAGTCAGGCAAAAAATCAAGCAGTGATTACCCTAGAAGGAAATGCCCAGCAATCGCTTATCTCTAGGTTTCAACCCAAAACTGTTAGTAACAGTAACCAAAATAACGATGAAGATGATCTAGGCAACTCCAATAATAACTTAGCCACTCAGATCACTTCCTTAGAAAATAATGGGGTGATCAGTCGTTTAAAAGTCAACCTTCCCACTGCCTACGGATTACAGATCAGCAGTGTGGATAATCCTCCCAGAATTATCATTGATTCTCGTCCCGATGCTATGGATGAAAAGCGCATTGTTTGGCAACCCGGGTTAATCTGGAATCAAAAATATATCCAGTTAGATCAAGATTGGTTCCCCGTGACTTGGTTAGAAATCGATCCCAGAAATCCTCAGATAACTATTAAACCAATCACCGCTAATTCCACCTCAATGCGCGGCACTAATCCCCTGATCACGATTAATAGCGAAAGTAACGCAGTAGCGATGATTAATGGTGGCTTTTTTAATCGTAATAATCAGTTACCTTTGGGGGCAATTCGTGTGGATGGCAAATGGTTATCCGGACCTATTTTAAACCGAGGAGCGATCGCATGGGATAATCGTGGTAAAATCAGAATTGATCGCCTCAGTTTAGAGGAAACTCTCATTACTGCTACCGGACAACGTTTTCCCCTAACCCAGTTAAATAGTGCCTTTGTAGCAGCCGGCTGCAGTCGTTATACTCGTGATTGGGGAAATAATTATCATCCCCTCACCGAGCGCGAAACCGGGTTAGTCGTGCAAGGCGATCGCATAACGGAGAAATTAAATAATCTTTTGCCACAGGATAGTATAAACATACCAGAAAAAGGCTATTTAGTCATCTGCCGAAAGACAGATATTAATTTAAAGATTGGTGAGACAGTCAACCTCGATAGCGTCACCCTACCGGGAGATTTTGCTAATTATCCCCAGATTTTAGGCGCTGGTCCCCTATTATTGCAGAATGGGCGCTTAGTTTTAGATGGAAATGCCGAAAAATTTAGTCCTGCATTCCAAAATCAACAAGCTTCCCGCAGTGCGATCGCAGTTAGCCAAGAAGGAAAAATTTTGCTAGTTGCTATCCATAATCGCGTCGGGGGAAGGGGGGCAACTTTAGGCGAATTAGCCCGAATTTTGCTGTTAATGGCGGCAAAAGACGGTTTAAACCTAGATGGGGGTAGTTCCACTGGAATAACCTTAGGGGGTTATCTGCTCGATCGCTCTGCCGTTACCGCTGCAAAAGTCCATAATGGAATAGGAATATTTTTATCCCCGTCTCCTTGAAAGGTGTGAAAACAATGGATAATAGCGACTGGATTAAACAATTGCTGCTGATGGGTATTGGCACTACTTCCATGGTGGCAGAAAAAATCAAAGAAGTGAGCGACGAATTAGTCAAAGACGGTAAAATCAATTCCGATCAGGCTAAAAACTTTGTTGATGATCTGATGACACAGATGAAGTCTGAACAGGGGAGCTTCGAGAATAACTTAGAACGCTATATTCGCCAGATTTTGCAGGATTTAGGGGTTCCCCGACAATCGGAAATGGACGAACTGCGGGGAAGGATTGATCGATTAGAACGACAGGTGAGAGACTTAGAGAATAAACTCTGGCGTTAGGGAACTATGAAATCAATGCGCGAAATCTTGCTCAGTTTTGCTATTATTGCGGTTTGTGGCTTATTTTTAATCGCTGCTTCCCTCTTTGGTGGAGGGGAAAAAACCAACGCGATCGCCGCAGAAACCAATCCACCCGCTATCACTCAAACTATTAATAAGGAAATCATCTCTATGGATTTAGATCAAGCAGTTACCACCGATTCGGGACTAAAATACATCGATATAGTGGAAGGAACCGGAGAAAGTCCCGAAAAAGGTCAAAAAGTGACTGTTCACTACACGGGAACCCTGACAGACGGCAAAAAATTCGATAGTTCCAAGGATCGCAATCAACCTTTTACCTTTACCATTGGAGTGGGTCAAGTGATCAAAGGATGGGATGAGGGAGTCGCATCGATGAAAGTCGGTGGGCAGCGTACCTTAATTATCCCCCCAGAATTAGGTTATGGTGCGCGGGGTGCTGGTGGGGTGATTCCTCCCAACGCGACTTTACTTTTCGATGTGGAATTGTTGGGAGTCAAATAAATAGGTTTTTCCTCTGATTTTTCACCTCTACCCGCATCGCTTCTGAATGCGGGTTTTTTGACAGATTGCCAGAAGCTAAGGGCAAAATCAAGAGGATTTAGTAAATTCTAGACCGTTTTCGCTACCGTAACGCTCCATAAAACGCATAAAACGATCCCACTCTGCGGGAGAATTAAAAACCACTGTAGCTTCGATCGCCATGGGTTTACCGTTGATAAATTTGCCTTTTACTTCCCTGGTGACGATTTCTCCTTCCTCATCGATGAGATACATCCCCGTGATTTCCTCGGTTTGTTGATCTCCGAGGATAGTCGGTTGATCAAAATAAAATTTTGCCGATCCCTTCTCCCCCGTTTTCGTGCGACTTAAGCGGATATCGGGAACAACCGGTTCTTTTAACCCCCTGGAAAACTGAATTTCTGCCATTACTTTTCTTTATCCTTCTCATAAAATAGACATTTCTAGATCATCTCACACCAAGTCCCAAGTAAAAAGCAGATGGGACAGCATAAACTCAAAATATCAATACCAGTATCATTTTTCCTGATTCGTAGGCGGCCTATCCATTGGCAACATCTTTCTTAACATAAAATTTGACAAACAGACAAAAGTGTGCAATCTGACTCAAGTTGGTTCTCTGAGGGAACTAATTTGATGGAATGGTTTCGGGGTTGTCGTTGGTTGTTAATTTCCATGCCCTCTATAGTACATCCCCTGTCGGGGTTCTGGGTTTTGTCCCTTTTTAATAAAAACTTTTTATTGCGTGTGTTTTAGCTTACTTGTGTCCTTAAATACTTCCTTAGCTGCTTGAAATCACACCAGTCTTTCCATGAAGGCTGTAGCATCATAGTCAAAGTAAATCACATTTTTGCTATTGCTTACCGCTTCTCATCCACCCTGTGATGGGATTTGTCAAAGCTAATTGCAATAGTGTTTTTTTACTGCCAATAGTTTTTAAGTCTGTTAGCACGCTATGTCTAGTGTAAGTAAACAAGAACTTAAGCTAGAAACGCTCACCCTGGGCCAAAAACGTCCAAAAACGGCTTTCTAGGAGAAATTTTGGCTGTGAGTATAGTGAACCATCTCTGCCATTACTTTTAAAAGATGGTGTCACGTAGGAAATGCAGTTTACAGCCTTCTAATCCTTGCGGGTTAATCAAGTATTTTTGCTGCAAGAACAGAACTCATCTATCTGAGAAACGCTGTAACTTGAACAAATTATGAATAGATATGCAAACTATAACTTGAAAAAAATTGCCAGCTGCCTATCATGAAAAAACTGACCTATTCATTGCTCCCCCTGGGGATTGCTGTTGGACTTTGCCTAAATATTGCCCCTGCATCCGCTGGTTTGCTGGTACAAGAACTCATTCCCAACGCTGCCCTTTCTATTGACGGTTTTGGAAGTACCACTAATAGTGGAGTTATTCAAGCCAATATACCAGCAGGTTCTACGATTCAGAGGGCTTATCTCTATGCCACTTCCGTCTGGGATTTAAGTCCAGTTGACGGAGTAACTTTTAATGGGAATACACTTTCCCTAGGTTCAGCAACTACTCTTGGTCCCAATAGCAACCCAGCTACTACCGTCCGTTGGGATGTCACCAGTATCATCGCTTCTTCTTTTACGGGAGGACTTCAAAACTTTAGTATCGTTGAGAATGGACCGGTCCCAACTAACGATGGTGCCGCTCTTGTTGTTGCCTACAGTAATCTTTCTACCCAAGGTTTTACCTCAGTTATCTTAGACGGCGAACTTTCTACGACGGGAGACACAGTTCAATTTGATTTTGCTAGTCCTTACAGTGGGGGAGATTTTCTGGTTTCCCTTGCCGCTAGTTTTAGTCTTCAGCCAGTCTTAGGGGGGTCAGGGCAGCAAGTTACTGTAATTGATGTAACTACTAACTCAACCAATAATCGACGTTTGACTACAAGTGCAGGGGGAGCGGATGACCGTACTACTGGTCAAACATCGGCAAATGGAAATTTGATAACTGTTGGGGGGATAGGCGATAATCCGGCCAATCCAAATCCGACGATTCAGCCTAATCCCTTTGGGGTTGGGAATCCAGACGACGAATACTATAACCTTGCTCTTGGCAATAGTGCTAGTGCCACTCCTTTTATCCAGCCTGGAGATACTTTCCTGCGCTTAACAACAAGGAACCCAAGTAATGATGATAATATTTTCGGACTGTTTATCACCAGTGCATTTCAGATCAGTTCCGCTAATATCACTTCTACCTCCATCCCCGAACCATCGATAACACTGGGTATTTTCGGTATCGGTACTATCGGTGCCTTACTATCTCGTCGTGACAAAAAACGTAACAGAGAATGAGCCTGGCAATTTAAGGCTGTAAATTGCGGTAAAAAGCGATAAAATGCTCGATTATAGTTTTTTATTGTCTTTTTTACCGCAAAATCACATTTACCTAGTTACAGGTTTTGATCGTTCCCAAATAAATTTTAGGGTTCAAACCTCAATCACCCCTTCAGGACTCTCGGAGTGCAATCAGTGGCAAAATCAAGGCATGATCGATCACTGATAACCAATAACTGAGATGAGATGGTTTTATTAGAAGCAACGGTTCATTCTTCTCTACGCGCTTTTTTACGGGAACAAGGGCGCTTTTACTGGCCTCATCATCTCACTATGGGGCGACTGGTGGCTAGAGCTTTACGCTTAAAACGTTCCTCTCTCATACAAACTGGAACCACTCTCACCCGTTATTGTCTCAGTTATCTCACCCCGGCTCTTTTAGGTGATACACCTGTTCTGATAGTTGCCCCCGAGTCAGAACTAAACCTACTGTTAGAAGTGGAAATCCCCCATCTGCAAACATGGTTACAAACTCAGCGAGCTATCCTCAAAAGCGATCGCTTTCCGGCTAATTTTACCGGTTTACTCCTCACCACACCCCAACAATGGTTAGAGGATAAATTAGGCAGTCTCGGTCATTTTCCCCAGAATATCGCCACTATAATCGATCGAGCCGAAGATTTAGAAACTTGTCTAGTAGATTATCTCACCGTCACCATTACTCCCGAACAATGGTCTGTTTTAGGGTCAGCATATCCCCAGCATAGAGAGTATATAGACTTAATTAAAGCACAACTTAGCCAAAGTATTCTTGGTCATCCAATTAATCCCTATAATTGCTATCTTATTGATGTCAAGGAAAAAGAATATATAATTGCTCTCCTGCAACGCTTGCATCAAGACTTAACCACTGACTCTGTTTGGCAACTTTTAGCGGCAAAAATCCCCGAGCTTAATTATCTCCTCTGGACATCAGTAGATCGAGAGCGAGAAGAATTTACCCTAAAAATCAGTCCTTTGGAGGTGGCTAGTTTTTTCAAACTGATTTGGCAGCAGCAACCCTTTGTTTTAATTGGCAGTTTTTTAGATAGCGAAAAATCCGCTAATTTATACCGTCAAAATCAGGGTATCGGAGATATTTTAACTTTAAAGTTTGCAGCCGATCGCGAAAGTGAATATATTCATTTATATCTACCCGATCGCATCAGCGCCCCCAACACCCCCGAATTTCAACCGATGTTATTAAAGCAAGTGCGGGAATTAGTTAGTGCTAATCATACCAGTGAACAACCGATAGTAATTCTGATTGAAGATGTTCCCCTCAAGGCACAAATTGCCACCCAAATCGCAGCCGATTACGGTTCGCGAGTGCAAGTGGAAAAAACTGAAATTAATAGTAATACTATTCTCGTTTGTGGTTGGCAATTCTGGCAAACCCATCAAGAAAACTTTCCGACTCCCAGTTTATTAATTATCGCAACTTTACCCTTACCCTCCCCCGAAAATCCTCTCGTTGCTGGCAAAATTGCTTACTACAAACGACAACATCTCGACTGGTTTCGTGCCTATCTTTTACCCACAGCAGTGAGGGAAATTCAGCAATCTGTTCAGTCTCTCCGGGAGTGTCAGGGTTGTGTGGCTGTTCTTGATAATCGTGTCAATGCTCGCAGTTATGGCCGACAAATTCTCTCCGCTTTAGAACCCTATGCTAAAGTTAATTATCTCGATCAACAATTTTTTCAAGATAAAGATTAAATCAGTTATCAGTTATCAGATGGGGTGCATCTCAATTTTCTAGAAATATCTATATTACATTTGGGCGCACGCAGTGCGCCCCTACCATTGGTGCGATAATATTATTGTAGGGGCGAATTGCATTCGCCCTCTTTGAATAATTTCTGCTGCTCACCTATATGTGAGAGAAAGTCACCAATAGGGGATGCAGCCTATCAGATGTCAGTTTTCAGTTTACTGTTTACTGATAAAATCTCCCCCAGAACCATATTTCCAACTATCCAAATAACGATGATAAAGATATTTTTGCCTGTCGGGTAACTTTTCTAAAACAGGTTGTAAGTTGGCTGCCAAGGGATATAAACCACTATACAAAGCTAAATTAAAATAATGTCCCGTCCAATCGATAAAAGGACTGATACCCACTTGTGGAATCATCGGTAAAACCAATTGAGGACTAACTAAAGGCAAAGTTTTTGAGAGGGAAGAAAACTGCACCACATCCTGTAAAAACGGTTTTAATACCTCATCTCCCAACTTATCCATTACCCGAAAAACTCCACTCATTAAGTCATTAATTTGATTGGGATTAGGGTTAGCAGACATCGGGACACTCATAGTTTTTTGAAATAGCCACGTTACCGATATATTTGGTTGATAGGGTTGTAAAAGAGCTAAATCTTCTCGACTTAAAGTATCAATTTGTAAAGCTTCCTCGATGCCGAAAGTTAGCCTTTTTAAATGCCTAACCATTGCTCCAAAACCACCAAAACTTACTGGAGATTGACTACCGCTACTATCTCCCACTGCCAGAATTCTTGACCAAGGCATTTTTAAAGGACTTTGATGATAGGCTGGGAAAAAACCCGCTAGAAAACGCTGAAACTTTACTGCTTCTAAATCCACCTTTTGATACTCTGGCAGTAATCTTAAATACTCCTCCATCAAAAATTCTAAACTAAAGCGATCGGGATGGGTATCAAGATAGGTAAATAAATAAGTTGTCCGACCATCCCTAGCGGGAAATGCTTCCCAAAAGTATTGACATTGGTGCAAGATTGGGGTAAAAGAATAAATCAAATCACCAGTTTCATTACTGGGAAAACCCTGACCGCAACTACCCACCACTAAACAAACTCCATCGGGTTTTTCTCCTTTTCTTGCCTGTTTTGCAATTGGCGAAAAATGACCCATGGCATCGATTAATAAACGGGTTTTTAAAGTCATTTCTCCGGTTTTAACCATTACCCCATCGGGATGAATAATCGCCTCGCTAAACCCCGAATTTTCTAATAACTTTCCTCCCGCTTGCAAAAACTTAGTTTTTAAAGTCTCTAGCAAATAAACCGGATCAACACCAATATTTAAAATATCTCTAACCCAAAGCTCATAACCTTGATAAAATCCCACCCTCCCAGGATTATATTCTGTCGCTATTGCTTGATTTAATTCAGCTTCGGTCAATAAATCTAACTCTAAAAAACTGCTTAGTTCTAAACGGGAAATATTCCACTCCTGCTCACGACCGCGCAGAATACCTCTTTCTAATAATGCCACACGCCAGCCCCTAGTTTGTAAAGCAGCCCCGATAAAAATTCCCAAAGTTCCCCCCGCAATAACTAGATCAAAATCCGTCTCTCCTAAAGATTCTTGACTTTGATTAATTACCGTAGGAATAACTGGATTTTCTAAACGCAAAGCTTGCCAAGCTCGATCACTGGCTCGCAATTGTTGTAAACTCTGAGGAGATACTCGATCGAGTAAAGATGCAACTAAAGACATAATCTTATATCAGTTATCAGTTATCAGTTATCAGTTGTCAGTTATCAGTTATCAGTTATCAGTTATCAGTTATCAGTTATCAGTTATCAGTGATTAGTGATTAGTGATTAGTGATTAGTTATCAGTTCACTGTTTACTGATCACTGTTTACTGAACAATGAAAAAATCTACCTTCTAGCCGTTTCTTAACAGTAGAGACTTGCCACCTCACCATTAAGATCACTGCTCTATCCAGAGGAGAAAACTACTTAGATTGGAAAAACTTTTTTCCTTCTTCAAAGAGTTTATTAATATCCTTGAGAGAAACTCCAAAAATCGCCAAAACTCCCGCAAAGACTAATAAAAAACCGATAAAACTATTCCGATCATAGAGAAACAAACCCACCAAAACGATAAAATAGGGAGAGAGAATTTTACTAATATTTTCAACTACAGTAACCACCTCTGGAGTAGGAGTCTCAACAAGATTAATATCAGCTTTATCCTGATCCGGTTCGAGATTTTGCTTAATCGAAAACATCACCTCCTGTAGGTCTTTTACCTCCGGTGGGTTCGGTTCCTTCGCTGGTTTGCCAAACATTGTTAAATCCCTCGCCAGTTTATCTATACCCTCTATGGTAGCCAAAAAAAGGGCAAGCCGGAAAAGCGCGAGCAAGTCGAGAAATTCTCAGGGCAATTTTCCTTATAACCCCCTCGGCCTCGGCTGCTATAATCAGAGGAACAACTCCCAAGTTCGTTAACGGTACAAAAAAACTATGAATACCAGTCCAGATCGTGTGATTATCTTCGATACCACCCTTCGAGATGGGGAACAGTCCCCGGGTGCCGCTTTAAATGTGGATGAGAAGCTAACCATAGCCCGCGCACTGGCACGACTGGGAGTTGATGTCATTGAAGCAGGTTTTCCCCACGCTAGTCCGGGGGACTTTGAAGCTGTACAGAAAATTGCCGCCAGCGTCGGCAGTGAAGCTGATAGCCCTATTATTTGCGGATTAGCCCGCACTACCCAAAAAGATATCAAATCAGCAGCCGATGCGCTCAGACCCGCCGCCAAGCCCAGAATTCACACCTTCCTAGCCACATCTGATATCCACCTCCAATACAAACTTAAGAAGACTCGTCAGGAAGTTCTTGAGATTGTGCCAGAAATGGTGGCCTATGCCAAATCCTTCCTTAATGATGTGGAATTTTCCCCCGAAGATGCCGGCCGCAGCGATCCGGAATTTCTCTATCAAGTCCTCGAAAGAGCGATCGCCGCAGGAGCCACCACCGTTAACATTCCCGATACCGTCGGTTATACTACCCCTAGCGAATTTGGGGCTTTAATCCGTGGTATTAAGGAAAATGTCCCCAATATCGACCAAGCGATTATCTCCGTCCATGGTCACGATGATTTAGGGTTAGCGGTGGCTAATTTCCTCGAGGCAGTTAAAAATGGCGCTCGACAGTTGGAATGTACCATTAACGGTATCGGTGAGCGTGCCGGTAATGCTTCCCTAGAAGAATTGGTGATGGCCCTTCATGTGCGGCGCTCCTATTTTAATCCTTTCCTCGGTCGTCCCCCAGAATCCACGGAACCTTTAACCAAGATCAACACCAAGGAAATCTATCGCACTTCTCGCCTAGTTTCTAATCTTACCGGCATGATCGTGCAACCGAATAAGGCGATCGTCGGTGCTAACGCTTTCGCACACGAGTCGGGAATCCATCAGGACGGGGTGTTAAAACATAAACTCACCTATGAGATTATGGATGCAGAATCGATCGGTTTGACTAATAATCAGATCGTCCTCGGTAAACTCTCCGGCCGCAACGCTTTTCGCTCTCGGTTACAGGAATTGGGTTTTGAGCTTTCGGAAACGGAACTTAATAACGCTTTTATCCAGTTTAAAGAAATGGCCGATCGCAAAAAGGAAATCACCGATCGCGATCTAGAAGCTATTGTTAACGATGAAATCGATACGGTTCCCGATCACTTCCGCCTCGAATTAGTACAAGTGTCCTGTGGCAATAACGCCAGACCCACGGCCACGGTCACGATTCGCACTCCCGACGGTAGCGAGTTATCCGATGCGGCCATTGGTACAGGGCCAGTAGATGCTCTCTGCAAAGCGATCGATCGAGTGGTGCAGATTCCTAACGAATTAATCTCTTTCTCGGTGCGAGAAGTAACCGAGGGAATCGATGCTTTAGGAGAAGTGACCATCCGTCTCCGTTACGCAGGACGCACCTATTCTGCTCGCGCAGCCGATACCGATATTATTGTCGCCTCCGCTCGTGCCTACGTCAGCGCCTTAAACCGTCTCCACGTCGCACTGCAGCAGAAGGAAAAAACCCCAGAAATGCTACAAGTCTAGTTGGGGTGTTAGGGTGTTAGGGTTTTAGGGTTTTAGGGTTTTAGTTGAAATTTCCTCACACCCCACTTCCCCACTTCCCCACTTCCCCACTTCCCCACTTCCCCACTTCCCCACTTCCCCACTTCCCCAATTCCCCACTTCCCCACTTCCCCAATTCCCCAATTCCCCAATTCCCCAATTCCCCAATTCATAATTGATAATTCATAATTCATAATTCCCACGTCGCTGTTGGAGAAAATCTTAAATTTGTCTCGCAAATTTCTAAAATGTTGCTAAGTTAATATTATGAGCTTGCGCTCTAACAATTTTAATACAAGTGTATTAAAATTGGATTTGCGTAAAAGCAATGAGGGATGAAATTTATCCGCAAGAATCCGATCAAATTCAATACAATGGCTAAGGACTAGAAAGAATTAGCAAAGGCATCTAGGGATGCTGTTCCCCTTGCTTAGTGGCAACAGTTAACCCGTGCGATAATTCCTTTGATCGTTAGCTATCTGGTCAACACCGCAGACAAACCGGCGATCGGATTCCAGTCCTCCAGCCATTTATCCAATTTTTGCAGGAGCCAGATTATGAGTTGACCGAGCTAAAACAGCATTCCGTGTCGCTAAAATCGCATCGACACAAGGAAATTTAAGCAAAAATCTTCTCCCATTTGTTGTAATTAAAGCTACAATCGGAAAAGTCTTTCCCCGTCTCGGATTTGAGACACAAATTTGTTCAGTATCACCTAGATTGAGATTCGATCTTCTAGTTTTGCACAGAAGGAGCAAGAGGAAAACGGCATGATGCAGGCCCACGATGTACTAACCCTTACCGAGCCGCCATTGGATTTAGATTTGATTGACCTAGACGAAGACTTCGATGATGAGGATATCGAGTTAGAGCTAGAAGAAACCAGCGATAGCAACGATGGCAAAAAAACCCGCCGCCTTGCCAGCGCTCGTCGTCGCGACGCCGCTAGAAAAAAACCCTATACAGAAGATTCAATTCGGATTTATCTGCAAGAGATCGGCAGGATTCGGTTATTGAGAGCGGAGGAGGAGATCGAATTAGCGAGAAAAATCGCCGATCTACTGAAATTAGAACGCATTCGCGAAGATTTTTGCCTCTATAGCGATGCTGAATGGGGAAAACAGGTTTTCTTGTTCGAGCGCATCGAGAAAATTATCGTTGAAAAATCGGAAAAAGAACCGAAACTATCGGATATTAAGGCTTATTTAGGTAAGACGGAGCTAACGGCTCCCCTGCTGGAAGAATGGCTGGCCAAATCAAAGGAATACTTATCGGCCTTTAAGCGTCGTTTGTACCATGGTCGTCGCGCTAAGGAGAAAATGGTACAATCGAACCTGCGTTTAGTGGTTTCGATCGCCAAGAAGTACATGAATCGCGGTCTTTCCTTCCAAGATTTAATTCAAGAAGGTTCCCTCGGTTTGATCCGCGCCGCCGAAAAATTCGACCACGAAAAGGGTTATAAATTCTCCACCTATGCCACTTGGTGGATTCGTCAAGCCATCACCCGCGCGATCGCCGATCAATCCCGCACCATTCGTCTTCCCGTCCACCTCTACGAAACCATCTCCCGGATCAAAAAAACCACCAAGATTCTTTCTCAGGAAATGCGTCGCAAACCCACCGAGGAAGAAATCGCCACCAAGATGGAGATGACCATCGAGAAACTGCGTTTTATTGCCAAATCTGCCCAATTACCGATTTCTCTAGAGACTCCCATCGGTAAAGAAGAAGATTCCCGTTTAGGAGACTTTATCGAAGCGGATGGGGAAACCCCAGAAGATGAAGTTTCTAAAAATTTATTACGCGAGGATTTAGAAAATGTCCTCGATACCCTTAGTCCTCGCGAACGCGATGTGCTGCGGCTGCGCTACGGTTTAGATGACGGCCGGATGAAAACACTCGAAGAAATCGGCCAGATTTTCAACGTCACTCGCGAGCGCATTCGTCAAATAGAAGCCAAGGCCCTGCGGAAACTGCGTCACCCTAACCGTAATAGTATCCTCAAAGAGTACATTCGTTAACTTCCCGCCCTTAAAAACTCGAAACTGAGTCTCATCGAGGCTCAGTTTTGTTGTAATCTGCACTACCTTGATCGAATTGATCATTATACCTGGACTTCCCCGTTGACAAAAAGCCATAATCTGTGCTGTAGAAAGGATTAAGAAAATTTCCAGCGCCCCGTTACTGGGTACAAATCAGGGAAACTCCCAATAAATCTAACG
>VYKP01000583.1_pt1 | contig 15127 bp, 9 predicted proteins | sample 5114551 | NCBI WGS metagenome assembly VYKP01 (sample SAMN12291777, study PRJNA351875) | freshwater metagenome | isolation source: freshwater lake | place: USA: Michigan, Baseline Lake | collected 2013-08-09
CCCGTCACCGTGCTGCTGATGTGCATCACGTGGCTGTACCGCTCGACTTCCATCACCTTCGCAAGCTCGATCGTCCCCGGCTTGGCGACGATGCCCACGTCGTTGCGTCCAAGATCCACCAGCATGATGTGCTCGGCGCGTTCCTTCTGGTCGGCCAAAAGCTCGCGTTCGAGGCGTCGATCTTCTTCCGGCGTCGCACCGCGCCGCCGCGTCCCGGCCAGCGGCCTGTTGGTCACTTCGAACTTGCCGCCGTCCTTGGCCCGCACTCGGCACAGAATTTCCGGTGAGCTCGCGACGAGGATGCAGCCACGGCACTGCAGGTAACCCATGTACGGCGAGGGGTTGACCGCGCGGAGCGATCGGTACACATCAAACGGGTCCACCGCGCTCTGCCGCTCGAAGCGCTGCCCGATCACCACCTGGAAGATGTCGCCGGCGCGGATGTACTCCTTCGCCCGGTCCACCATGCTCGCGTGCTGCTCGCGGGTGATGTTGCTCGACATGGCGGTGGGGGGCCTGTCCTCCCCGACCCGCCCCGACGCGAGCGGCTTGACGTGCCGCTGGATCTCCTCCACCCGCTCCTCGAGGTTCGCGATCGCGAGGTCGTACGCTCCGCCCGGATCCTGGCCCGGCCTCACCATCGCGAGTTCGACGACGTAGACCAGCTTGTCGACGTGATCGAAGACCACCACGCCGTCGTAGAACGCAAAGTGCACGGTCGGAAGGCCGCGATCGTCCGGCGGGGCGTTCCCGAAAGCCAGCTTGTCCGGTTCCCCGTACCGCACCGTGTCGTACGCGGCGTATCCGACCCACCCGCCCAGAAACGCTTTGGGAAGCGAGTTCCGCGGTCCCGACGACGGCGGCATCACGAGCTTGAATCGCCTGGAGATCGCGCGGGGGACGAAAAGCGGGTTGTCCTCCTCCGCTTCGTCGCTCATGCTCTCTGCAAGCTCGGCGCTCAGCCGATGGTCGATGATTTCCACATGATCCGCCGCATCATCCACGGTGTGCGTGATGACCTCGAGCGCCGGCCGGCTTCCCAGGATCGAAAACCGACCCTGACGCTCGCCCCCCTCGACGGACTCGAGCAGGAACGATGGCGCGGTCCGCTCATCCGGAGCGACAAGCCGCCGGTACGCGAGCACGGGCGTGAGCTGGTCGGCAAGGAGTCGGACCGCGAGGGGGACGGCGAGCGTCGCTTGCTCGCCCGGGCCGCGGCTCTCGTGGATCAGCTTGATGAAGGCGTCGCGCGAAAGGAGTGTCATCGCGGGGATCGTAACCGGCCGACCGGCTACGCCCCGCCCCGCAGGTGAGACGTCATCAGGCTGTTGGTCACGGTCGGCAAGGGCTCATAGCTCGGCCGATCCGTGGGGGAAAGCTCGGTTTCGTCGCACGTCGTCCCGCCCAGGATTTCAATCTCGATCACCTGCGGAACCTTGGCCAAGGGCGGCTTGGGGTCTGCGACCGGCTTGGCGATCTTTGGGCGAGGGGGTTCCTCCACCCGCTCGGGGCCGTGAATCCACTCCGCGACCGCGGCGACCGTTTGGTTCACCGGAAGGACCTCGACCACCATCCGCGCCGCCGCCAACCCGGCGACGACGCCGAGGGTGGTGAGAGCGGGGATGAAGCGGCGGAGTGGCATGGCAGTCTGGATGCGCCGTTGTTGGGAATCCGTCGCGGCTTCTTGCTTCCGGCCCTCAGCCCGCGCACGATTCCCGCGATGACCCCCGATTCCAAGCCCGCAAGCCCGCTCCCCCCGGCGCAAGTTCTGCGGGCGCACACCACCGGCATGCTGCTTTCCGACGGGGGAGCAACCCAGATCCGGTACGTCATCGACCCGATCACTGGTGAGCCTGTGATTTCCCTCGGGCCCGAGAACGTCGATGGGGCTGAGTGGGTGCTCTGCATCCCCGAGGAAGCCGACACCGCCCTGCGAATCGCGGCGACGCCGATCGTGCTCGACCCGACCAAGGACCCCGCGTGCGACCGCTGGATCGGGTACCACGGCACTCCCGAGCAGTTCTTCTACCGCCTGTTCACCTCCTGGGCGCGGCTTGGCGTCGAAGTCTTCGACGGACCCGAAGCCCGCGCGATCAGCAAACTCGGTCGCGCCGAGGTCGCCTTGGTTCGCAAGCTGAACGCTTCGGCTTTGGTGCAGCTCGGCTTCCCCGCCGGGTCGCGGACCGTGGGCGTCGATGAGCTCGGCGTCGACATCCGAACGCCGCGCGGCGTTGAACGCCTGCCGTTCGAGACGCCCGCGACCACCAGCGATGAGGCCGCGGAGCATGTGGACTCTCTTCTCCGCAAGGGGGCGTCATGACGATCCCGCGTCCCGCTCGCCTTCGCGAAGCTCACGTCCACCTCGCGTGGCACGGTCGTGCTCTGGGCATGCTCAGGCTTGGCGACTGCACGAGCGTCAAGGACTGCTTGGCGAGGGTCGCTTCCGAAGCCGCTCGCCTGCAAGCCTCCGGTGCCCGCGACTGGCTCATGGGCGTCCAGCTCCGCATCGAAAGCTGGTCCGACCCGCGCTGGCCGTCCCGCGAGGAGTTCGACCGCGTCACCGGCACCCGCCCCGCGTGGCTGATGTCCTTCGACCATCACAGCTTGGTTGCCAATTCCGCCGCTCTGGCCGCTGCCGGGTTCGTCGAGGGGTGCTCCGATCCGCAAGGAGGCGTCCTCGGCCGCGACGAGACCGGTCGCCTGACCGGTCTGTGTCTCGAAGCCGCTTGCCGCCGCGTCCGCGAAGCTTCTCCCGAACCGCCCCCCGCCGAGCTCAAACAGCACGTCCGGACCGCGATCCGCGACCTTGCCGCGATGGGGTTTGTCGAGGTGCACGACCTGCTGACCCAGCCGTGGCTTCCCGCGATGCTCGCCGAGCTTCACGATGCCGGTGAGCTTCCGATCCGCGTGGGACTGTTTCCGCTTGTGGAGCATCTCCCGCCGGTCGCGGCCGGCCGGCAGGCATGGTCCCGGCCCGGCCTTGAGCTCTTGGGCGGAAAGGTCTTTGTCGACGGCACGCTGAACGCCCGCACGGCGTGGATGCTCGCGCCGTACGCGGATGCGATGCTTGAGCACCCGTGCGGAACGGCGTTGATGTCGGTCGAGCAGATCGCATCGGCGATGCGGGCGTGCACGGCGCTGGAGGTCGGCTTCGCGGCCCACGCGATCGGCGACGGCGCCGTCCGGGCGTGTCTGGACGCCGCTCAGAGCCTCCCGCCCCTCCCCCGCGATGTTCGCCGAGCGTTCCGGATCGAGCACGCCGAGCTCATCGATCAAGCCGACGTGCCGCGATTTGCGGAACTGGGCCTGGCCGCGAGCGTCCAGCCCTGCCACCTGCTTTACGACATCGAAGCTCTGGAGCGGTCGCTCCCCGACCGGTTGCTCCGCGTGCTTCCCCTCCGCGACCTCGTCCAAGCGGGCCTGGTCCCCGGCCGCACGCTGATCTTCGGCTCCGACACGCCGATCGTCCGCCCCAACCCCGAAGACAGCATCCAAGCCGCGGTCCACCGCCGTCGCGCGGACTCGCCGGCTTCCCGCGCGATCGCCCCCCTCCAAGCCATCTCCGAGGATGAAGCCTGGGCGTGCTTTGCCGCATCCTGATCCCGCCCCCTCCGAGCCCGGCTTTCCTATGATTGCATGAGCTCACACAGGGCGCCGCCCGCCCCTTACTCGGAGGCTCACCCATGAAGCCCGGCATCGCGTACAACAACATCATCGACAGCGAGGAAGCCCGGATCGCCCAGGCCTGCGCCGACGACGCTCCCAACCGCACCGCTTCCGACATCGACGCCGACAAGTTCTACATCACGCAGCAGTACGAGCGCTACACCCCCGAGGACCACGACGTCTGGCGCGACCTGTACGACCGCCGCTGGATGCTCCTCGAACAGCAGGTCTCCCGGCAGTTCATCGACGGGATGAAGATCCTTCAGCTCACCCGCGACCGCTTGCCCCTTCTGGACGACATGGTCGTCACCAAGGACATCACGATCGCCGGCGGCAAGGTTGTCAAAGCCGGCACGCGCCTCGACGGCATTAACAAGTTCCTGCACGCCCAGTCCAACTGGGCTTCCTACGGCGTCCCGGGCTACCTCCCCGCCAAAGCCTTCTTCGCCTGCCTCGCCCAGCGCGAGTTCCCCACGACCGTCCTCATCCGCCCGCGCGAGGTCATGGACTACCTCCCCGAGCCGGACATCTTCCACGACGTCTTCGGCCACGTCCCGCTCCACACGCTCTCGGTCTTTGCCGACTTCCTCCAGACGTACGGCCAAGCGGCTCTCCGCTGCGACGACCCGATCCACGTCAAGCGCCTGGGCCGCTTGTTCTGGTTCACGGTCGAATTCGGCCTGATCCGCGAGAACGGACAGGTGAAGGTCTACGGCTCGGGCCTCGTCAGCAGCCACGCCGAAAGCGAATACTCGCTGAAGGGCGCGTGGGAGAAGAAGGGCCAGACCGCTCCCGACTGCACCGCCCGCCCGGTCGCCGAGTGGCGCCCCTTCGACCTCGAACGCGTCTGCGAGACGGACTTTGAGATCGACCACTTCCAGCCGATCTACTACGTTCTCGAGAGCTTCGAACAGCTCCGCGACGCGATGAACGAGTACGCGGAAAAGGTCATCGGCCAGCACGCCTGACCCATCAGAGCCCGACGCGCCAGCGAGGGTGAGTCGACCGGGCTGATCAAAGCCACATCCATCGGCAGCGGTGTAGCGCAGTCAGTTTCCGGCACGACACAAAGGGAGAATCGGTGGCGTCCAAGAAGAAAGTCCAGCAGCATATCAACGACATTCAATCGCGCCTAAGTCGTCAAGCCATTGTCGCATCGCTTTCAAAGGCACGTGGCCTCACAGACCTCGCTTCGCAGTTCGGCTTTGTCGTCGCCTTGAAATCAGATGCAGCTTGGCCGAGCTTCGATGGCGAGCCGATGGTCGGCCTCCTGCAGATCAAGACCGCCGAACTTCCCTCGATTCCGTCCGCTTTGACGGGCGTCGCCTTGTTACGTGTGTGGGTGAGCTTGGTCGATGACGCGATCCTCGACCCCGATGGCGTGGTCATCCGCTCAAGCCCATCGCTTTCCGACGAGACTCCGGTTGCGCAACCTGTCATTGCGACACCGATCAAGCGGTGCGGTATCGCGTGGGCCAACGCTACGGACATGCCCGGATACCAGGATTTGCCACGATCGGTGAGCGACGAGATCGCCAACTTCTATGCGGAAGTCGATTGTCCCACGATTTCCGCGACCAAGATCGGCGGATTCGCCAGACGTATGCAAGGACCTACCGCCTTTGACGTGACCGGATACCCGTCCCCCGACTCGCCGGAACTCTTCGACTACGTGCTTCAGATCGGCTCAGAAAAAGTCGCAGAATGGACGTGGGGCGACGACGGCATCGGCTACGTGGGACGCAGCCGGACCAATCCCGCGAAGTGGAAGCTCGATTGGCAGTCGTCCTAAGCGCTTTGGCCGAACCCGCACTCCGGACACACCGCGGACACACCGCGCAGGTCGTACCCGCACGACGGACAAAGCCCGCGCCGCTTGCGGCGGCGGCGCTGGATCGGGCCCTTCGCCACGAGAAGCACCAGGACCAGCGCGCTCGCCGGCGAGCCGAGCGCGGCGATGCTGATCGCGGTCTCTCGCCACGCGACGCCCCAGCCGGGAAACCCCGCCCACGTCGGCGGAAGCTGCGAAAGCGGCATCGGCCCATCGCCCACGGCCCGGCCGCGCACCCGCACGCAGCGGAACGGCCAGCCGTATACCGCTTCCTTCCACAGCCCGGTTCCTCGGTCCTCCGCGGTCGAAAGCCCGCGAAACCAGCGAGTCGGCAGCGACGGAGGTTCGATGCCGGGGACGCCCGGGGGCCAGAGGGAAAGCGGCGTCTTGCCATAGTCCTGGGCCATGGAAGCATCGAGCGCCCGTCATCGGCACCGCGCCGAGCACGCCGGACGGCGGCATCCCCCGTGGCGTCCTATAGAAAAACTGGATCTCCACGCTCACCGCGTACCGGTCGTGCGCGACCGTCGTGATCCCATCCACCCCCTCGCCGGGGATGATGACCATCCGATTCTCGACGATTCCCGTCCCCGCCCGGTCGCACGCGACCCACACGCCCGCCGCCGTCAGAAGCACGCCGATCAACGCACCAACGCCGATCGCCATGCCCATCGCGACACCGATGGCGATCAGTCCGCGCGTCAGCATGCGTCCCTCTCGCGGCATCGCCAGGTTCTACAGCGTCTCGACCGCCCGAGGTGCACCCTCCCGCCCGAACCGCACCCGTCGGGGCGGATCACTTCAGCTCGTCGCGCACCATGCCGTGCACGATCTTCAGCTCTTCGGCTTTCGCACGCGGCATGACGAGGGTCGCGTCCGCCGTGTGCACGACGATCATGTCGTCGCACCCCAGCAAGGCGACCGTGTGCCCCGGGGCCCCGGTCACGACGAGGTTGTTCTTCCCCTGCACGATGATCGCGTCGCCGCGGCCGGCTTTGCGATTTCCCTCGGCGTCGGCCGCGACGGTCTCGGCGTAGCTGGGCCAGCTCCCGACGTCCAGCCACTTCACATCCATCGTGACGGTGCAGATCTGGAAGTCCTTGTCGCTGCTGGCGGGCTCCATCACGCCGTAGTCGACGCTGATCTTGGGGAGCTTGGGATAGATCGTGTCGATCGCTTCCTTCTGCTTGGGCGTGCCCCACGCTTTGGCGATCTCCATCACGCCCTCGTAGCTCTCGGGCTTGAACTTCTTGAGGGCGTCGAGGAAGGTCGCGGCTTTCCACACGAACATCCCGCTGTTCCAGTTGAAAGCCCCGCTCGCGACGTACGCCTGGGCCCGCGCGAGGTCGGGCTTCTCGACGAAACGCTGGACGTGGAAGGCGAGGCTTTCCGCGCCCTTGACGTCGCGGACGGGCGTGCCGCGCTCGACGTAGCCAAAGCCGGTGGCGGCGTAGGTCGGCTTGATGCTGAAGGTGACAAGCCGCCGCGGGTCGGCCTCGACGAGCTTGAAACCAAGGTCCATCCGCTCCTTGAAGACCGCGTCGGGCTCGATGATGTGGTCGGCGGTGAGCACGGCGAACGCGGCGTTCTTGTCGAGCTTGTGGAGCACGGCGGCGGCGAAGCCGACGGCGTTGACGGTGTCGCGGCCGGTGGGGTCGCCCAGGATCTGCTGGTCGGCGAAGTCCGGCAGGTCGCGGCGGATGACGCTTCGGTACGCCTCGGCGGTGCAGATGTAGCGGTTCTTGGCGGGCACCAGCCCTTCGAGGCGTCCGGCGGCGATCTCGAGGAGCGACTTCTGGCCGCCACCTCCACCCTGCGCGATGAACCGGAGGAGCTGCTTGGGCTCACCCTTGCGGCTCATCGGCCAGAGCCTCGTCCCCGCACCGCCGGCCATGATCATCGCGTAGCCCATGTGCTTCATGAGGGCCCCGGCCGCGGTCGAGCCGGCGGCGAGCCATCCGGGGATCCCGTCGCGCCAGGCCTGCTTGATCACGATCTGCTTGAGGAACGCCCCGATCGGGCTCGTCACGAGTTTCCACGGGGAGCTTCGCCGGCCGGCGGAAAGGGCGCTGGCGGCGGCGGTCCGGCTGTGGGCGACCTGCTTGGCGAGATGCTCGGCGAAGGTCTCGAAGGAGTCGTGCCGCAGGGCGCCCTCGAGGTCCGCCACGCGGTCGCGGCGGTCGATCGGCTCCATCCGGTCGTGCGGGTCCTCGCCCGTCCACCGGCAGCGGCCCTTGCGGACCAGGCGCAGGCGCCATTCCGGCTGCCACGCGTGCTCGAGGAACCTGCCGCGGTACCAGATCTTCCGGTTCACGCGGTACCCGGCCGGAGCCGCGTCCAAAGCGTCGCCCGCCGCGTCGATCGCCTTGACGATCGAGCGGATCAGCTCGTCGGTGGGGGGCTCATCGCTGTCGAGGCAGAGGATCCACGGGGTGGTGCACTGGTCGAGCGCGAGCTGCTTGGTCTTGACGTGGCCGAGCCAGGGCGAGCGGATGATGCGGGCCCCGGCGGCTTCGAGCATCGGGATCGTGCGGTCGGTCGAGCCCGAGTCGATGGCGACGATCCCTCCACCTTCCCCTCCCAGAAGGTCAAGCAGCGGACGCACGGCCGCGAGCACCGCGCCGAGGGTCTTCTCGTTGTTCTTGCAGACGATGGCGACGGACAAGCGTGTCACGCGGAACAGGGTACCAGAGAGGTGGGGGGGTGGGCTTCGTTCTTGATCGACTTCCTGGCTTACTTCTTGGGCTTGAACAGGTCCTGCAGCCCCTTCTCGATCAGCTTGCCCGGGTCCACGCCCTTGAGCAGCTCCTTCGCCGCCGCATCGGTGTCGACCGCCGTCGTGCGGGCCGCCGTCGTGCCCTTGGTGCGGACGGGGATGAGCGTGTTCTTGAGGGCGTCGCCCGCGATCGAGCCCAAAGCTCCACCGGGGAGCTTGAGCTTCTCGAGGGCGAGGGCCCCCGCCGGGAAGTACGTGACGAAGTCGATCTCCCCCGTCGCGAGGTTCATCGTGCCATCCATCTGCACCGTGAACTCGCCGACCGGGACGGACCAGCGCTGCAAGCGTGCGATGCCGGACTTGATGTTGACGGTCATCGGCGCGAGCTTCTGCCCCGCGCGGCCCGAAGCGTTACCCTTGGTCGCCGCCAGGATCGGCCCGGCCACGATGTCCGCGAAGTCGCCCGCGATCTCGAAGGTCACCTCGCCCGGGTCGATCTGGAAGTCGCCGTCGAGCTTGGTCAGATCGTTCGAGAGCGGCACCTTGAGGTTGGAGCCCGTGATCATCGCCGGGCGGTCCTTGGCGGACTTCTCCACCTTGCCAAAGAGCGGCAGGCCCTTGACCACGCGGTTGGACAGCGCCTGCGTCACCTCCGTCACGCCGATCTTCATCGGCTGGGTGGGCGTGTTGACGAAGAGCCCGTTCTCGACCGTGCCCGCGAGGTCGAACGACGCCCGCGAGCTGGTCGCCATCGCGGACAGTGCCCCGCCCTGCTTGCCGAACTTGTTGGCGTCGACCTTGATCGTCGTCACCGGCCCCAAAGCCTCGACGAGCAGGCCGTCCTTGGCCGCCAGCGTGTCGAGCACGATCGTCGGCACTGCGGGAAGGTCGCCCACCGCCGTCACACGAGCGGTTTCGGCGTTGAAGTTGCCCTTGGCGTCGACGTAATCCGTGAGCACGCCGGGGAGCTTGACGTTGGCGACCGGAGCGGCCGCGCCCGCCTGCGCTTCGGCGACGGCGACGTTGAACGTGAGGCCGCCGTCGGTCCGCTCGGTCGAGAGCGAGAGGCCCGTGAGCTTGGTCGCGGTGCCGTCCTTGGCGGTGAGGTTGATCCCCGGCGAGGTGATGCCGGCGGCGAGGTCGAAGATGCCGGGCTTGAGCGGGCCGACGCCGTCGCCGGGCGCGGTGCTCCGGGAGAATGTGGCTTTGCGGAGGTTGACCGAGACGGTGGTCGGCTGCGTCAAGCGGACCGACGCGGGCTCGGCAGGCTTGCCCGCGACCGGCGCGGGCGTCATGAAGAGGTTGGCGAACGCGGGATCGACCGACCAGTTGATCGTCGCGGGCTCGGTCACGGTGATCCGATCGGCGAGCACATCAACCTTGATGGGCGAAGCCGTCGAGAGGCGGGGCGAAGCGATGCCCATCTCGGCTCGGATCGCCGCTTTGGCGAGGTTGCCGTCCGGGGGCGGCGTCAGCGCCACGCGCGATTCGAGCGAAGCCGTGTCTCCCAGCGCGCCCGTCGCGTACCCGGGCTTGCCCGCGAGGTCGTCGAGGAAGACCGTCGCGAGGTTGCGGATGGCGGCGGAGACGTTCATCGTGCCCGCGAGCTTGTGATCGGAGATCTCACCCTCGGCCGAAGCCGTGATGGCCCCGACGTCGGCGAGTCCGCTTGGCTGCGAGCGGATCGCCGTGCCGGTGAGCGAAGCTTTGAGGAGGCCGCGGCCCCCGGGCGTGCCCATCGCGATCTGGAACGGAAGCGTCGCGGTGCCCCTCAGGCCCTTGATCCCCACCGTGCCCAGCGCCGGCTGGCCGGGCTTGGGCGCGATGCGGACAAGCACCTGCTCGGACGCGCTGAGCGTCGCGACGAGATCGCCGCGCACCGCCGACAGGTTCGGAGAAAGGCTGCCTTCCACCATCGGGATGGTGATCGGCTCGACCGCGAACGTCAGCGTCGCCGGCGCGACAAGCTCGGGCAGGTCCGCCGGGTTCTTGCCAAGCCGCGTCAGGATGCCCCGCTGCGATTCGGGCGTGAGCGTGCTGCGAGCGGAAACCTCGGTGAGCTTGACCGACTCCGGCAGGACGGTCCCCTGGAGGTTCGCGCCAAATCGGTCGGCCGCGACGGAACCGCTGAGCGTGAGGCCCTTTCCGGCGGCCTGCGAAGTCGTCAGCTTGACGGTCACGGTGTCGCCGATCGCATCGCGGGCGATCGATTCGAGATCGGCCGACGTGAGCGGGGCCGGTGCCGCATCAAGCTTGCCGCTGGGGTCGGGAACCGCCGGCACCGGCGTCGGGGCGAACCGGGCGAGCGAGGTCGGCAAGCCCTTGATCTCAAGGTTCGCGATCGTGCTCAACAGTGCGCCGGTGTTCACCGGTTTGGCCGGGTCGTCGGTCAAAAGCCCCGGCACCGAAGCGTCGGCGGTAAGCGTGAATTCCTTACCGCGTTCCACCATCGTGCCGCGAGACGAGATCGTGAGCGGCTTGCCCGGCGCGAGGGTTGCCGTCGTCTCGATGGCCCGCACGTCGACCGGGCTCGACCCGTCCTTGGGCGCAACCGCCCAGTTCGTCGCGCTGACCACCACGCTCCCCGAAGCCTTCGACAGCTCGGGCGTGTTGTTCGCTCGGAGTGGGACCGAGAGATCCTTCACCGAGAACAGCGCGCGCCCGGAAGGAGCAAGCGTCACCGGTACGCTCGCCGGCAGGAAAGCGGCGAGCATGCGAGCACCGCTCGTCGTGCTTGCGGTCAGACCTTCGCCGCGCGTCCGGAGCATCCCGGGCTCAAGCGTGAACTGCCCCGCGGCTTTCATCTGCTCGCTGACGATACCGATCTCAAGGTCGGCGGGCGGGAACGGTCCGTTCTGAGTGCCCGAGCCCTGCTTGGCCGTGAGTCGCAGGTCCAGCGTGGGTCCGAGGTCGCGGTTGAGGTCGATGGGAAGGTTCTTGAGGAAAGGCTGAAGGATCGCCGTCGCGATCCCCGTGACCATCGCTTTGCCCGCGAACCCGGCGGGGATGGTCTTGATCGGAGCGCCGGAAGCGTCGAGCACCGACCCGGTCGAGAAGTCGATGTCGACAACGCCCGCGGGCTTGCCATCGATCGTCGCTCGCGTCGCGGCTTTGATCGATGCTCCCTTCCCCAAGTCATCTGACGACACGCTCGCGGACATCGGAGCGACTTCGAACGCGGCGGGCTTCTGTCCGGGCGAGGTCACGGTTCCCTTGACCGCGCTGGTGGAAGCGGTGATCGTCGCGGAGGTGCCGCGGAGGTCGAGCGCCCCGCCGCGGGGCAGCGGCGCCGAAAGCGAAGCGACGTTGATCGTCACGTCCGGCAGCGCGGCGAGCGTCGTGGGCGCGTCCGGCGCCGGACGCGTCAGCGCCGCCGCTTGCGGCGCAAGGCCCGCCAGCGCCCGCCCGCTGACCGTGATCTCCGCGGGAGATGTGAGCATGATCTTCCCGTCGCGGGTGGCGACGTCGGCTTTGGCTTTCGCATTGGCGGACGTGAACGTCAAGCCGCCCTCGGCTTGCTGGGTGCCGCCTTTGCCCTTGATGGAGACGGCGACGGTTTCGCCGAGGGCCGAGAGATCGATACCTTCGGGGGCGAAAGCCGCGAGCAGGGAGGTGGGGAAGTTGCCGATGTCGACCGAGACGTCGCCCTTGGGCTTGTCGGTGTCGAGCAGGAGCTTGCCGCTTGCTTCGCTCCAGGATTCAAGGTTGATCGTGGCGGCGATGTCGCCTCCGGGGCCCGAAGCCGGCTCGGCTTTCCCGCGAACGGTGGCTTTCAGGGGCTCTCCAGCCGCGATCTCGGCGGTGACCTTCAGGTCGCTGAGCTTGGCGGACTGTTTCGGGTTGGCTTCGTCGGTGTAGGCGACGTCGAAATCGCCCTCGAACTTGATCGCCAGGCCCGGTGGAAGGGAGGGGGGCTTGGTTTCGCCCGCGGTCGGCGATTTGCCGGGCGCACTGTCGGACTTGAACGCCCGCTGGAGGTTGGTGGAGCCGTCGGCCGCTCGCACGATGTTGGCGGACCCCGTGACCCGCACCTTGCCGAGATCCCTGCTTCCGAAAATGAGACCAAGGAGACCGACGTCGGTCGTGGCTTGGAACGACGCGATCTCCTTGCCCTTGTCATCGACGATGATCGTCTTGCCGAGGGTCTGGCCGGAGAACCAGCCGAACGAAGCGGACTCGATCGTGACCTTCCCCTTGACGGGGACGAATCCGGGCCCCACGGACGGAGCGAGCCAGCCGGCCACGCTCGGCGCGGCGGCGACGACGACGCCCAGCGCGACCCCGCTTCCCACCACCCAGGTGACCCAGCGACGACGCTTCGGTTTGGGTTCGGGAGCTTTGGTCCAGACGGCCGGCTGTTCGGCGTCGGCCGGCGTCAGCGGTTTGGACGGATCGGCGGGCTTGTCCACGCCCCAGAAATCGCCGGGTTGCCCGGTGTTGTTGCTCATGAAGGTTCTCCGGGCGAGCGAACCTGGCCGCCCCCAATTTCTACGCATGCTCGACGGGGGATCTACCCCGCGCGGCTTGGAAGAGTTCTAAGGAGACAGTCGGAGGGGTGGATGTGGAGGGGATGCGGGAACACTCAAGTGGACGCGGGCGTATGGATGCCAAGCGGCACGGAAACACGGCGGGTGCCGGTTTCGTCCGCCGTCGAAGGTGTCGGGCGCGGAGCACCGAGCAGGGTTGACAAAGAATTGCTGTCCCTGTTTGGAGCCTGATCGCACCTCTCGCGTTGCTTGGGGAACGAATTTGGGGTAGCATCCCGGCCCTGCGCGGCGGGAAGGGGGCTCAGAGCACGGCGAACCCGCCGGTCTGATGGTCTGCGAATCTCGGAAATCGGGCGGCGATCAGGCCGCTTTTGAGGAACCACCATGCCTTCTTCCAATGTCTGCTGGGGAATCGAGATCGGGGCCGGTGCGATCAAGGCGGTGAAGTTGGAAGCGGACAATCAGCGGGTGAACCTGCTGGACTTCGCCTGCATCGAGCACCCCAAGGTCCTTTCCACCCCCGGCATCGACGTCAACGACGTGCTTCGCGTCTCCCTCGGCCAGTTGATCGGCCAGTACGACCTGTCGAAGGCGTCGATCGCGATCAGCGTTCCGGGGCATTCGGCGTTTGCTCGGTTTGCCAAGCTTCCTCCGGTCGATCCCAAAAAGGTCCCGGACATTGTGAAGTTTGAAGCCATCCAGCAGGTCCCCTTCCCTCTCGAAGAGGTGGAGTGGGATTATCAGACGTTCCAGTCGCCGGACACCCCCGAGATTGAGGTGGGTATCTTCGCGATCAAGCGTGAGAAGGTGAATGAGCGGCTTCAGGGGCTCGCGGACGTCGGGATCACTCCTGACTATGTGACGCTTTCGCCGCTCGCGGCTTTCAACGCTCTGGCGTACGACCTGGAGTTCACGGACAAGACCCCGGGAACGATCATCGTGGACGTCGGCACGACGTCGACGGACCTGATCATCTGCGAAGCCGGCCGGGTGTGGGTCCGGACGTTCCCCATCGGCGGCCACAGCTTCACCGATGCGATCGTGAGCACCTTCAAGGTCAGCTATCCCAAAGCGGAAGAGATCAAGAAGAAAGCCGAGGAGAGCCAGCACGCCCGTCAGGTCTTCCAGGCGATGCGGCCGATCTTCACGGATCTGGCGGCGGATATCTCGCGGTCGATCGGGTACTACACCAACCTGCACAAGGACGCGAAGCTTGAACGCCTGATCGGCGTGGGCTCGACGTTCCAGCTTCCGGGCATCCGCAAGTTCCTCAAGCAGCAACTCGGCCTTGAGGTGTACCGCGTGGAGCAGTTCAAGCGGGTGAGCACCGATGCGCTGAAGGATGAGGAGCGGGCCAAGAAGTTCAACGAAGCGTCGGTGAGCCTCGCGACGGCGTACGGCTTGGCTTTGCAGGGCCTTGGCCAGTCGGCGATCTCGGCGAACCTGATGCCGGTGAGCGTGATCCGCGAGACGATGTGGAAGGGCAAGGTGAAGTGGTTCGGCCTCGCGGCGGGCCTCGCGGTGGTGGCCAGCGCGTCGATGTTCATCCGGCCGACGCTGGACTACTTCGCGACGGCGGGCAATCAGGAGCCGGCTTCGATCCGCACGGCGCTGACGCGTGCCGCGGAGAACAAGGAAGCGGCGGCGGCGCTTGGCTTGGAGACGGCGGCGACTCCCGACTATCGCGCGGCGAACATGCTGGCGCTCCTGGAAAACCGTCAGATCCACGCTTTCCTGATCGAGGACCTGGGCCAGATCGTTCAGAACGCGAGCGAGAAGGCGCGGGGCTGGAAGCTTGAGAACGGGTCGGCGTGGCCGGCTCAGGATGAAGCCAATCCGGTGGATATGGACGCGGCGGGGTTTGTCGTGCGGAAGTTCGTGACGGAGTACCGCGGACCTGGCGGCGCCGATCCTTCGGCCGCCCCGGCTGATCCCACGGCGGCGCCGGGCGGTGGCCTGGGCAAGATCGAGGTGACGCTCGTCGTCGCCACCAGCCGTGCGAGCGAAGCGGACGCGAACAAGTTCATGATCAACACCGTGGACGCTTGGCTGAAAGCCAACAAGGAGCGTCCGGGCGTGCCGTATCGGATCGTTCCCGCGCCGGGCGGAACGTCCTGGCAGCGACTTACCGTGATCCCGCTTGCGACCCCGGAAGAGAAGAAGCCGGAGGGGGACGGCGGGGCGGAGATTCCGCGGCCCGATCGGCCGGGCGGCGGCAAGGGCCCCGGACGCGGCACCCCGATCATCCCGGGTGGTGGTGACGGACCCAGCGGGGGCGGCGGTCAGGGTCTGGCTCTCGCGCCGATCGACAAGCTCGCGCCGCAGCGTCGGGCTCCGGGAGCCACGTTCGTCATGCAGGTCGACTGGACGATTGAACTGATCAATCCCAACGAAAAGAAGCAGGAGCCGGGCACATGAAAAAGGTCC
>VYKP01000293.1_pt1 | contig 15052 bp, 18 predicted proteins | sample 5114551 | NCBI WGS metagenome assembly VYKP01 (sample SAMN12291777, study PRJNA351875) | freshwater metagenome | isolation source: freshwater lake | place: USA: Michigan, Baseline Lake | collected 2013-08-09
TCGCCTTTTCTTTGATCCGCCTCAAGCCGGGAAAACACCCCGATTTTTCTAGGGGTCTAACGGCTATGCGCCTTATCCAGCAAGCCTTTTAGTCGCCTTGTCACCCCTTGAAGTTTTTCAGCATTGCCTTTCACGATGCTCCTCTAAATCTCTAGCTTGATTTTCTCACCCTGAGTGTGTGACCGCTCACCTCTTTGTAATAAACCTACACCTGTCAGCCCCTCTCTTCTCCCTTCGGGTAAAAATTCTTGATCGAATTGGCAATTTAGTCCCAGACAAAGCCTAATCAGTTGCGCTCCTCGCACCTGAAATAGAGACTGCGAGCCTGTATTTTGCAACTTTTAAAGGTATTTGCGATATTTTTTCAATCGAGCTTCTCCAATAACGGCTAGGCGCTGCACATCGGCAAGGCATTGCTCCAACTGGGCGATCACCTGCCTTTGCCCCGCTGCCAACTCTTGCCATTGTCCTTCAGATTCTGGGGTTTTGGGGAACGCCACCAGCAGTGGTGCGCCGGTGCTGACAGCGCAATCTATGGTTGCTGGACTGTGAACGTACCACCGCCTCAGCCAAGCTGAACCGATCGCTGCCACCGGCTGTAAGGCGGCGAGTTGATCTTCTAGTTTCTCGATCGATTCAGCCTGCTCTTGACACTGGCGCTGCCAAGAATTAACGGGTAAGGCTTCCAGCTGCCGATAAACTAAAGTGTGGCTCGTTATCTTGTTTAGGGAAATTTTATCATCTTTACTTTCCCCTAGCTGGGAACTGATCACTGTTTTGGTCTGACCCACCTTTGCATCTGCCAGATTTTCCCTCACCTGCAATTTTTCTTCCGAGGGACGAGGAACTTGTTTTTCCGCTTTGAATTCGGCTTTCTGGGGGACTTCTGCTCCTGGGTTCGCCGAAGCTGCGGCCTTGCCGATCGCGGTTGCCAGTTCTTGCTCTAATTGCGCGGGAGAAATTTTCCCTTCAGCAAAGGTGACAATGATTGAGTTAGCCAAGAGGTTGACGCGGACGCTGGTAACGCTTTCTAGGGCGGCGATCGCTCCCTGGAGAATATTTTGTCCTGTTAGGTTTTGGCGCAGGGAAGGGACGCGCAAGCGGATTCGCCCTGGAAGTGAGCTAACCACTTGATAGGAGATTTTGGGGGTCACATTTGTGGAAAATTCAGACGTGCTACCAAATAGCATAATAATTTAGCCAATAAGCAGTAACAATAGGAACTTTATCACCTTTTACAGTAGATTTATTGAGACTCCCTTGGCTTAAAGCCCAAGGATTCCATTTGTTTTGAAAAAGTGGGATAAATCCCCGCAATGGGAATCTTTTAAAATATTAATCCGACATTCCGTACATCTTCATATACTTTTATATATTTTTACATTTCCCAAGATGTTTTGACAAAAAAATCATTCTATAAACTACTATAGAGAACATTTTAAATAAGCAATTTTTCTGGGAAAAATCACAATTATTTATCTTGAAAAAATCAATCATTGTAGCTATAGTAACTACTGAAAATTTTTTAAACAATAGGTTGGTAAGACATTAATTGAATGTCAAGGGATGTAAGAATTCTGTTAATTAATTCTTGATCAAAATCTTTTTTTGTTCATTTATAGATATTTTTTTCAATAATTTAGCGGCAAAGATGAAATACTTTTTCAACGATTAGCTCCTTCAAATGTTCGTGCATATATTCTCGAATAATTGTCGAACTTCTCCTAGATACTTTCCTTAAGATTTTAAACCCACATTCCCCACTCTCAACTGTCACATTGGCTGCCCCCCCCCAGAGACTTGAGTAAAAAGACTTAGCTGGTGAGGATTGTCTCCGTGCCAGCTAGGGGAGTTTTGAGACCCCTAATTATGAAAAAATAGAAATTGTTGGAAAACTTAGGCGAGTGGGCTGTTCGACTATAAATAAATCAACAGAAATTCAAGTTAAAAATCTAGACCATCTGACATTAGTAGCCAGAATTATTGATCAAACACACATTGTGCTATAATTCTGGTCAAGCCATCAAGGGATTTGAAAAGGAGTAATACCATGAGCCTATCTTCAGAAGCCTATCGCCAAGCCCTCGTGCGGGATGGAGAACGGCGCTATCGCGAATGGCACCAAAATTATCACAACTACTGCCGTCAATCAACCGCTGAATACCAAGCTCGTTCAGCCCAACAACGTCCAATAAAGCCCTGGATTTCCTCGGAAACCTACCGCCAATTTTTAGTCAAAGATGGGGAACGGCGTTTTGCGGAATGGCATGGCGAGTTTTTAGATTATCAACAACAATTTCTGGCTAGTCAATCCACCTGAACGGATGTCAACGAATCCGCACCACAGCAATCTCTGAAAATAGTGGCTAGAGTCCAGGAAAAGATATCTAATACCAATTTTTTCAATAGTCGTGACTAACATCTGAAAGCGCAACTCCTTTCTCCGAGAGGGATTGCGCTTTCAGGTGATCAACTAAGTCTGTCATTACTTTTGAAAAATGATATAAAAATGAATAAGTCCAGAATGCAAGACCTATCACCAATGCAGCCAACCATTTAAGAGCAGAAGGAATAAGAATCCCGTCAACAAATAGGTTCTGTGTGATAAGTTTAACTTACAGAGGATCAATCAATCTTTGTGTCCTCTGTGTCTCTGTGGTTCCTTCCACTTGCTCGCTAGGAATAATGTATCTTAGAATACATTTTACCCACCAAACCCAAGAGAGCCAGGAATTTAATCTTGTGAAGAGAATATAGGACTCGTTGGGACTCGTCTCAAAAAGCAGCCTCCTGTGGAGGAAGAACACCTCACTACACATCTTCAAATAACACCTAATACTAAATCCGTTGAGTACAGGCTAGTTATCAGGAGAGGCACTCATGCAAGAGGCAAACGGCAAAGGGAAATAAATAATCAATTTTTAATAACCAGATTTAGTATAAGATAGCGATCGTTAAAACTAAATTTTTAATACATTTGCACCTTAAGCACCTAAAAGCCTTGCACAGCAAGGCTTTTACTATTAGTTTATTTGTTCTATGTCCATCAAAACAGGCTCCAGTTACCTTTCTGAGTTGATTGTAGCCAGTCAAGGGCAGTTGTTCAATCGTCAAGACTAGCTTGGGGTAAGGGTTTGATTATTTTTCTTCGTGGGGGGATAAGTCCAGTAATCCCTGCAAGGTTCTTGTATTTGTATTGTTTTTAGGTGTGCTCACCCTGCTGTCCAAATGGGAAGTTTTGCTTAGAAAAAAGCATACCAGCAACGACCTTGACCCGCATTTTCTGAGAATTGACTGCATTTCTTAAGCAAAAAACTGAGAATTGACTACATTTCTTAACGAAAAAATCGAAGTTGGGTATTGACACCGACAAAAAAAGGGTGTTATTGTTCAAATGCCGAAGTGATGAAGGCAAAAAAAACAAACAAGTTTTTGAATCCTCCATGACTTCAGCACCATACACTCTCTATGAAAGCAACAAAAAGGTCTATTACCATGGCAGTTGAAAAAACTAACTCTTCCTCTAGCTTAGCTGAAGTTATTGATCGCATCCTTGACAAAGGTATCGTTATTGATGCCTGGGCTCGCGTATCTCTTCTGTTGAAACCTACCTCAAATATGCTGAAGCTGTTGGTCTAACTCAATCTGCGGCGGTTCCTGCATAAGGATTGACCACAGGTACTTTTATCTGTTGAGTTAAAACCCTATTGGGTTTTCCAGATTCTCGGCTTTTCTTTAAATCCCTATTGAGTTTAGTTACCCCTCTCTTGGGGCGCAATAGTCTATAAATGATCAAGTTGACACGGCGACGGATAGCGAAAACGAAGCTAGACCAATACAAATTATTTTTGTTACCGCAATTTTGACCTTTGTAGCTAGGTTTGCTCCCTATAACCAGATTGTGATACTCACTGTTTTTCGGAATAGAAGGTCATTCTCTGGGTGGAGACCTGCGCCCCTTGAGATGTGGTTGTTCGCTATCTCAACGTTTGGGTCAGCACTGTACACTTTCTATACAACTAACGAAAAGGTCTATTACCATGGCAGTTGAAAAAACTAACTCTTCCTCTAGCTTAGCTGAAGTTATTGATCGCATCCTTGACAAAGGTATCGTTATTGATGCCTGGGCTCGCGTATCTCAATTGAAGCTCGTGTAGTCATCGCTTCTGTTGAAACCTACCTCAAATATGCTGAAGCTGTTGGTCTAACTCAATCTGCAGCAGTTCCTGCTTAAGGATTGATCACAGATTCTCCTATCTGCTGAATTAAAACCCTATTGGGTTTTCCAGATTCTCGGCTTTTCTTTAAATCCCTATTGAGTTTAGTTACCCCTCTCTTGGGGCGCAATAGTCTATAATTAATAAGGTTGACACGGCGACGGATAGCGAAAACGAAGCTAGACCCATACAAATTATTTTTGTTACCGTGACTTCCACCTTTGTAGCTAGGTTTACTGCCCGTAGCCAGAATATAGGGCTGACTATTTTTCCAGTAGAAAGCCATTCTTGGGGTAGAAAGTTGCGCCCCTTAGTCTGGGGTAGTCCCCTACCTCAAATCTGGGATAATTAAGAAGAGTCGGAATCTAGTGTCTTCCCCCCCCAGTCCCCGTGAAATCTTTTTTAAACGGGTGATTGGGTCTCATCCATTCCATAGTATTTAGTAATTGAGGACAACCCCATGCCTGCTCTCATGGAAAAGTTCCTCCAGGATCGTTTATCGATTGCTGGAGAAGTAGCTAAACTCTCCCAAGAAGTCCAAGCTTTTTTGTTAGATGTCAAAACTGAAAGACAAAAACAAGCGCAAGAACAGGCAACTGCTTTGCGCCAATCTTTCGAAAAAGTTCAACAAGAAAGCCTTGCGTTTTTGACAGCTACCCAAAAGCAGCGTTTAGCTCAGGCGGAAAAGCAAAAAGAGGATCTACGTCAATTTCAAGAACAACGTTTAGCCGAAGCGAAACGACTAGACAACAACTTGCGTCAACAGCGTCTAGATCGAGCTAAACAGCTAAAGGACGATTTAAGTCAATTCCAGGAACAACGTTTAGCAGCAGCAAAACAGTTGGAGAACGACTTACGTCAACAGCATCTAGATCGAGCTAAACAACTGAAAGAAGATTTAAGTCAATTTCAAGAACGACGTTTAGCTGAAGCTAAACAGCTAAAAGACGAATTGCGTCAATTTCGTCAAGATTTGTCTATCTACGTTTTTGGCAAATAAATCTCTAGGTTAATTCCAACCCACTTAAGCCTAGGGCTAGAGTGAAAACCCTCTAGTCCCTTTTCCTGGCTAAACTAGAGGACTATCTAAAAACACAACAATAAGCCTTTGGTTTGAAACCTACCATGCTGATCCTGCTTTTCTAGATGTCTAGACTCGACGTGGGAGTGGTGGGTTCATGCTTATGCCGCTCTAAAGAACTGGTAAATTAAGCAGTATTATAAAACTTCACTTAGTTTATGGTTAATATTGTCGTTAGTAGTCTTTATATTGACAAAGGAGGTAGGGGAAAAGGACTGCATCTGGGCTTGTCATTGTTTAAGTCTTGAAAAGTAATCTAGACAAGAATTTTGGACTCTTAGCCCCTCGACTGATGAATGTCCTGAAAATACCTTCAGAATCAAGGTTATAAAGCTAATTAATGATAATTCCTGATCTTTTGGTATATTATATATTGTGAGGTTAGCCTTAAAAGCCAAAGACGATTAAACCTGTCGTAAAATTCGGGTGACAATATCGTCGCCTACTCGGTGATTAAAGGTAGATTTAAACGAGCAATTGTTAGCTCAAGAACACCCGTCCGCCCAAAGCGGGGATTATCAATGGTATTTACTAGATTTCAACTATGACAGTTACTGAAACTCAAACAAGAAGAGCCGTCCTCTGCCTTCGCCCTGGTCAATTTGTTGTTACGCCTTCGATTGATCAAATTGCCACTCGCGCCTTACGTTATCTAAACGCTGGTTTTTCCGTCCATCTATGTGGTCCAGCAGGAACGGGAAAAACCACCTTGGCAATGCACTTGGCCAATTGTTTAGCCAGACCTGTGATGCTGATCTTTGGCGATGATGACTTTACCAGTTCTGATTTAATTGGTAGCCAGTCTGGTTATACCCACAAAAAACTGATGGATAACTACATCCACAGCGTTCTCAAGGTTGAAGACGAGCTAAAACACAATTGGGTGGATTCTCGCTTAACAATGGCCTGTCGAGAGGGGTTTACCCTAGTTTATGATGAGTTCAATCGTTCTCGACCCGAGGTCAACAACGTTTTACTGTCTGCCTTGGAAGAAAAAATTCTCACCCTGCCCCCCACTAGCCATCAACCCGATTACCTACAGGTCAATTCTCAGTTTCGGGCGATTTTCACCTCCAACCCAGAAGAATACTGTGGGGTTCATGCCACCCAAGATGCTTTAATGGATCGGTTGGTAACTATCAATATGCCTGAACCAGATCAACTGACTCAGACAGAAATTCTTGCCCAAAAAACGGGGATTGGTCGAGAAGATGCTTTATTTATTGTCAACCTCGTCAAAACCTTTCGTTTGAAAACTGCAGCTGAAAAAACGTCAGGTTTGCGTTCCTGTTTAATGATTGCTAAAGTCTGTGCCTCCCACGATATTGTGGCCGACTCCGCTGATGCGGACTTCCGTGATATCTGCGAGGATGTTCTCCTGTCCCGCACAAGCTTACCTATTGATAGCTCAAGAGCTATTTTATGGGAAATCCTCGACAACAATCCGGTAGAATCCTTATCCGTTGTAGAGGAAGAGGAGCCTTCCGATGTCCAAGCGTCAACTTCTGAGCCTGTGACAGGAAATCAGTCGTTAAAAACCATTCAATCTTTACTGCGAACGAACTTGCTGAAGCAAAAAGATTAGTTTTATACTCTTATTGGGTGAAACCAACCGTGACTTCTTCCACTTTTGCTGGCTCGCTCAAAAACCAATCAAGCAATTCCCTAAAAACAGCAACTCAAGGTTCGAGTTTAGCGGATATCCTTGAACGAGTTTTAGATAAGGGAATTGTGATTGCTGGCGATATTTCAGTTTCGATCGCCTCCACTGAACTTTTAAATATCCGCATTCGTTTGTTAATTGCCTCTGTTGATAAAGCCAAGGAAATGGGAATCAACTGGTGGGAAGGTGATCCCCACCTCCATAGCCAATCCCAAGCTTTACTAGCAGAGAATCGGGAACTTTCACTCCGACTCCAAACCCTGGAAACCGAGCTTGAAACCTTAAAATCCTTAACCCAATTGACTGCAATGGAGAGCTATGATACCAGCCCGAACAATGAAGCACATCCCTCAGATGCGTGAAATTCCTCACTTGAACCCTCAAAGGTTAGGAAGTTTACACGAGACGATTGCCCCCCTTGATAAAGCCAGGGAAACTGCGATTAACGGCTTGCAAGGTTATCCCTACCTCCCTAGCCAATGCCAAGCTCTGTTCGCAGAAAACCTGGAACTTTCACGCCGACTTCAAACCTTAAAATCCTTAACCAAATGGAGTGCAATGGAGAGCCGTGATAACAGTCCCAAAGATCAGGCACATTCCTTATATACATTGAAATTCCTTCCTTGAGTCCTCAAATGGTCAAGAAGTTTACAGCAGTTAACGATTGCCTCTGTTGATAGAGCAAGGGAGATGGCAACCAATTGGTGGGAAAGCAACTCCTATCTCTATAGCCAATCCCAAGCCTTATTAGCAGAAACCCCAGCAGCTGAACTTCAAGCCTTAAAATGCCTAACCCAATCGAAGGCCATGATACCAGTTAAAATAATCAAGCATATTCCTCCTGTGAGGAAATTAGTCACTGGGATCGTGACAGGGCGGGCAAAAGTTAAGATTGTTTAATTACATAATTTTTTCCCTCAGATAAAATTTCTTGGCCAAACTCCCCCCTAGGGACTCACCGTCAAAAACTACTAATTTACCAACTCCAACCATGACCCTTGCTTGCACACCTTACGATTCTGATAATCAAGCCTTGCTGACCAGTCCAGAAAGTAATAGCCAAGCCGGTTTAGCCCCTTTACTGTTAACTGTTGTGGAACTGGTACGCCAACTGCTCGAAGCCCAAATCATTCGCCGGATGGAAAAAGGGGTTCTCAGTGAGTCTGATTTAGATAGAGCTGCAGAAAGTATTCAAAAATTGCAAGAACAAATTCTCTATTTATGTGAAATTTTTGAAGTTGAGCCAGAAGATTTGAATGTCCACCTAGGAGAGTTTGGCACTCTTTTACCAGAAGCGGGGAGTTATTATCCTGGAAAGGAGGGTATTAAGCCTTCTGTGTTAGAATTAGTGGATAGACTCCTCAGTACGGGGGTTGTTGTGGAAGGAAATGTTGATCTGGGTTTAGCTCAACTAGATCTAATTCATCTAAAGCTTCGTTTGGTTTTAACTTCTCAGCCGGTTTAATTTGGGAGAATACTGATGACAGTGGGTCTTTATTTATATGGCATATTTCCCGAACCGCTTCCTGAAGGACTGGTTTTGCAGGGGATTGATAATGAGCCAGTTCACAGCGAGGTGATTGATGGTTTTAGTTTTCTCTACTCCGCTGCTCATAAAGAGAAGTATTTGGCATCCCGTCGCTATTTGATTTGCCACGAGAAAGTGTTAGAAACTGTCATGGAAGCAGGGTTAACAACGTTGTTGCCTCTGCGGTTTGGATTAGTTATCAAAACGTGGGAATCCGTCAACGAACAATTAATTAATCCCTATAAGATACAACTGAAAGAATTATTTGCTAAACTGTCGGGCCAGCGAGAAGTTAGCATTAAGATTTTTTGGGATAATCAGTGGGAATTACAAGCGGCTTTGGAGTCTAATCCGAAGTTAAAGCAAGAACGGGATGCGATGATGGGGAAAAACTTAAATATGGAAGAAATTATCCATATAGGTCAACTCATCGAAGCCACTGTATTGCAACGGAAACAGGACATTATTCAAGTCTTTAGAGATCAGTTAAATCATCGGGCCCAAGAGGTGATTGAAAGCGATCCGATGACGGATGACATGATTTACAATGCAGCTTATTTAATTCCCTGGGATCAAGAGCCAGAATTTAGCCAAAACGTTGAAGCGATCGATCAGCAGTTTGGTGATCGCCTAAGAATCCGCTATAATAATTTAACTGCACCCTATACCTTTGCCCAACTTATCTAAGGAGAGTATTAGTTATGTTTCTCGATCTTTTACTTCTTCCTGTTACCGGTCCCATCGGGGGACTGATCTGGATTGGGGAGAAAATTCAAGAGCGTGCAAATATAGAATATGATGAGGCTGAAAATTTGCACAAATTGTTATTATCGTTACAACTATCTTACGATATGGGCAATATTTCTGAAGAAGAGTTTGAAATTCGGGAAGAAGAACTTTTACTAAAAATTCAAGCCTTAGAAGAAGAGGAGGAGGCAGAAAATGAATCTGAATCTTCTCTCTAAGATTTCTCTATACTTCCCATGTTCAGAACTGGTAGTCTTTCCCACTCCATAGCCCATGGAAAAAATAAGGGCGGGCTGTGACAAGCTCAAGAACTCGTTGAAGCTCGGTCAAAACTAGCCCTTGATTAAGCCTTAATATTCTAGGTAAAAGGCTTGGAAATTACTAGAATTATTAGAGGAGTGAGCAACAGTTTTGGGGGAATCAGGTTTTTTAGCTACACTAGGAGGATTGGCTGTACGCAAATTTTGAATACTTTGTTCTGTGGTCTCAATTTGAGCTGTCACAGATGTCAGACGACTTTTTAACTGCTGAATCTGCCGCTCCATCATTTCTAATTTTTCTTGGATACGTTGTTTTTCAGTGATTAACTTATAAAGCTCAAGTTGGTGATCTGCTTCAGACTGTTTCCGAGGCATGGTGCTAATTTTAGATCTAGTTGGTCTGGGTGGACGAGTGGTTGTCATAACAATCCCTGAATAACTTAGAATATTCTAGCATATCAACGCCCCCATATAAAAATTTGTAAAAAATCGTCAATTTTCTTTTGGTAAACCCTATGAAATTGCACAATCTATATACTTATGCTTTTTTGAAAGCCCCCACAGAAAGCCTAAAATTGCCAGTTGGAATGGCTAACCCATTGTTACTGATAACCAGTGGAGATATATCAGCCGTAGTTGAACCCGAAGTTTGTTTGGACACTTTACAAAATGATGATGAACGCTTGATTCAATCCGTTGTATGTCATGATCGAGTCATCTGTGAATTATTTCAACAAACCACTATTTTACCCTTACGTTTTGGTACATCTTTTTTAGAGGCAGAAAATTTACTGACTCATCTTTGTTCTCATGCTCAAGAATATCAAGAAAAAATTGAAGAACTTGAGGAAAAAGGAGAATATCTTTTAAAATGTATTCCCCGTCAGCTAGAGGAGCCTGTAGTCTCTTCTGAAAGCAGGGGGAGACAATATTTTTTAGCTAAAAAACAGCATTATGAAGCCCAACAGGATTTTTATACTTTGCAGGGTTCAGAATGGCAAAATCTCGTGAATTTGATCACCCAAGGCTATCCGTCAACGAGGATTATTACTGCTCCGGGGACAGAATCACGAATTTATCTTTTAGTTAATTTTCAAGAAGAAACTTTACTAATCGAGCAAGTCTTGCATTGGCAGAAAGCTTGCCCCCGTTGGCAATTACAATTAGGACAAGTTTCTCCCCCCTATCACTTTACTTAACTTGATTGATCTATGACTAACTTTAACTTGGTAAATAACTCTCTAAGTCGTTATGACACTCGACATTTAGTTATGTTTAGCGGCAAAGGAGGAGTGGGAAAAACCACTCTTTCCTGTGGATTTGCTCGCCGTTGGGCTAAATTATTTCCCGAGGAACAAATCTTATTAATTTCAACCGATCCTGCTCATTCTTTAGGGGATGTATTGCAAACAGAAGTTAGCGATGAAGCATCACCTGTAGAAGACTTACCCAACTTAAAAGTTAGGGCATTAGATGCGGAAAAATTGCTTTTAGAGTTTAAAGAAAAATACGGAAGATTTTTAGAACTTTTGGTAGAACGTGGCAGTTTTGTTGAAGGAGAAGATTTAACTCCTGTTTGGGATTTAGACTGGCCAGGTTTAAATGAAATTATGGGTCTATTAGAAATTCAACGATTACTAATAGAGAATGTTGTAGATCGAATTGTTGTTGATATGGCTCCCTCTGGTCATACCTTGAATTTATTGGAAATTAAAGACTTTTTAGAGATTATCCTCAATTCTTTAGAGTTGTTTCAAGAAAAACATCGTGTTATTTCGCAAACCTTTTCAAAAACCTATAATGCCGATGATGTAGATGACTTTTTAGTCAAGACAAAATCAGAATTAACCGAAGGCAAGCAACTCCTACAAAATAGGGATTTTACCCTTTGTTTAATTGTAGCAATTGCTGAACCGATGAGTTTATTAGAAACCGAACGATTACTCAATAGTTTGCGTCACTTAAATATTCCCTGCGGCAGCTTATTTATTAATCGCATTCTAACGGATCCTAATCAAAATTTAGATCGCTACAGTGAGCAACAGCAACTCCTCGATAAATTCCTAAAAATTCCAGGTCAAGAGACAATTTTTACTCTGCCTCAACAAGGAAAAGAACCCCTGGGAGGTGAAGCATTAGATCGAATCATGAGTCAAATTAAAATCCTCGAACAAGTAGAATTTATTGCACCGCCTCCTATTCAATGGCCGCAAAAAATTCTGCCTAGTTTTAGTGATTTTATTGACGATAAACGCCAACTCATTATCATTGGTGGCAAAGGAGGGGTGGGAAAAACCACCGTTGCCGCAGCTATTGGTTGGGCGTTAGCTAATCGTCATCCCGAGCAAAAAATTAGAATTATTTCTATTGATCCGGCTCATTCTTTGGGAGATGCCTTTGGGACAAAGTTAGGACATCAATCCACACAATTAACTGCTAATTTAAGTGGTCAAGAAGTTGATGCTAATATCATTTTAGAAAAATTTCGGGATGATTATTTATGGGAACTGGCAGAAATGATTAGTGGTGAAGGTAAGGAAGAAGGGAACATCAAACTAGCTTATACTCCAGAAGCTTGGCGACAAATTGTCGCTCAATCTCTGCCAGGAATTGATGAAATGTTGTCCCTAGTAACAGTGATGGAGTTATTAGACCAGAAACAACAAGATTTGATTATTTTAGATACGGCTCCTACTGGTCATCTCCTGCGATTTTTAGAAATGCCAACGGCTTTAGGAGATTGGTTAAGTTGGATTTTTAAGCTTTGGATGAAGTATCAAAATGTCTTAGGGCGTGTAGATTTAATGGGAAGATTGCGAACCTTAAGACAACAAGTGATGTATGCCCAGAAAAAACTAAAAGACTCCCAACATACAGAATTTATTGGAGTTTTGCAAGCCCAAGATGCCATCGTTGCCGAACAACTGCGATTGACAGAATCTTTGAAAAAAATGGGAATCTATCAACGTTATGTGGTGCAGAATCGTTATCACGCTAATGAGGAAATTGATCGGGATTTATTCCCAGAGCAAACTTTGATCCGCTTACCCAGTTTACCCCGGTCAGTAGAACCTCTAGCCCGGATAAAAGGCGCTGCAGATCTGTTATTTTAAAGGTAATTAGTCTGAGCAAGTCGGACTTCTTAACCCCATCTATTACCCAGTTCCCGTCCTTCAATTGATTCAGGAGAAATTTTATGGCAGAATTATTCAAAGGCTTTGAGCAATTAGTCGAACTCGCTAAGACCTTAGAAGAGAAACTGGAGAAAGGGGAAATTAAAACCGAAGTGCAATTTAATTCTCGTTCCTTGAGTAATATTCCCCGTTCTGGCGGTATTCCCCGTCCAGGAGGAGTTTCTCGCCCGAGCAATTCTGGTGGGGGTGATTTTGAGGTTAATCGCAATCGCTCATCCCCCACCGATTCAGGGGTTGAAGAAAGTGTGACACCACCCGAAGGACCGACCACGGCTTCCCTGAAAGATGTTGGTGGCTTGACGGAAGTGATCAAAGAGCTCAAAGAACTAATTGCCATTCCTTTGAAACGCCCTGACTTGTTGGCCAAGTTAGGACTTGAACCTACTCGCGGTGTTCTCTTAGTCGGACCCCCTGGAACCGGGAAAACCCTGACTGCTCGTGCTTTGTCCGAAGAACTTGGTGTTAACTATATTGCCTTAGTCGGACCAGAGGTGATCAGCAAATATTATGGGGAGGCTGAACAAAAACTGCGGGGAATTTTTGAAAAAGCCAGTAAGAATGCGCCTTGTATCGTTTTTATTGACGAAATTGATAGCATGGCACCCGATCGCAGTAAAGTTGAGGGAGAAGTAGAAAAAAGACTGGTAGCCCAATTGCTGGGTTTAATGGATGGCTTTGCCCAAAGCCAGGGGGTGATTGTTCTAGCGGCGACAAACCGTCCTGACCATCTTGACCCTGCCCTTCGTCGTCCTGGACGGTTTGACCGAGAAGTCCTCTTTCGGGTGCCTGACCGGGCTGGTCGTTTAGAAATCCTGCAAATTCTCACCCGTTCCATGCCCCTAGATGAATCAGTTTCCTTAGCTCTGATTGCCGATAATGCGGTGGGATTTGTCGGGTCAGATTTAAAAGCCGTTTGCCAGAAAGCGGCCTATAGTGCTTTGCGACGCCAGGTTCCTACAATTGACTCGCAAATTCCAGAAACAATGACGGTCGTGCAAGCCGACTTTTTGCAGGCCCTTAAAGAAGTGAAACCGGCGGTGTTGCGGTCTGTGGAAGTGGAGTCTCCCCATGTGGCCTGGGACAATATTGGCGGACTTGAACAGATTAAACAAACCCTACAGGAGTCCGTGGAAGGCGCATTACTCCATCCGCAATTATATACGCAAACCAAAGCCCAAGCTCCCAAAGGTATTTTACTTTGGGGTCCCCCCGGAACGGGAAAAACCCTATTGGCCAAAGCGGTTGCATCTCAGGCGCGAGCTAATTTTATCAGTATTAATGGACCTGAGCTTTTGAGTAAATGGGTGGGGGCGAGTGAACAGGCGGTGCGTGAGTTGTTTGCCAAAGCTCGTCAGGCAGCCCCTTGTGTGGTTTTTATTGATGAAATTGATACTTTAGCACCGGCAAGAGGTCGTTATAGTGGAGATTCAGGAGTGAGTGACCGGGTTGTGGGACAAATCCTCACGGAGTTAGATGGGTTGCAAACGGCGGCAACGATTTTAGTGATTGGAGCCACTAATCGCCCAGATGCCTTAGATCCAGCCTTATTGCGAGCGGGACGCTTGGATTTACAGTTAAAAGTTGATTTACCGAATGCCTCTAGTCGTTTAGCAATTCTCGGGGTCCATAATGATGAACGTCCTTTAGAGGATGTGGATTTAGGCTATTGGGCCGAGGCAACGGAAGGCTGGAATGGCGCAGATTTATCGTTATTATGTAACCAAGCGGCACTGATGGCAATTCGTCGTTATCGCCATCAGGGAATGACTGACCCAGCTGATATTCGCATTACAACGGCTGATTTTAATCATGCTTACCAACTGTTGATTGAACAGCGTGCCAATTGATTTTTTTCCCCCTTACAAAATAAGGGGGGAAATCTTAAATCAGGAAACCCAGCCTGTAAGCGTTCAGGGGGGGATTGTCAAGCAGCCAGTGGCATTGATTCTGTGGGAGGACTCTCCTGGGGCAGCAGAGAGGGAGAAGCACTGCCTCTCCTAGACGCGCAAATCGCTTCAGTCATAACTCACCGTTCGCTTATTTTTTGAGGTCAGGTAACGAAAATATGGCTGAAAAGCTGACCCCGTAAAGGATTGAGCGAACGTTACTGACCCATTTTTATCCATCAGAAAGAAGTCAGTCGTATAAATGGATTCTGGAATATTCATTAACCGCAAGATTTGTTGTTGTACCTCATTAAGACAAGAGATTTCCGTCTTTCCATCTCGCTCAATATATAACTGAACTTCCCCCCATACATATATACTATAACAACCAAAACCCTTATCCATCAATGGATATAGCCCTTAACATTTCTTGATGTACCCATGTAATTTGTAATATTTCTTAATGGATAAAAATT
>VYKP01000169.1_pt1 | contig 14983 bp, 11 predicted proteins | sample 5114551 | NCBI WGS metagenome assembly VYKP01 (sample SAMN12291777, study PRJNA351875) | freshwater metagenome | isolation source: freshwater lake | place: USA: Michigan, Baseline Lake | collected 2013-08-09
ATTGACCACTGTTACATTTTGTAAATCGAGGAGTTGATCAAAATTTATCCACATAACCCACCTCCTATTCTGTGTTACTATTATACCATGCTCACACAGAACCTAGAAGAGCCGGGAGCATTATCTTTTATCGGCGAAAATAGCCTTTTAGTCGCCGCTAGTCGCGATTTAAATCGTTTTTGGACTCAGGTAGAGGAGGGGTTAGAAGCGGATAGTCCCCTACAGGAATTAATAACACAGGTCTTAAACCGCTTCCAGTCGCTTTTAGGTTTAAATTTGCCTGAAGACGTTTTTAGCTGGGTTAGAGGCGAATATAGTCTCACTCTCGTGCCTAGTTCAAAGGGGATGGAACCCGATAGTGTTTTTCTAGGGGAACGGGTGATGGGAGTAGAGGTGGACAGTGCGATCACTCATTTGGATGAGTTGCCCCGCAGTCGCCGCTATAATGTCGAAGTCTTTTGCCTCTTGATTAGGGAAGGATATGGCTTCCTTTTGCCTTCTGCTTTCTACCTTTTCTAACTGATTACTGCTCACTGAAAAGTCTGATGGCTATAAAACCGGGACAGGCAAATAAACCTTTTCTACCGTGGGAGAAAAACCTAGCCATTGACGAGATAAACGAGCAAAAGTCTGAGGATCACCGCTAACTGCGAAGTTAGTAGGTAGTGGTGTTTCGGGATTTTTTAGACCTAATAATTCTAATTCTTTTTCCGCCGCTCGCACAACGGCAGCGGCGGGATCTACCAAGCGCACGGAACTAGGCAAAAGACGACGTAAAACTGGGGAAAGATGGCGATAATGGGTACAACCATAGACCAGAGTATCAATATTTTCTGCTAGTAAAGGCTGAAGATATTCCCTAGCCACTTGTGTGGTGTAGGGGTCAAAAATGCGGTTAGCCTCGATCAAAGGGACAAACTCAGGACAGGGAATTTGCCAAACTTGGGCAGTAGGATCGATTTCTTGAATGGCTTGTTTATAGGCATTACTTTTAGCCGTAGCTGGGGTAGAAATCACACCGATGCGCTTTCCTTTTTGAACGGCAGTTTTTGCACCGGGTAATATTACCCCTAAAATTGGTAAATCTTTAAATTCGGCCCGTACTTCTTCTAAAGCCAAGGCAGAACTGGTGTTACAGGCCATAATCACCATTTTCACCCGGCGCTCGCCCATCCAAGTGAGAATTTCCCGGACAAATTCGATAATTTCCCCTTTAGAACGGGTTCCGTAGGGAAGTCTAGCGGTATCAGCAAAATAGAGAATCGATTCTTGGGGCAGTTGTTTATACAACTCCCTTAAAACGGTCAGTCCACCCACACCACTATCAAACACACCAATCGGACTAAGTTGTGATTCTCTCATAGATATCGAGGAAAACGCTGATCTAAAATAGCTTTATTTGATGATATTAAAACACGGATTTTTTGATCAGTAAACTAATGTTCCGATCATTTAACCATTAACGGAGATTTCGTTGAATATATTCAATAATCCCCCCTGCGATCGCCGCCGCCATTTGTCGTTGAAAGTTGGCATTGGCTAATTTAGCAGCATCCTCCGCTCCAGTGACGAAACCCACTTCCACAAGGGTAGAGGGCATTTTCGAGGTTCTCAACACATAGAAACGGGCTCGACGCACCCCCCGATCGCGCATATCGACACTACGGACAATATTGCGATGGATAGTATCCGACAACCTGCGATCGCCGAAGTAGTACACCTCTATGCCGTTGACATCTGGTCGTGCTTTCCCCATAGAGTTAGCGTGGATACTGACAAATAGATCGGCATCGATCTGATTAGCCAGATCCGTGCGACCTTGCAGGGTGACGAAAAAATCGCTATCTCTGGTGAGACGCACATCGATGCCCTGTTGTTGCAGGATGCGGGTAACTTCTAGGGAAATGGGCAGAATCACGTTTTTTTCCTGAAGGCCACCAATTCCGATCGCTCCTGGATCCTTACCACCGTGGCCCGGATCAATCACCACCAAAAACCGGCCATTACGTTGTCGAGGAGTATTAGGAGTGGGGTTAGAGGGGCGCAGCGGTGGGTTAAATTGCCCCGTATTGGGGGGTAAAGGAACAGGTATAGTGGTGGAGTCAGGAACTTGAGAAAGGGGGCTAGAATTGCGGGAAGAGAGCAATTCTAGGGCTAGGGTTTGACTGTCCGATTGAGTTAACTGTCCCAGTTGAACCCCTGCTGCGGTCTGTACCAAAATCAGCACCTTATTGGTGCTTTCCTGACGTACCCGCAATTGATAGATAGGACTATAGCGACCGAAGCGCGGACCGCGAAAAGACTCAGCTAACTTAGCATTTTCGATGCGTAGTTCATAGACCCCATCCCGGTTAACACTGCCGTTAGCTTTTAGGGGTGAATCTGCACGAATTAACAGGCGATCGTTATTACCCGTCAGATCGATCGAGGAGATCGTGGCCAAACGATTGCTAGAAGGGGGATTATTGGCAGTTTTTGGGGGGGGATTATTGGGACGAGCATTGGGATTAGTCGCTCTAGTGGGGGGAGGTGAGGAAATATTATCCACGGAACCCAGACCACCCCTAGGCAGTAAAACCAAACCACCAAAACGACTATAGAGAGCTTGCCAATCGGGACTATCCTTATTAACGCTTAGGGAAATCTTAGCCCGTTGATTGGCAGTCTGACTGAATTGAATATCACCGACCCCATAGCGATTGACGGGGATAGTTTGACCGGTGAGACTACCGGGTAAAGTGGCTCCGGGTAATTCAAATTCGATTTTTTTGCCGTCCCGGCTGCGTTGACTGCGAATCGATCGCTCATCACCATTCTGCTCTAAACGGACAAAAAGACCATTGCGAGTGATCTGAAAATCATCGTTGTTGTCCGTCCGACTCACTGAAGGTGGGGGAGTGGTACGAGTGGAACCGCGATCGGGGGGAGGTGTGGGGTCAGGGGTGACGGGGGGTTGCGTTTCCTCACTAATCGGTTGGGGATCTGGCAGTTCCACTGTCCATTGGGTAGGCGAAATTCCGCGAATTTTTACCTTTTGAGGATCGACAGTGTAGCCAGGGGCTAATTCAATCACTAAACGGGTAGTTTCCGCATCAAATTGACCGATACGGACACTTCTGACGATATTGCCAATGGGCCGGTTAATATTGGGTTGCCCTAACTTGATCCCGGGCAGATCGATCACGATCCTGGTGGGGTTAGTGATCATTTGCGCTCGCGGTTGCACTCGATTGTCGGTGGTGAAGACCAGACGATTCTCATTGGTGTCGAATCGCCAAAAGACGAGCTTGCCTGCCCAAGCAGGGGCCGCCACCAGCAACCAAGTTAATGCGCTTAGGAATAACCAATGAAATCTCACGATCGATGCTCCCGTTGCTCGGTTATCAATTACCTTTTTTCGGTAAAAATGGACGATTTTGTCGATTTTTTGCCATCCATAGCTCCCTTAATGCCCTGAGAATGACTATCAATAAAAACAAGCTTATGGGACGTTGGCATGGTCTGCTATGTTTCTGATCAGTGATCAGGGATTGGGTGTTGGGGAGCGGGAATTATAAATTATAAATTATGAATTATAAATTATGAATTGGGAAGTGGGGGGATGGGGAGAAGAGAGTGCCAGATTTGGGAGAATAAATAAAAGCTGACTCCTAACTACTGACAACCGACGACCGGCTCCTAACTCACTGCTCACTGCTCACTGATTGAGGGCTGCCGGTAGGTTCTTTAAATACTAACCTTAACAGGGGCGGAGCGACAAAGGTGGTCAAGATCACCATCATAATAATCGCCGCATCGGTAGCGGGGGATAAAGCACCACTAGCAGCCCCGACTCCAGCAAAGACTAAACCCACTTCACCCCGGGGAATCATGCCAACTCCGATCGCCAAGCGATTGAGTTTTTCCTTGCTGAAAACGGCCAACCCCGTCACCACTTTACCCAAAATCGCGACGACAATTAAGAAAGCGGCCAAGACTAATCCTTCTCGATTGCTGGGAATAGCGGGATTAAGCACACTTAAATCGGTTTTTGCCCCCACACAGACGAAAAATATCGGTACAAATAAATCGGCGATCGGGAACACTTGTTCTGCCAATTCCGATCGCTTTTCCGTTTCTGCTAGGACTAGGCCGGCAGCAAAGGAACCGAGAATCGCTTCTAATTGGATAACTTGGGCAATATAGGCAAGAATAAACGCGAAAATCAGGGAAACTAAGAGCAATTGTCCCCTAGTTTTCATGCTATTAACTAATTGAACGTAAAAGGGGCTTAAAAAACGACCGATCAGAATCGCCCCGATCACAAAAGTGCTAGAACTAATAACTAGATAAATTACCTTGCTAATCTGCACTTCTCCGGTCTTCACCAAAGAAGCAACGACAGCGAGAACGATAATACCGAGAATATCATCGAGAACTGCTGCCCCGATAATAATTTGACCTTCTTTGGCCGATAACTTCCCTATTTCTGCCAAAACCTTGGCGGTAATGCCGATACTGGTAGCGGTTAGAGCTGCCCCGGCAAAAATAGCGGCAATAGTGGCTAGATGGAAAATATAGATTAAACCCAAAGTACCCGCCAAAAAGGGAACCGCAACCCCCACCACTGCCACAGCAGCTGCCTGTGGACCGACGCGAATTAATTCCTGTAAGTCTGACTCTAAACCAATCTCGAAGAGCAGGATAATTACCCCCAATTCCGAGAGGACGGAAATAACCTCACTGGCAGCACTAAAAACGGCGGGAGATTGCTCCGGGGTGAGGGATGACGTGGATTGTAGGAAATGAATGAGGAGAGAATCCTCGAATCCACCCCCACCTTCCGGAAAAACCAGTAATTTTAGGGCAGAAACCCCGATGATTACGCCACCGACTAATTCTCCTAACACGGGAGGCAAGTTCAATCGGACGCATATTTCTCCCCCCAGTTTACAGGCGAAATAAATAACGGTCAAACTCAGCAGCACGCAGGCTAAAACTAAGGCACTATCAGCAGTTTCGGCTGTAGCTGCCGAGGCTAACAGGGGAATGTTAAAACTCCAAGCGGAAGAAAGAAAAGGCTGTAGTATCATCGCGCGCTCAAAATTACTCTCAATACTCTAACAAGCTTGCGGCCTATTCAGTCATCCCTGACCAAAGTTCGCCCCTTGTCTAGCTTCTATCACCAGAGTGGTTTAATAAACCTCGTGAGGTCAGTCGAACGCTGAGCTTATGGCCGAAACCTTTTGCATGAACAGAAAACGGGTTTCTCGGAGAAACCCGTTTTCTGTTCGTTACTATCGAATAGAAACGGATTTAGTATGATATGTGGCCTATACTCAACGGATTTAGTATCATTTCTGCTGGAGAACTGCCGAAGCTTCCTGTGCAAGAGAAAATAGAAAGATGAAAAATTAGTTAACCTTTTAGCAATTGCTAGATGACTAAAAATAAAAGAGTGCTGATTTTAGGGGGAACGGGGGAAGCGGCGGCATTAGCGGCTAAAATTGCGGCAATTCCGGGTATAGATGCCATCGCTTCCTTTGCCGGTCGCACGAGAGAACCGATTACTCTCACAACTCCTTCTCGCCGGGGGGGGTTTGGTGGTGCCACCGGGTTAGCCAATTATCTGCGGCAAGAAGGCATTGATTGTTTAATTGATGCCACCCATCCCTTTGCCGCGCAAATTTCCTTTAATGCCGCTCAAGCCGCCTCGGATTGTGGTATTCCTCGATTAATGTTAAGTCGTCCAGCTTGGGAAAAAGTATCTGGAGATAATTGGATTGAAGTAGAAAACAATCAAGCGGCAGCGAATATTTTACCTGGGTTAGCGCCGCGGATATTTCTCACTATTGGTCGGCAAGAACTGGCAAGTTATGCACATCTAAAAAATATCTGGTTTTTGATGCGGATGATTGACCCGCCGGAACCAGATGCCATCGTACCAGTTGGAAAATTATTATTGGAACGGGGGCCTTTTTCCTTGCAGTCAGAGCGCTCCCTTTTGCAAGAATATAACATTGGGGCGATCGTGAGTAAAAATAGCGGCGGTGATGCCACCTACGCCAAAATTATCGCCGCTAGAGAGTTGGGAATAACCGTGGTCATGGTACAACGTCCACCTATACCTAAAGGAGAAAAAGTGGCTGATGTTGAAAGTGTCCTGGCATGGTTAGAAAAAAGACTGCTCTCTTGATTTTTCTGGGAAAATCATCAGTAAGGTTGGCTAAATAAATGTGAAATATGAACAAGGTAAGGGGTTTGGGGGCCTGTTTGGCGAAGCAGCTGCAAGATTTTCAAGTTCTGTAAGGGCGAAGCATTCGGGCAATAACCTATCGCTGAAATCATAGATTTTCTATCCGAATGCTTCGCCCCTATTTTTTGCCGCAAACCCTAAGTAGATGTTATTTTTCAGTTCACTGATTACTGTTTACTGAAAAAAATCCCCACCTCCCAATTCATAATTCATAATTTAGAATTTATAATTCCCACTTCCCACCTACTCTAAGAAAATTACACTTTCACCACGTTGCTAAAAGAGATTTTCAGGTAATCATCTTCCATTTTTGCTCCCGAAGGTTTCAGGGCTGCTAAAGCTTGGGGTAAAACTAAATTACGACGGTGATTCCCAATGCGAATATTTAACTCGTCTCCAGTTTTATTGAGTTGTATCTGTTCCTTGGGTATGCCGGGTAAATATAATTCCAGACTGTAATTATTTTCCTTTTGAACTACCCGAATGGTGTTTTCTTGGTAATAAACCTTAGTCGGATCTTCCCCAGCAAAAAGAGTTTCTTTCAGTCTTTCCAAAGCGGGTAAACCACACATTTCTTCGGAGTAGAGAGGAACTTCCTTAACTGGTAAAGGATGAAAATTATCGTAAATTTCCTGTTTATAACCCTGTTGATTTTCTTTCCAACGAGCAAAGAAAGGATCGGTTACTTTGTCGGGAATAATCCGATTGGCAATAATCAAATCGGTGGAAACATTATAGAGACTTAGGTAGGCGTGGGCGCGTAAAGACTCCTTAATCACCATTTTTTCGGGGTTTGTCACCAAACGAACCGAGGTTTGAGTATTATCGGTCAAAACCTTTTCTAAAGCCTCGATCTGCTCATAAAACTCGTAGGGAGCATCCATAACTTCCTTGTCCGGTAGGGAAAAACCGGCGATCGGTCGAAAAAAAGGTTCCACCAGTGGTCGCAATGCCACGGACATTCCCTGTAAAGGTTTGTAAAATCTTCTCATGTACCAACCGCCCACTTCTGGCAAACTCAACAATCGTAAAGCTGTCCCCGTGGGTGCGGAATCGATAATCAACACATCATAAGTACCCTCATCGTAGTGGCGTTTCATGCGAACTAAGCCGAAAATCTCATCCATTCCGGGTAAAATCGCTAATTCTTCCGCTTGCACTCCATCTAGACCCCTAGCTTGCAATACCTGAGTAATGTAACGTTTTACTGCACCCCAGTTGCCTTCTAATTCCATGAGTGCGTCTAATTCTGCCCCCCAAAGATGGGGACGTACTAAACGAGGATCGTGACCTAATTCGAGATCGAAACTGTCAGCGAGAGAGTGAGCGGGATCGGTGCTGAGAACTAGGGTTTTATAGCCAAGTTCGGCGCAGCGAAGTCCTGTAGCGGCGGCGACGGAGGTTTTGCCCACGCCTCCTTTACCGGTCATGAGAATTACACGCATGGGGGCTGATTCTAAGAAAGTTTACATTACTTATTCTTATTATGACGGGAAAGTTAACAAATTGAGGACAAGAATCAGCATTCTTGGCTATAGAATTCCACTCCCCGACCATCACCCCGGGAAATTAGGCTCTGTTCAAAAAATTGCTGACAGCGATTTTCAGCATCAGCGACGAGAACTTTGGCAAAATGACCGTTTTCGAGAACTTCTTGCCTCGGACGTTGTTCGTAGGCATAGATAATCAAAATATCTCCGGGTTGACAGAGCAGAGCCGCCCCACCGTTGGGGCAAATTTCCCCAGTTTGGCCGGGAAAAACGTAGGTGGAAAAGCGCTTACCATTGCTAAGATTGACCACATCCACCTCTTCAAGGGGCAAAATGCCGACCCGCTCAATCAATTCTCGATCGATAGTGATACTGCCGACATAATCGACGTTAGCCTCGCTGACGCGCACTCGATGGAGTTTGGCGTGCATTAATCGAATTGTTCCCATGTATTTTGTCCTATTTCCCCCAATTACCTCAATTATTATGCTCTCCCAGTGGGAATGTTTACTAAAAAATCTCGGTCAATGGCAAGGTTCTTTTACCCGTCTGTCTCCCCAAGGCGACTTGATCGAAGATACCCCGACTTTGGTATCTTTGCAAGGCATTAATAATAATCGATCAATTCGTCAATTGATTCGCCGTCTCTACAGCGATCGAGCGCCGGAAGATTTAATTTTAGAGTATAGTTCTCTCCATCAGGGTATTCTATTTAGCCAGACGGGAGCTTTTTGCCAAGGTTCTCTATATTTTAGTAGTTTTTCCTCACCATTCGGGGCAGAATTTGGCTTAATCTCCGGGGAAAGACGATTAAGAATCGTCCAGTTATTTAATGAACGCTGTGAGTTCGATCGCTTGACTTTAATTCGGGAAAAGTTAGTTGATTCTCAGTCACCAGAAAGACCGATGTTAACGGTGGATCAATTACTGGGTCAATGGCGGGGGCAAGCGGTGACAACGGGACGGGATTTTTATAATTCTGCTGCCTATTCTACCCATATATCGATCGAGCGTCAGGGGGATAATTATCTCTCGCAAACTTTGACTTTTGGTAATAATCAAATCACTTCTAGCGCTCGTATTGAGGGACAAAGATTGTTGTTTGAAAATAGTCCGCTGCCGGTGCAAATTCTGCTACTGCCGGATGGTGCTTCCTGTAATACACCTCTGAAAATTACTGTCGGTCATCCTTTTGTTTTAGAGGTGGGTTGGTTACTTTCTCCTACTCAAAGACAGCGCTTAATTCGTTCTTATGATCAGAAGGGAGAATGGACAGGTATTACTCTGGTGACGGAGGAAAAAGAAAGCTATTAGCCGTCAGCCATCAGCTAGATTGATAATAAAAAGTAAATTGACAATTACACTGAAAAATATCGGGTTTCTCCTAAAGATTAATTATAACTGGATTTGACATCTTCTCCCTGCTCGGAGACTTGCCAAAACAACAACTTTGTACTTCACCAATAAGATAACTGCTCTTAGAAGCTGAATGCTAAGGGCTAATTTATATAAGCAAAATTTATCAAAATTCCAATATACTTGAGAAGATTTAAATTTACATTCCTTCATCTTTACTTTTCTTAAAAAATAATTGAGAAAAATTCCTATTTGTCAACGAGATTGCAATAGTTACAGCCTGCTGCTAGGATCTAAGAATTGGGCTACTCTGTGCATTTTTAGGCTTTGTACCTTGAAACCCTTGCCACGTCTAGGATAACTAATTCGTCCCCAGGAAAAACTTGCCAATTGCTCCTTTGACGAAAAAGATCTTTTGTCAAAAATATATGTACTTATGTTAAAACGAAAAAGTTTTTTTGACAAAATGTACCAGATGTGCTGCGAGGAAAGTATCCAGATTAGCTACTGGGGGTGGGAAACTGTTAACTATCTAGGGTTTGCGACAAAAAATTGGTTGGTGGGGGCGGGGGTGTGGAAAGAACCACTCCAGACACAGAGGACACAAAGATTGATCGTTCCTAAGTACCTAAGCAAAATTAATTACACATATCTAACCCCGCTCTTGCCTCTTGCCTATCTTCACTAGGAAATTAATTTTGCACGACTACTTATAAGTACCTAAGCAAAATTAATTACACACTTCGATGAAGCTTTTGCCTCTTGCCTATTGCCTCTTGCCTATCTTCACTGGGAAATTTATTTTGCATGACTACTTATAAGTAGCTGGTTTTAATTAAATTGAAGATAGATTTTAGGTTCGATCCCCCCTGCCCCCTTGATCTATCCTGAATAAGAGGGCATCTGACAATTTTTAACACCTACCTACTTAAGTTAAACTGGTCGCAACGCGCTCGCTACGCGAGATCACACCAAGAATAAGAGAGCCAATTTCCCCCCGATCACTCCAATCCCTGGCACTTTTTGGAAACCAAAAAGCCTAAAAATCTGATCCAACAAGGTTTTTAGATTGACTAAGCAAGCCCTAAATATTTTACACAATTGATACTAGGTAAGCAACAGGGCTACGGTACTACTACCGAATCATGACCCAAAAAGTAAATCATGGAGGATTTCTAAACGCTGGTCATCTTCACGAACAATAGCACCATAATAATTTTTTTTATTCTCTAGCCAGAGTAATTCAAACTCGATCGCCTTGGACAAAGCTAAACTAAAATTATCCAAAGCTTGGGGACAATCAAAGATAACTTTGCGCGTCTCGAAGCGGTCAAAATGTCCTTGGCAGAACATTTTAAAAAATGGTAAAGAATCTAGTGACACCCCACCCCCAATAGCCACAGTCAAACCGGCAGCCTTAGCTTTTTTTGCCAAAGGTAAAGCCAGATCTAAAACTTGCTCGCTATTGACATCCCGGCGAGTTAATCCCAAAGAACAGGCTAAATCCATGCGTCCGATGACGATACCATGGAGAGATTTTATCTCTGGAATCGCCAACATTTCCTGAAAATTCTCACAGGCAGTAATAGTTTCAATATTAACCAATAACTCCACATCTTCCACCCCTTGATCAGCTAAAACCCTCCTAGCTCCCCGCAGATATTTTTGTAAAGCATAGGCTGTTTCTACCATGGGAGCAATCAAGCGATCGACTCCTAAATTAACCGCATCAAAGATATCTCTGATCGCTTCGCAACCGGCGATTTTCAGATTAAAATCTACCCCCGCTTGCAGACTAATTTCTTTCAACCGCATCGCTTCCGTCAGTCGGGTTCCTTCCGTCTCGAATTCCGCTTTTACCCCTGAAACATGGTGATCTTCCCTGAGTTCTCTTAACAGTTGCACCATTTTTTTTTCTAAGCAATTCATGTTTTTAATCGTTTAAAATTGGTAACTGCTAGATGAGCCTTGTTGATTATAGCCCATCTGCGAAAAGCCGATAGCTGAGGACTAAGTAGGTAGGTGTTAAAAATTGTCAGATGCCCTCTTATTCGGGAGGGATTAAGGGGGTGCCGATCCCCCCTTATCAAGGGAAGCAGGGGGGATCGAACCCAAAATCTATCTTCAATTTAATTAAAACCAGCTACTTAAGAAACCATAAAAATACCCTAAACAAGAGGACAAAAGCGACAAAATACTGGCATAATAAGCAAGGCCGTCTGATTTTTTTCTGGCTCCATCCTTTCTATACTACATTCGTAATATAAGTAATTCTCTAGTTAGACTATGCGAACTCACTACTGTGGCGACCTTAGCGCGATCGAAATTGAAAAAAGTGTCACCCTCTTCGGTTGGGTCGATCGCCGTCGCGATCACGGTGGCGTTATTTTTATTGATCTGCGGGATCGCAGTGGTATTGTCCAGATCGTCAGTGATCCCCAACGAACTCCCGCTTCCTATCCCATCGCTGAAACCGTCAGAAACGAGTATGTCATCAAGGTGACGGGAACAGTCAGTCAACGTCCCCCCGAATCCCTTAACCCGCGCATTGCCACCGGAGAAATTGAAATTTATGCCAGTAGCATCGAGATTCTCAACGGGGTTACTAAACAACTGCCTTTTGTCGTCTCCAGTTCCGAAAGTGAATCAGTCCGGGAAGATGTGCGCTTGCGATACCGCTATCTAGACCTACGCCGGGAGCGTATGAGTCAGAATTTACAACTACGTCACCAAGTTGTCAAAGAAATGCGCCGTTTTCTCGAAGATGAACAGCATTTTATCGAAGTGGAAACACCAATTTTAACTCGATCGACTCCCGAAGGAGCGCGGGATTATCTGGTTCCTTCCCGTGTCAGCCCGGGCCAATGGTACGCTTTACCCCAATCACCGCAATTATTTAAGCAATTATTAATGGTGTCGGGAATGGATCGCTACTATCAAATCGCTCGCTGTTTCCGGGATGAAGATCTGCGTGCTGATCGTCAACCGGAATTTACTCAGTTGGATATGGAGATGAGTTTTCTCTCCTTAAGCGAGATTTTAGCCCTGAATGAGGCTTTAATCGCTCATATCTTCAAAAAAGTCAAAAATATCGATATAAGCCTGCCCCTGCCCCGTTTAACATATTCTGAGGCTATGGATCGCTATGGGGTCGATCGCCCTGATACTCGTTTTGGCTTGGAATTGGTCAATGTGGCCGAGATTTTTGCCGATTCGGGATTTAAGGTGTTTTCAGGTGCGATCGCTAGTGGGGGGACGGTGAAAGTTTTACCGATTCCCAACGGTAACGAGGCGATTTCTAACGTCAGAATCAAGCCGGGTGGGGATTTATTCAAAGAAGCCACCGATGCGGGGGCGAAGGGAATCGCCTACATCCGCGTGCGCGAAGACTACGATTTTGATACCATCGGTGCGATTAAAGATAACCTGACAGAGGCACAAAAACAGGCTTTAATCGAGAAGACTGGTGCAAAACCGGGGCATCTGCTGTTATTTGGGGCAGGAGATACCGATACAGTCAATAAATCCCTATCCCGCCTACGCTTAGTTTTAGGGGAACAATTGGGATTAATTGATCCGGAGAAAATCAACCTCCTCTGGGTGACGGATTTCCCGATGTTTGAATACAACGCCGAGGAAAAACGCCTAGAAGCATTGCATCACCCCTTTACTGCCCCTAATCCCGAAGATTTAGACGATCTAGCCCACGCTCGCGCCCTCGCCTACGATATGATTTTTAATGGTATTGAAATCGGTGGCGGCAGTTTGCGGATCTATCAACGGGAAGTACAGGAAAAAGTCTTCGCTACCATCGGTCTATCCCCAGAGGAAGCCTATAATAAATTCGGCTTTTTGTTAGAAGCTTTTGAATACGGAACCCCTCCCCACGGTGGCATCGCCTACGGTTTAGATCGCTTGGTGATGTTGTTAGCGGGAGAAGAATCGATTCGCGATGTGATTGCTTTCCCGAAAACCCAGCAAGCTAGTTGTTTACTCACTTCTGCACCTTCGACAGTGGCAGCGAAGCAATTAAAAGAATTATCCGTTGCTTCTACCTACAAACCGCCATCCTAAGATTAGGGTGGGCATTGCCCACCTAATTTTTAAAAGTCTGTTGACACCATGCTCTTAAATTCTTTTCTGCCCTCACTTCATCCTCTTTAGCAGTGGCTAAAAATTCCTAGAGTTTAGTTTTGGGAACTAGGGGAAAAGTGCAGGGTAAGCGCATCTTAACAATCCTTAACAATTGTTAAGCAAAAATCGACCAAATGGGTCGAGCTCGCCCCTACAAAATCGACCCGCCTAAGGGCGGGAAAGAAAAGAAAAAATAGGGAATGAGGGTAAAAAGGGAAAAAAAGGGGAAAAGGGTTACAGAGTCCTCCCAGCACCGCACACCACCCGAAAACCGAGGCTGAAGTAGCTGCCGTCGCGGCGGTAGTAGTTGTCGCGGCAAGCAGAACGGCAGTGATTCGGATCGTCGTACCAAGAACCGCCCCGCGGAAGAGAACGATTATCATCCCCATTTTCTGTCCAGACACTGCCATCCCTCGGCGCACCGTCATAATTATCGTGCCAGGTATCGGCGCACCACTCCCAGACATTGCCGTGCATATCGTATAGCCCGAAGGCATTGGGGGGAAATTGTCCCACGGGAGTCGTTTGTTGTCGATATTCTCCGTTCGGTTCATCGGCGTAGGTTTCGCTGGACCTGTAGTTGGCCAATTCCCCGGTAATGGTTTCCCCAAAGTAGAATGGGGTGGTGGTTCCAGCACGACAAGCGTACTCCCATTCCGCCTCACTCGGTAGTCGGTATTCCCTTCCGGTCAGCTTTGATAATCTTGCACAGAATTCGATTGCATCGTACCAGCTAACTTGTTCGACAGGACGGCGATCGCTATCGGGACGGTCTTTAAAATAGGCTGGGTTGAGATCAAGGTTGACCCTGAGCGAAGCCGAAGGGTCAACTTTTAAATCGGTACGAGAGGCGATCGCTCTCCACTGAGCTTGGGTGATAGGATATTTGCCCAGGAAGAAGGGGGGGACAGTTACTTGATGTTGAGGGCGTTCATCACCATAACTAGATTTCTCATTTGCTGGTGAACCCATCAGGAAAGTTCCCCCCGGGATGGCAACCATTTCTAGGGTGATGCCGTTGCCCAAATCTTCCCTGAAATATTGGGACTGTTTCGACTCTTTGTTAATTTGCTCACCCTTAGCATTTACTCGCACGATCTCAAAGTTAAATACTGATAACGGTGGAGTGACGATTACGGGTTTTTTTGGCTCTTCCGGTTCAAGCTTGAATTGATAGGTAATTGCTCTTTCTAGTTGCTCAAATCCGTCTTCTTCCCAATAATCAAGCCAGTGGAGGTCTCGCAGGTTCAAGCCATACTCCTCCTGTCGCAGGTCGGGGATATCGCATTCATCCAATCTTAGCGGAATGAGATAGATTGAATTGGGCGGTCTGTCAGCATATTGATTGAGGGCCATTTTAAATTCCCGCTGCACGAATCCTTGTTTAGCAATCGAGCGTTGGGAGAGACAAGCGATGAACAGTTGACTATCTGCGATCGCCTTGGGGATGACTGAACGCCAGTTCTGGCCCGGAATCAGGTCTTTTTTATCCAACCAAGGTTTATATCCCGCTTGCTTAAGGCGCTCATGCAGCGCCAAAACTGCTGGTTTGTCCTCACTAGCGTGAGCTAGGAAAATTTGAATCTCTGACTTTTTCATAACTTTTTCTTATGACCACAAGTAGGGGAGAGCCAGATTAACTGGCAGAAAATCTCTAAATAGGGCTTGCTGAAAAAGTACGGGCGAAGCATTCGGATAGAAAATCTCCAGTTTCACCGATAGGTTATTGCCCGAATGCTTCGCCCCTACAGGACGCGGGCCGATGAAG
>VYKP01000170.1_pt1 | contig 14973 bp, 15 predicted proteins | sample 5114551 | NCBI WGS metagenome assembly VYKP01 (sample SAMN12291777, study PRJNA351875) | freshwater metagenome | isolation source: freshwater lake | place: USA: Michigan, Baseline Lake | collected 2013-08-09
AACAATCCGAAACTGGTTTGGAGAAATAATTAGTTATTTCGAGCGAAGGACAACGAATGGGGTGGTCGAGGGAATCAACAATAAACTTAAACTAATAAAACGGAGAGGCTATGGATTTAGAAACTTTCGGAATTTTTGGGTTAGAAGTATGTTATCTTGGCATCTTGTCTGTTGATTTAGCATAAAGGGTAACGAAGAGCCAACAATTGCAACCTTTCAACGCAGCGTTCTGAAACTTTGCCCAAATGGGATGTGACGGTTCTGCCCTCCTAGCTGGCATCTTATTTTTACGCAAGTCCCTAATTGCTGATTGTCGATATTTCGGCTCTCTTATTCTTTGTGTGATAAGCTTAACTTATATAAGTAGTAGTGCAAAATTAATTTCCTAGTAAAGATAGGCAAAAGGCAAGAGGCAAAAGGCAAGAGGGGGTTAGATATGTGTAATTAATTTTGCTTAGGTACTTAGTAGTCATCGATCTCTGTGTCCTTTGTGTCTCTGTGGTTCCTTCTACTCGCTCGCCAGAAGGACTGTATCTTAGAATACATTTTACCCACCAAACCTAAGAGAGCCATATTTCCGCAAATGTGATACTAAATCTGGTTATTAAAAACTGATTATTTATTCCCCTTTGCATGAGTGCCTCTCCTCATAAATAGCCTGTACTCAAGGGATTTAGTATAATTATCCACTAGAGATCGCTGTCGGTCTGTTCCTCTCGGAAGTAAAGTTGATATAATTGACAGCTAGGCTGGGCTAGATCGCCTTTTAGCTGAATTAAACCCATACTTTCCAGTTTATAGGCAGTAATCGGTTCTAATCGCGCTCCCTTATCGGAAGAATTAACCACTTCCCCCATCGCTGTCAATAATTCCGGCTGTTTTTGCAGACTATCCCAGTGATGACGCAGGTGTGCCGCATAAATTCCCCCTTGGGTAGCAGCATTAGGGAGAATATTTTTTTCCCCGCGCACCTGCGCTTCCAGGGCCAAACGGCTAAGATAGGGATGACCAGCAACTAGAGCGATTAAATCCCCGATAAAACGCTGATTATCGTCATTTTTAGGCAATCCGTAGCTACTAGCCAAGTTTTCCAATTGTTCGAGGCTAAAACCGGGTAATTTAATCGCGCGACCGACATTAAAGGGAGATTGATTAGCGTCCAATTGAATATAGATTTCCGTGGAATTAGCAATCGCTAACCGCAAATTCTGCCAGATTTCCAAATTATTAGCTTCTTCGTGCCAACAGCGCAAAAGCGGCAGAAAATCCCTAGCGATGTCGGGATACTCGAAAATTCTGTCTAAATTATCTAGGGCCAAAAAAACAGGCCTGTTAATCTGTTCCAAAAGATAGGACTGAAAATAGGTTTGACAACTGATTAAACTGCCAAATAGTTCCTCATCCCAATATTCATCTAATTGCGGCTTTAAACCCAACTCTCGGCTGACATTTGCCGAAAACCAGCGACAAAATCGGTCTAAACTAGCAAACATCGCCTTTTCTGCCACTTGACAATTAATATAAACTGTGCTATGTCCCCAACTATCTGCCTGAGCGAGCAGATGTTTAAGGAGAGAAGTTTTACCAGTCTTTTCAGGGGATTTAATGCGAATAAGTGACCCCGGACGATTAATTTCTTGATAACAGTCGCTTTCGACGGGAGGGCGGCTAATATAAGTATCTATAACTGATTTTTCTGCTAGTATCGGGGTGGGTTGATTTTTCCATTCAGGATATTTGATATCTTTGAACCATTCTCGGAGGATTTGGAACTTACCCGGCCCTTTACTACCTAATTCGAGTTCAGGACAGCCATTATCTTTATCTGCCGAGAAATAGCTATAGATTTTAGTCATCTGTTTTTTATAGGTTTCATGGCTGGCAGCCTCGGCCATTTCCCAAATTTCCTCATCCGGTTTGCGCCAATTTTCGTAGGCAAAACGAACTAAAAAAATCTCCTTTAATTTGCCTTGAACACCGTATTCTCTAGCTATATGTTTGAGAAACTCGTCCCATCCCTGTGGTTTCATCCCGTTCTACTTTATTCTACTTATATTCCCTTTTTTTCCATGTTAACCCCTTTTTCCCTCTTGGCAATGGGACTGACATCCGAGCGGAAAAGCCCTATGGTAAAAATAGGTCAATTACCTGATGGTGTCTAAGGGAGTAAAACCATGAAAATCTCGTTAACCTTGTTTGTTCTGGCCTCCTTGCTGTTAGGTTCAATTCCTCGCACTTTAGCGGTTAATAGTCAAGATAACCATTTTGACCGTTCCTCTTCGCCGCTAATTTTACAAAACCGTGACTGTAAGGGTGATAAGGACGATAATTGCAATTAGTCCTGATTATCTCGGTTAAGGTTGTTCGTCTATATCCCGCACCGATGAAAAAATCGTGGTCGGGATTTTTTTTATGAAGTCGCCTGTAATTCCTCTAAACGTGCTAAAACTTCGGCACTGTGAATGGCAGGATTTACCCCTAAATAAATCTCTTTTAAAATCCCATCGGGATCGATAAGATAGGTATGACGCAGGGAAACATAACCCATCCAAGAACCATAAGCTTTACTAACATCTCCGGTAGTATCTGCTAGTAAGGGAAATTTTAACCCCTCCGAGTCACAAAATTCCGCATGAGAATCGACATCATCGGCACTTACCCCTAAAACTTGCGTATTTTTAGCCATATATTTCGGCAAATCCTGCTGAAAACGTCGCGCTTCTAGGGTACAGCCGGGGGTAAAATCCTTGGGATAAAAATACAAAACTACCCACTTACCCCGATAGTCCGATAGGGAAATATTCCCTTCTCCCGTGTTAGTCGGTAGGGTAAAATCGGGTGCAGGTTGATTTAAAGGGGGTTGGGGACCGCCTAAAGCGTTAGCATCGGGAATAAAGGCAAAAAATGCCAGAATTACTGCAATTAAAAAACTCAACAGTTGACGACGAGACATAATCAGTTATCAGTTATCAGTTATCAGTTATCAGTTATCAGTTATCAGTTTCTTGGTGTGATAAGTTTAACCTAATACGGGAGCGATCGATCTTTGTGTCCTTTGTGTCTCTGTGGTTCGTTCCACTCGCTACTTCCTGTCACACCAGAAAAATCAACTGTCACCCTAGCTTAATATTCTTTACATAACTTGACAAGGAAAGGGCGAGGTAAAGGGGGAAAATAGATCGAGCTTGTCTTCATCTGCCTAACGATCATGTCTATTGTCACCCTTAACCCCCTTCAATCCCATCAAGATTTAGTCATCGATCCAGCCAAAATTACGGGATTACGCGGAAAAATCACCATCCCCGGCGATAAATCCATATCCCATCGTTCCCTGATGTTAGGAGCGATCGCCGAAGGAGAAACCGTTATTCATGGGTTATTATTAGGGGAAGATCCCCGCAGTACCGCTAGTTGTTTTCGTGCCATGGGTGTGGAAATTTCCCAACTCAACAGCGAAAAAGTGATCGTCAAAGGTAGGGGTTTAGGCAATCTTGAGGAACCCTTAGAAATCCTTGATGCGGGCAATTCCGGCACGACGATCCGCTTAATGTTAGGATTATTGGCTGGTCATCAGGATCGTTTTTTTGTCGTTACTGGTGATGCTTCCCTGCGATCGCGTCCCATGTCCCGGGTGGTGAAACCCCTCAAAGAAATGGGGGCGCAAATTTGGGGCAGAAAAGCCCATTCTTTGGCTCCTTTAGCCGTTTCTGGGGAATATCTGCAACCGATCCACTACTATTCTCCCGTTGCTTCTGCACAGGTGAAATCCTGTCTTCTTCTCGCAGGACTCTTAACGGAGGGGAAAACCACGATCACGGAACCCGCTTTATCTCGTGATCACAGTGAACGGATGCTGCGCGCTTTTGGGGCAAATATTGAGGTGGATGGGGAGACTAATAGCGTCACGGTGACGGGTTATCCCACTTTAACCGGACAAACGGTGATTGTACCCGGGGATATAAGTTCGGCAGCTTTTTGGTTGGTGGCAGGGGCAATCGTGCCTAATTCCGAGTTATTAATCGAAAATGTGGGAATAAACCCGACTAGAACTGGAGTTTTACAGGTTTTACAGGCAATGGGAGCAGATATCACCCTCGAAAATCAACGGGTGGTGACGGGGGAACCGGTGGCGGATCTGCGGGTGAAATCCAGTCAACTACAGGCAACCACGATCGCTGGTGAGATTATACCCCGTCTGATCGATGAAATTCCAATTTTGGCAGTAGCGGCGGTTTTTGCCCAAGGAACGACAATTATTAAGGATGCTGAGGAATTACGGGTGAAGGAAAGCGATCGCCTGACGGTGATGGCCACCCAACTCGATCGCCTAGGGGCAAAAGTAAGGGAATTACCCGATGGTTTAGAGATTACCGGCGGCACAGGCCTATTCGGCACGGAAGTGGACAGTTTTACCGATCATCGCATTGCCATGAGTCTAGCGATCGCTGCCCTCAATTCCCGTCAACCCACCACTATCCATCGCGCTGAAGCGGCCGGCATTTCCTACCCCGATTTTTTCAGCACTTTAAAGCAAATTTGTCAAGAGTAGAAATATTAAGTTTTTCTGCGAGTGGGCGAGGAGTAACTGGTACATTTTCAGAAATACCGAAAATCAGCAATTATCAGTGACTCTTAAATGATGACAAATGTATCAGCAGCTGCCTGTAAGCATCCCACCGAAAAACTAATGCGCGGGGGGTTCTACCCCCCAAACCCACCAAAGGCTTGGATTGAGTGATAAAATCGGAAGTAATGACCAATTTTAGAAGATAGTTTCCCTTTAAAAATCCCAACTCAGTAGATTTACAAAAATGAGATGCAGCCTTTAAATACGTCTTAGCTTAAATCTTCTGATAGTTTTAAAATTGACAGCGTACTGTGCCACCTGTGTGATAATCAAGTTCATCGATCGAGGTAGCGAAAAATAGAAGCGTCTCTAATGCAAATTTTCCTGAAAAATATCTCCCTATCTACTCCACCCCTGTCTTCTCTTCCCAACCAATAATGGAAATCATCGCCCAATTAGAGAAAGTTTCCTATATTTATCCCGAATCCTCCAATCTAGTGCTTAAAAATATCTCTTTAGCAATTCATCGAGGCGAATTTTTAGGTATTATCGGACCCACAGGTGCGGGAAAAACTACTCTCTGTTTAACTCTTAACGGTATTGTCCCCCAATTTTACGGAGGGCGTTTTTTTGGTTATGCAACAGTAGCCGGTTTAGATACTTTAACCCATCCCGTTAGCACCTTGGCCCACTATGTGGGGGCAGTATTTGAAGATCCCGAAACGCAACTTTTAGCCACTTCGATAGAAAATGAAATCGCTTTTACCCTAGAAAATTTACGGCTACCGCGAGAGGAAATTAAAGCGCGTATTCCCAAAGTTTTAGCGGCAGTCCGGTTAGAGGGAATGGAAAAAAAATCCCCGGGGGAACTATCGGGAGGACAAAAACAACGATTAGCGATCGCCGCCGCTCTCGCAGTTCAGCCCGCTTTGTTAATTCTCGATGAACCCACCTCCCAACTGGATCCGGTGGGATCCCAGGAAGTTTTCGCCACCATTAAGGAATTAAATCGCCATCTCGGTGTCACTATTGTGATGGTCTCCCACGCGGCCGAGGAAATGGCCGAATATGCCGATCGCCTGGTACTATTAAGGGATGGTGCGATCAAAGCTATGGGAACCCCAGCAGAGATCTACTCCCAAGTACAACTTTTACAGGAAAATGCCCTGCGTCCCCCGCAGGTGGCCACTACTTTTGCCTTGATCGAGCAGAAAATCGGGGCGGTCGAGTCGATTCCTGTCACCTTAGACCGCAGTTTTGCCCGTTTAAACGAGATTAAATCCTTTTATCATCAAATCAGCCTAACCCCTCCCTTATCGTCGGTTTCTGACCCCTTAAACCCCATACTGAGGGTTAAAAATCTCTGCCATACCTATCCCGATGGTACTAGCGCCCTGCGGGATGTGTCCCTCGATATTGCCGAAGGGGAATATCTGCTGATTATCGGTCAAAATGGCGCAGGAAAAAGCACTTTAGTCAAGCATTTTCTCAATCTTCTTTCGGCGACCACCGGTCAAGTTATGATTGATGGACGTTCGACCGCTAGCTTTTCTGTCAGTGATTTAGCGCGTTCGATCGGTTATGTAGCCCAAAATCCCGATAATCAGATTTTTAACACCACCGTCGAGAAAGAAGTATCATTTGCCCTGACTAATCTCGGTTATTCTCCAGAAATCATTATCCAACGCACGGAAGCAAGTCTAGAAGCCATGGGATTGCTAGAATATCGATCCTATCATCCTCTCTCCTTACCGAAAGGCGATCGAGCGCGGGTAGTGATTGCGGCAATTTTAGCCATGGAACCGCGTATAGTTGTTTTTGATGAACCCACCACCGGCCAAGATTACCAAGGGGCTAAGGCAATTTTAGAGGTGAGTCGTCAATTACACCAGATGGGCAAAACCGTGATTGTGATCACCCATCACCTCTATTTAATGCCAGAATACGCCGAAAGAGTAATTATTATGGGTCAAGGAACTATCCTTTTAGATGCCCCAATCCGGCAAGCTTACCATCAAACCGATCTCTTAGCCAAAACCTATCTAACTCCACCCCAAGCAGTTTTATTAGCACAAAAATTAGGACAACTTTCCGGTTATCCTAATTCCCTTTTAACTCCCCAGGAAATTGCCGATTGTTTTCAGAGGATTTAGCCTTGAGGTTATTTATTTAACTGTCTCTAAAATCAACTTCGATCGCTTAACATTATCAGGTACAGGAATCGGATAATCGCCATTAAAACAAGCAGTACAGAAGGTTTTCGGATCTTCTTTTGTTGCTGTTAACATTCCATCGTGACTGAGATAAGCTAAACTATCCACCCCGATTTGTGCCTGAATTTCCGCCACCGATTTAGTTGCCGCAATTAATTGCTCTTGGTTATCCGTATCAATACCATAAAAACAAGGATGAGTCACCGGAGGTGAAGATATTCTCATGTGAACTTCTCTTGCTCCAGCATCGCGTAAAGCTTTAACTAATTTCCGGCTAGTGGTTCCCCGCACGATCGAATCATCAACAATAATAACTCTTTTTCCCTGTAAAACATCCCTTAAAGGATTCAATTTCATCTTAATTCCCGACTCTCTCATGTGTTGGGTTGGTTGAATAAAAGTCCGTCCCACATAACGATTTTTAATCAATCCTTCTGCGTAGGGAATATCAGAAATGCGCGAAAATCCGATCGCTGCTGGAATACCTGAATCGGGAACTCCCATCACCATATCTGCTTCTACCGGCGACTCTTTAGCTAATTGTTCCCCCAAACGTACCCGATAAGTATATAAAGATTCCTCGTGAACAATACTATCGGGACGGGCAAAATAAATCATCTCAAAAACGCATAATTTTTTCTCCGGTTTTATGGCCCAATCCACCGAAGATAAGCCATCTTCACTAATCCAAACTAATTCCCCCGGCTGCACATCCCGCAGATAATCGGCCCCGATAATATCTAATCCGCAGGTTTCCGAAGCTAAAACATAACGGGGGGGATTGCCTTCTTCTTGCAAAACCCCAATTACTAACGGTCTGACACCATTGGGATCCCGCGCCCCGATAATTCCCGTCGGTGTGCCGATAACAAGGCTGTAAGCCCCGCTACAATAGCTAAAGGCATCGATCGCCGCTTCTATCCAATCCTTGCCACTATCCACTTCCTGGCCGATAGCGACGGCAATCATTTCCGAGTCGGTGGTGGTGAAGAGATCACAACCGCGCTTTTCTAATACATTTCTTAACTCAAAAGTATTGACTAAATTGCCGTTATGTGCTAGGGAAAGTTTACCCAAACGGGTTTCGATCACAGCAGGTTGGGCATTGGCGCGACGACTAGAACCGGTGGTAGAGTAACGAGTATGACCGACGGCGTGAGTACCGGGCAAGGTTTTAAGGACAGTTTCGTTAAAAACTTGGGAAACTAAGCCCATTTCTTTGTGACAATGCACCGTTTCCCCGTCGTAGGTGGCAATACCTGCCGATTCCTGTCCTCGGTGTTGCAGGGCATAGAGTCCGAAATAGGTCAGTTTTGCTACTTCTTCCTCGGGGGCATAGAGTCCAAAAACTCCACAGGCTTCTTCAGGCTTATCGACGCGGTTCAAGAATAGGGATGAGTCGGGATGGCTAGACATGAGAGGACTGGGGTTTGGGGCTACTTTTGATACAAAATCTTAATTTATCTTAATCTCTTTTTAACACTTTCTTCTATGGCGATTTGAGAACAGTTATCAGGTGTTGGATTTTGGGGTGTTAGGGTTTTGGGGTGTTAGGGTTTTGGGGTGTTAGGGTTTTGGGGTGTTAGGGTTTTAGCTGAATTTCCCCATTTCCCCATTTCCCCATTTCCCCATTTCCCCATTTCCCCATTTCCCCATTTCCCCATTTCCTCACTCCCGACGACCGACTCCTGTTTCCTTCCCTAAAGTCTTCTTTCGATCGCTTTTGACCAAACTTGCTGTATAGTTTCTAGACTAACATCGATCGCCGGTTGTTTATTCCGGTCAAGAATTAAAAGATTATCGCTTTTTTCGCTAACTTTGCCGGTTATTTGCCAATAGTCTCCCAATTGTGTCTTTAGATATTCTTCCCAATCTTGCTGATTTTCGGGGGAAACGGAGACGATAATGCAACTAGCTAATTCCCCGAATAACACCGCATCAAAACGGCCTTGATGCTGCCAAGAAAGGTCAATTTCCGCCCCTAATTGACCACTAATACAGCATTCTGCCAAAGCAGTGGCTAAACCTCCCTCCGCGCAATCGTGGGCAGATTTCAGCCAACCAGCGCGAATTCCCCGACGACAGGCCGCTTGTACCTTTCTTTCTAATTCAAAATCAATTACCGGCGGTTTTCCTGTCACCAAACCATGAATAACGGCTAAATATTCCGATGCGCCGATAGTTGGCAAGGAAAACCCCAAAATATAGATTAAATCCCCGGCTTTTTGCCAACCTTGGCCGCAAATTTGCTCGATATCCGGCACTAATCCCACCATCCCAATCACGGGAGTGGGATAAATAGACTGGGGGCTGCCAGCTGCATCAACGGTTTCGTTGTACAAAGAGACATTACCCCCAGTCACCGGTGTATTCATTTCCCGACAAGCTTCGGCAATACCCTGACAAGCAGTGGCTAATTGCCAATAACCGATTGAATTCTCTGGACTTCCGAAATTGAGATTATCCGTGACAGCAATGGGGTCAGCACCAACACAACTAAGGTTTCTGGCCGCTTCTGCCACGGCCAACTTAGCTCCGTTATAGGGATCAAGATAAACATATCGCGGATTACAATCTGTAGTCGCCGCTACACCTCGCCGAGAATTTGCGGGATTAGCACCCAGAGGACGCACGCGAATCACGGCCGCATCGGCTCCCCCGGGGAGAATAACGGTGTTATTCTGGACTTGATGATCATATTGACGATAAACCCAGCGTTTTGAAGCAATCGAGGGACTATCCAGCAGTTTTAATAAAATCTCGTTATAGGATTCGGGAATAGGAATCGTGCTATCTTCCCATAATTGAGCTTTTTGGGCGTATTCTGGCGGTTCTGCTGGTAATTCCCGATGATAGATAGGAGTATTATCCGCTAGGGCCGTGGCAGGAATTTCGGCGGCAATTTCCCCTTTAAATAATATACGGACGATCGGTTCTGCAATTACCTGGCCAGCGACCACAGCCTGAAGTCCCCAACGTTGGAAAATCTCGATTAATTCGCCTTCTCGTCCCGATGCTGCCACAAATAACATTCTTTCTTGGGATTCCGACAGCAGATATTCGTAGGGAACCATCCCAGTTTCCCGGACGGGGATTTTATCCAGGTCTAATTCAATTCCCACCCCTCCCTTGGCCGCCATCTCGGAGGTAGAACAGGTGATCCCCGCAGCCCCCATATCCTGGGCTGCCACCACAGCGCTGGTCTTAAATGCCTCTAAACAAGCTTCTATCAGGGATTTTTCCAGAAAAGGGTCGCCCACTTGCACTGCGGGCCGGTCATCCATAGATTTATCGGTTAATTCGGCGCTGGCAAAACTTGCCCCTCCCATACCGTCCCGGCCGGTGGTAGAACCAACGTATAAAACCGGGTTTCCCAGGCCTTTTGCCCCGGATTTAACGATTTCCTCGGTTTCCATTAGCCCTAAAGCCATGGCATTAACGAGGGGATTGCCATTGTAGGCATTATCAAAGTATATCTCACCGCCCACCGTGGGAACGCCGACACTATTGCCATAATGACTTATTCCTTCCACGACTCCGGCAAAAATGCGACGATTGCGGGCATCTTGCAAGTTACCAAAACGGAGGGAGTTGAGGATAGCAATAGGACGGGCCCCCATGGTAAAAATATCCCGCAGGATGCCTCCGACTCCGGTAGCGGCACCTTGAAAGGGTTCCACCGCAGAAGGGTGATTATGGGACTCGATTTTAAAGGCTAATCGCAATCCATCGCCTAAATCCACTACTCCGGCATTTTCCCCCGGTCCGACGAGAATTTTTTCGCCGGTGGTGGGGAATTGTTTGAGCAGCGGCCGGGAGTTTTTATAACAGCAGTGTTCCGACCACATCACGCCAAACATTCCTAATTCGGCTTTATTGGGGTGTCTTCCCAGTCTTTTGACTATTTCTTCGTATTCTTCGGGTTTGATGCCTTCTGAGGCAATTTCTGCGGCAGTGAAGGGGGTAGTCATGGGACAATGCGATCGAGGGACAAGACTTATTGTATAACGTCTGATGAGATCGAGTTACAATGCTTAGTAAAAGACAAAAAAGTTAAAAGGGTTTGCGCTAGTAAAGTTAAGCTAAAGACATAGTTTTATGATCAGTGGGAACGAAACTATGGCAGTAGAAACAGCTTTATCAATGAAAGCATTATATGATCAGGATTTTGTTCTCTGGGCTTCAAAAACCGCCGAACTTTTAAAGCTAAAAAAGTTTGATGAGGTGGACTGGGAAAATCTGATCGAGGAAGTGGAGTGCATGGGAAAAAGTGACAGACGAGCTGTAGAGAGTTTATTAACCCAGCTTATCGAACACCTGTTTAAGTTAGCTGATCACAAATCGGAACGGGAGCGAGAACACAACGTCTGTCACTGGGTAGGAGAAATCGCCAGTTTCCGAACTCAACTAGGAGAGTGGCTAGAAACCACCACTCTCAGCAACCATGCGCGGGATTATTTTCAAAAAGCGTACTCGAATGCTCGAAAAACCCTAATACAAGAGAAAACCGTCACTGGCGACGCGATTCCTGTGGAGCCTCCTTTCTCCCTCGAACAGGTATTAGATGGGGAGTGGTTCCCGATTAATATCGATCATTACTTTGACGTATAAGGACAAAAAAGTTAAAGATGAATAAGTAGTCGTGCAAAATTAATTTCCTAGTGAAGAAAGGCAAAGGGCAAGAGGCAAGAGGCAAGAGGTGGTTAGATGTGTGTAATTAATTTTGCTTAGGTACTTATTAAAGTTATTGTTTGGCAAGAGGATGATTTATGGTGTGCCACCTTTCCAGTTTTCCCCAGTTGTCATACTTGGGGAGAAAGTATAGGAGAAAATCTATCCAATCTCCATCATACCCTATTTAATCTTCTTGGTTCCGATGGTGTTGGGTAACAGTCGTCAACCCAATTGCTCAAAAACAGGAGCTTCTGGAAGAACACAATAAAAAACTGCTGCTAAACTAGAGGCCTCTTTTTGAGTTTAATTGCGTGAAAACTGACAGTATTTTCTATCAACTCTTGCAAAGATTTCCCGCTTGTTTCTTTGATTTGTTGAACCTTCCCCCCGAAATCGCCAATTCTTATCAATTCTCCTCGGTGGAAGTTAAACAATTGTCCTTTCGTCTCGATGGAGTCTTTTTGCCTGATACACCCAATCAGCCTATTTATTTCCTAGAAGTACAATTTCAGAAAGATAAGTAGTAGTGCAAAATTAATTTCCTAGTAAAGATAGGCAAAAGGCAAGAGGCAAAAGGCAAGAGGGGGTTAGATATGTGTAATTAATTTTGCTTAGGTACTTAATAGGTTTTATTCCCGTTTCTTCAGTGAAATCTTCCTCTATCTCCACCAAACGGACTCAAGCAACAATTGGCAGGGAGTAGTTATTTATCCTCGGCGTTCAGTGGAAAGCGTAGAGACTGCTCGTTATGGGGAGTTAATCAACTCAGGCAGGATTTTACGTTTTTATCTCGAGGAATTAACGGAAGTGGAATCCTTGGGAATATCGATGTTACAGTTAATTATAGCACCCACCGCAAGAGCGATCGAGCAGGGAAAACAATTAATACCACGGATTAGAGAAGAATTACCTAAGGTCAAACAACAGCAAGAACTTTTAGAATTGATAGAGACAATCTTGGTTTATAAGTTACCCCAAGTCAGTAGAAAGGAGATAGAAGCGATGTTTAGTTTAAGCGATTTAAGACAAACTAAAGTGTATCAGGAAGCTTTAGAGGAAGGTAGAGAGGAAGGTAGAGAGGAAGGCGAATTAGCGGCAAAATTAGCCTCTATTCCTCGTTTATTGTCATTAGGATTAAACTTTGAACAGATAGCACAAGCTTTAGAATTAGATATTGAACAGGTTAGACAAGCAACTCAAGGGGAATAGGAAAAGTTCAAACTTTGACAAATTGATACAATTGCCAGTAGCTATCTTTTGCCAGTAGCCATCAAGTAAATCGAAAGAAGAAGGTCTTGATGATGAAAATGTCAGTCGAGAAGAAATTTTTTGGTTACATCGAGTAAGTTTATGACTACGAAGATTCGGGATGTCATTAAATTATTAGAAAAAGATGGCTGGTTTCTCGTTAATACAGTCGGTAGTCATCGCCAATATGAGCATCCAACAAAAAGGTGAAAGGTGACTGTTGCTGGCAAATTAAGTGATGATGTTCGTAAAGGAACTTTAGCTAGTATTCTTAAACAAGCAGGGTTAAAATGATCGACAAATATCTAATTGTTCTCGAAAAAAGTGAGACGGGATTTTCAGCTTATTCACCCGATGTATTGGGGTGTGTAGCAACAGGTGTGACTCTAGAAGAAACAACGGAGCAAATGCGATCAGCTTTGGCTTTGCATTTGGCAGATGTTGAAAACTTGCCCCAACCACGAGGGATTGATTCCTATTTAGAAGCTTTGCGAGATTCGGAAGGAGAAGCATTTTTTTTAACTCATATTCCCATAGATCAAGTGTTAGTCAAACCTTAGTTTTATCAAGGAAAATGAACAACAAACTTTAGCAAACTGGAATTAAAGCTTTTACTTTAATCTGATCAAAGATCAAGTACAGAAACCAGAAACCTGTTCCACGGGGTAGGCATTTTGCCAGTTTATAGGCTATAATCTTATTAAAGATAAAACACAGATTAGGAGACAAAAATGTTAGAAGATCAAGCCCAAGCACTCAAGCCTATTGTTAAAGAGGTTCTGCATGAGTTATTATTGCAGGAACGGGAAACTTTAACAGACGTAATTTATGAAGTGATAGAGGATATGGCTCTAGCCAAAGCAATAGAAGAAGGTCTTCATGATGAAAATGTCAGTCGAGAAGAAATTTTTTCTTTATTAGCAGAGTAAATCATGCAAGTTGAATTTCGTCGCCTTTTTTTCGAGATTTAGGTGCTATCAAGGATCGTAAGCTACGACAACGAATTGAAGCTGTCATTGTGGAGGTAGAAGCGGCCAATAATCTAGCTGAGTTAAGAAATATCAAAGCTATTGAAGTCCACCCCAGTTACTATCGGATAAGAATAAGTACCTAAGCAAAATTAATTACACATTTCGATAAAGCTTTTGCCTCTTGCCTATCTTCACTGGGAAATTAATTTTGCACGACTACTTAGGAGATTACCGCATAGGTATTTATGTTGAGGAGAATATGATTGCTTTTGTCCGAGTTTTACACCGTCAAGAAATGTACCATTATTTTCCCTAAGCCATGAACGACAAACTCAGGCAAACTAGAATTAAAGGTTATACGTTAATCTTATCAAAGATCAGGTACAAGAACTAGAAGCCTGTTCCACGGGGTAGGCATTTTGTTGTTTCACAGGCTATAATCTTATTAAATATAAAACACAAGAACCAGAAGCCTGTTACACTATCTAACAATTAATTAAGTGCCATTTACTAGCAAGGAGTTGTATCATGGAACCTTTAACGCTATTGGCTACAGGAGTCACGATTATTTTAGGGGGAGCGTTGGCTCGTGTGGGGGAGCTTGTCTTAGATGGTTCCCTTGAAAAATTGAAAAATTTAATCGGAGCGAAGTCTCCTGATACTTTAAAAAAGTTGCAATCGGCTAATCAAAATCCTGCTTTGTTACCTGAAACGATTGAGGTAATGGCGACTTTACTGGAAGATCCAGAAATACAAAAAGTTGCAGAACAAGTGGTTAAGGAAAATCAATCTAATCCTTACGTTATTAATATGATGAAAAATGTTGGAATTGTTAATCAAGGAACGATTCATAATCCGACTTTTCACTTCACCTGACTACAGCCGCCTGTAGGGGAGCAGGTCAAACAAAACCTTCACAATTTACCCAATAGTGGGGTCGAGAAATTTGTTGGACGTGATGAAGTTTTAAGCCAATTAGCAACCCAATTACAGGAAGCTAACCGCGTGGCGATTTCGACGTTGACGGGGATGAGTGGCATTGGTAAATCGGAATTAGCGTTACAGTATAGTTGGCGGGAATGGGAAAACAAAACCTATTTAGGGGGGATTCTTTGGTTAAATGTAGCAGAAAGCGATCCGGGTTTGAGTATTTTAACTTTTGCTCAGATTCATTTAGGATTAACTTTTTGGCTCTTCTAGGTTCTGTGTGAGCATGGTATAATAGTAACACAGAATAGGAGGTGGGTTATGTGGATAAATTTTGATCAACTCCTCGATTTACAAAATGTAACAGTGGTCA
>VYKP01000243.1_pt1 | contig 14949 bp, 14 predicted proteins | sample 5114551 | NCBI WGS metagenome assembly VYKP01 (sample SAMN12291777, study PRJNA351875) | freshwater metagenome | isolation source: freshwater lake | place: USA: Michigan, Baseline Lake | collected 2013-08-09
TGTTTAAAAATTTCACATAAATTTCATTTAGTTGGTTAATGTCATCATTGCTCTTATCAAGTGAATTTATTATGTGTAGTACACTACACATATAATATTCTTTTATAATTTCATTATCAAAATCGTTAATTATTAATTCAAAATTTTTAAACAAATTTAACGGTTTATTTATTTTATAATTTTTAATTACTCTTAAGTAAGATTTAAATTTATTTAATATACCTATTCTCAAGTATTCATTTTTGGATTCAAATAATTCATTTATTAGTATATTTTCATTTTCAACGTCATTAATTTTATAATTAAATGGGCTACTAAAATGTAATAAATCATAATTAATTTTATACGAATTTGACAGTTCTTGATTTTCTAAGATTTTAGAATAATATGCGTGATCTAAAAAAATATCATAATTATTAATTTTAAGTAACTCTAATATTTTTTCATTAAGTTTTGTTTCTAATAATTTGTTTTTAGATTTATAATATGTTTCTACTTTTTCTTTCTCAATTATTTTACTTGTAATTGCTTTTTGCTTTCCATTTTCATCTATTATTAGTGGTAATCTATCATAAATTATACATAACTTATATCTTTGTATTTCTTTATTATTTAGTATCATTTTATTAATAAATGCTGCTACAGATATTTATTAGCTTTTCTGTTTGATTTTTCCAGCTATATTGTTGTATGAAATTTTTTCCATTAATTCCGATTAAGTTATTTTTATCTTTATTAGCGTAGGCGATTTCCAATTTTTCAATTATTTCATCTACACTTGATTCACCCCAGCCATACGTACTAGATATGTTGTTTTGTTGAAAAATTTCCTTTTGATCATCAAGCACATAAACATTATTTTTTGCAATTAAATCCATATGTCCTGTATTTTTTGAAAGAATACATGGCGTTCCACTTGCCATTATCTCCATTGCAACTAAATTAGTTCCTCCCTCTGCGCGATTCGGAAATAGGGCTACATCAGCTTGTTTATACCAATACGGCATTTCTGTGTTAGCAATAAAGTCTAAATGTATAAATGCACTTTGTGGTAAACCGGTCCGGTTGCACCATTCAGCTATGTTAACTCTATTGTTGTTTATCTGTGGCACCCCGAATCCATGCGGCGAATTTTGGAGATCTTGTGTAATTTTTGGCCACGGATTATTCCATGCGGTTATTAATAATGCATCTTGATGTTTGATATAAAATTGTTTAAATGCAGCTAATACTATGTCTTGTCCTTTACGGTATTCGAGTTTTCCACCACTAAAAATTACGAACCGATCCGCAAATTTTTTGTTTACAGCAGTATTGAATGCTATGGGATCTATTCCCTGCATAACATATGCCACTCTTTTTATTCCTAAATCATTTAAGAGATTTGCATTCCACCTCGATCCAGCCAGTATTATGTCAAATTGATTTGTTGATTTAATTCCTCTTGGCGTAAAGTTTGTAAGTTCAAAAAAAATAAATCCAATGTTATGACTCCCCCAGTGCAAATGATTGGTTTGGGCAAAATTATTTCCCAGGGAGTGTAAAACAGTTAATTTATTATGTACAATCTTACTGTTGACATTTAGGTATTCGTTTTCATTCTTTTGCCACTCTTGTAGACTTGCTTCTAATTGTGGCTTATGAAACACGTTCTCATGCGGTTTCATGAGCAATTTTACATTCGGTAGGCCTAGTAAAGGTAAATTCAACGATAAATTTAAACCGAATACTCCCCAACCATGATATTCAGATAGTTGCCAGTTTATTCCTAAGCGCTGGAGTGGATAGTTTAAAGGGTAAATCATCATTTTAATTATACATAACAAAAAAAATTAATTAGATCAATAAGTTAGATAACTATTACTTAGTACATTTAACTTTTATCTTCCTATATGATTTTTTTCATATAGGAAGTATAATATTACTATGAATTCCACCATTCACATTTCCCTCGGGGTTGATGCGCACATTAAGCAACGTTTAGATCGCTTGCGGGTTGAGTTTATGCATGCATGCAATTGGCTAGTACCCTTTGCTGTGGCTCATCACTGTTGGAATCGGGTGGCTTTGCACCATCTGGCCTACCATAAGCTTCGCGCTACTTTTCCGCACTTGGGATCGCAGATGACGTGCAATGCCATTTACTCGGTATGTCGCAGTTATCGTCTATTGTTAGCACATCCACATAGCCCCCTTTATCAAAAAAAAATTGAAGAGGGTAAATTACCGCATTTGCAATTTTTGGAGAGCTCCCCCGTATTTTTTGATCGTCATACGCTAAGTGTGCAAAAAAATATGCTCTCTTTGTATACCTTAGAGGGGCGATTACGATTTGCAGCTACTCTTAGTAAGAGCGATCTGAATCTTTTGCAATATCAACGTTTGCGCGAAGTGCAATTAATGTCCGATGTGTACGGTAAGTATCAAATTCAATTAACTTTTGCAAATACCGATGAGCATTCCCTGCCCAACACTACCGATCAATCAAACCATGAATCGCAGTGGCCAAGTTATATCGTGCTCATTGATGATCCGCAAACAATACCAGGAGGTGCGCACCAGCAACTCTTAACCCATGCACCGGTTGCAATATCTGCATCGGGAGGAGAGGTACATGATTAGTTGGCTTCGCTCGGTTGGTGCGCAAAGCATCGAACTGCGACGCGTGTTTCATGCGCTCTCGCCATCTGTGCGACGGTGGTGTACATGATGCAAGTATACGATCGTATTACGAGTACTAAAAGTATGGATACCCTGTGGTCTTTAACCATTGCAGTGGTGGGGGCGCTTTTGGTTGCTGAGTTGCTAGAAGCAATTCGTACGAAATTACTGCAACGCTCAACCATGAAGCTTGAGATTGATTTATCCGAGCGCGTCTTTCGCGCTATGCATCATGCTAATTTAATGAAACTCCCCGGAGTGAACCTGCAGCAGATGCAGGATTTGGGAGCTTTGCGCACATTTTTGTTTTCTCCTGCAATGATGGCCATCTTAGAGCTACCAACTTCATTATTTTTTTTGGTCTTAATTTTTGTAATTAATCCCCAACTTGGGTATTTTTCTTTATTGGGGCTTGCTGTTCAGGGCGGGATTACTTGGATCAATGCAACGCGCGTCGACCCACGCTTGCGTAAAGCACAAAATTCCTCTCTAACCTCGATGTACTACTGTTATGAAATTATGCGTAGTTCTCAAGTAATGCATGCCTTGGGAATGTCACGCAACATGGAAAATTTATGGCTGCAAAAACAAAAACAAATGATTGCAGAGCAAGCCAAAGCATCGGATGTGGCTGGTGTGGTCATGAGCGCTTCTAAGTTCATTGGTATGGCGCAGGGTTCGCTGCTACTGGGCTTAGGATGCTTACTAACCATCTATGGATTAATGGATGGTGGAGGCGCTATGCTAATTGTGGCTTCAATCATCGGCGGCAAAGCGCTCAGTCCTTTAGTCCAAGTGTTAAGTTCCTGGAAAGGTTTGGTTGAGGCTCGCATGGCATTTGATCGACTCGAGAGTTTAATTACGAGTGCGCCTGATAAACCACAGGGTATGCCATTACCCGCTCCCCTGGGACAAATTACGGTTGAAAATCTTGTGTTGGCTGCACCTGGGTACCCTGTGCCGATTCTGAAGGGTTTGAATTTTAGTTTGGAGTCAGGTAAGACACTTATCGTGATCGGTGCTTCGGCATCCGGAAAGTCTACCTTGACGAGAGCATTGTTAGGTATTTGGCCTACTTTAAACGGCAAAGTGCGGATTGATGGGGTTGATATTAATCAATGGCATAAAGATGAATTGGGGCAATACATTGGTTATTTGCCCCAAGAAGTTGATTTGTTTGATGGCACCGTAGCTGAAAATATTGCGCGCTTTGGAAAGCCTGATTATGAACAAATTTATGCCTTGTGTAAGCTAATTAATATCCATGAGGTCATTGAAAAACTTCCCCAAGGCTATGATTCATTTGTTGGGGATGAAGGGGTAGTTTTTTCAGGAGGGCAGCGCCAACGGATTGGTTTGGCGCGCGCCTTGTATGGCAATCCAAAATTTGTGGTGATGGATGAGCCAAATTCCAACTTAGATCACGAAAATGAAATTTTTCTGATTCAGGCGATACGCCATCTCAAACAGTTGGGTACAACCCAAGTGATTGTGACCCATCGTGATAGTTTAATTGCCGAGGCAGATTCCATTTTGGTAATGGCTAATGGTCTGATTCGTGCTTATGGCTCACGCGAGCAGGTGCTTGCCGCATTGCAACCCCCCGCAGCCGAGCCAGTGACCCAGCCACCTGCTTCTCAGCCTGAGAATCCCGCAGCGTTAGCGTCCAATCAGGGGGCAAGCGCATGAAGCTAAATTGGCAATGGTTTACCGTTAAAACAACTGGCAACGAGTTAGCTGATGTGATGCTGCTATTTCGTAAAGAGCTGGTAATCGTTGGTTTATTGAGCCTTATTTCTAATATGCTCATGCTTGCCCCAACCTTTTACATGCTGCAAGTCTATGACCGTGTCTTAATTAGTCAAAACGAGTTAACACTATTAGCTTTGACTTTAGTGATTCTTTTTATGTTTGGGGTTTTAGCAATATCCGAGTGGATTCGGACGCTGATTTTGGTGCGCGTGGGAGTGAGTTTTGACCAAATTCTCAATCGTCGCGTGTTTCAAGCTACTTATCGTGAGCGACTAAAAAATTCATCGATCAATGCCTTAGAAACCCTTACGGACTTTAATCAGATTCGTACTTTTATGACGGGTAATGGGGTATTGGCGTTATTTGACATACCTTGGAGCCCTATTTATATCTATATTTGTTTTTTGTTGCATCCGGTATTAGGTTGGACAGCTCTGATTTTTGCAATTGTGCTGTTCATCATGACGTATTTAAGTCAATACTATATGGAAGATAATGTGGATGTTGCCATGTTAGAGCGTGTGAAAGAGCATGGTTTGGTGGTTGCCAAAATGCGTAATCCTGAATTAGTTGAATCGATGGGTATGGTTGGCCCTTTGTTTCGTCAATGGATGAAGCGGCATACTAAAGTGATCCAATTAACCGATGAATCATCGAAAACCACCGCCTACTTAACAGCAGCCAATAAATTTGTGCGTCAATTACAAGGTGCATTGGTATTGGCGGTAGGTGCTTGGCTTGTGGTGCTTGATGAGTTGCGACCCAGTGCGATGGTTGCTGCAAATTTGTTAGTTATGCGAGGCGTCGCACCGATTGATTTAATGGTTTCCTCCTGGGAGCAATTTTTAAATGCCAAAGTCTCTTTTAATCGGCTCTCCAAATTACTAAAAAATAATCCTGCTCCAGTGTATGAGGATCTGCCTCCTCCAGCTACGGCGCAAGTGGAGTGCAGGGATTTATTTGCTTATGCTGATAATCATGAGGGGCCGATCTTAAACGGGATTAATATTACCTTCCCTGCGGGCTGCATTACGGCCATTATTGGGCCGTCGGGGTGTGGAAAATCAACTCTTTCGCGCTGTATTCTTGGGGTATGGGCGCAACGCGAGGGCCACGTATTGATTGATGGTCACGATATCCATGCCTATGATCGAGAGATGATCGGGCCATACATTGGGTATTTACCTCAAGATATCGAGCTATTCGCAGGTACCGTTGCACAGAACATTGCTCGTTTTGGCACAGTTGATAATCAAGCGGTGATTGCGGCTACCAAGTTAGTGGGTTTGCATGAGGCAATTCTGACACTACCATGGGGTTATGACACACCGGTTGGTCAGGCCAAAGGTTTTCTCTCGGGTGGTCAGCGTCAGCGCTTGGGTTTGGCACGCGCGCTCTATAAAGACCCGAAACTCATTGTGCTTGATGAGCCCAATTCGAACCTTGATCGTGAAGGTGAAAACTTTCTTGCTAGTGCACTTCAGCTCTTAAAAAACCAAGGAAAAACGGTGTTAATCGTCGTGCATACACCAAGTATGCTTTCCTTTGTTGATTTAATTCTAACGATGAAAAATGGCCAGGTAGAAGCTTTCGGACCCCGAGAAAAAGTAATTAAATGGTCTAAATCCTAAATTAAATAAACGTTGAGCAAATTATCGAAATTTAATATGAAACCATATCTTCTAAATTCAATCAAAAAAATTTTTTCAAGCCGTAAAGAGTCCAACATTGGAGAAATGATTCAATCGGGCGAAGAGGTGCTTCATCTCTCGAGCGATACGGGGCCCGCCATTCGCCTCGCAGTACGGGTAGTTTTTGTTGCTTTTGGTGGATTTTTGTTATGGGCTTGGTTGGCTCCGTTGGATGAGGGAGCGACGAGTACAGGTACAGTCATGGTCGAGTTACGTCGCCGCCCAATACAACATATGACCGGGGGTATTGCCCAAGAGGTATTGGTTAAAGAAGGGCAGCACGTCGAGAAAAATCAACTTTTGGTTCGGCTAAATCCAACCAACGCGCGCTCGCAACTGCAAATTTACGAACAGCAAGCAGCGCAGTTATCCAAACAAATTCAAGCTACCAAGCCTTTGGTTGATGAAGGTTACTACCCATTGTTAACCTATCAAGAAGCGGTACGCCAGCGCGATGAAGCACTATTAAAAGCGAAAGTCGCCAAAGAGGAGCTAGAGCGCACCGAAATTCAATCACCGATTGCTGGCAATGTCTTGGGTTTGGCGATTACGCAAAATGGAGTAGTAACGCCGGGTGTAAAGCTAATGGAAATTGTCCCCAGTGATGAAACGTTGGTGATTGAGGCGAAGATCATGCCCCAACTGATTGATCGAATTCATGCTGGCCTCGATGCGCAAGTCCGTTTTAGTGCTCTTAATCAACGCACTACCCCGGTGGTATACGGCAAAGTCGAATGGGTCTCTGCCGATAAAATCCCGATTACTGACGCAGCTACTATGCGCCAGATGATGGGTGATGGCTATTACACGGCCAAAATTCGATTATTGCCTAATGAGCTCAATAAACTGGGTGAACAACAATTACAACCAGGCATGCCTGCAGACGTGATTATTAAGACTGGGCGTCGCAACTTTATGACCTATTTATTAAAGCCATTTACTGACCGAATGGCCCTCTCCTTGCAGGAGCGCTAATGCGAACCCTAGTTGTAGCTTTTCTACTCTTAGTCGCCACATTTGGTTGTGGTGCTGGGTGGGCAATGAGCCTTAAAGAAGCGATTGCAAGTGCAGAGCAAATTGATCCGCTGGTGCAATCGGCATTGGCTAATAGCAACGCAAATTTAGCTGGCATTCAGATCGCTCGCTCTAAGATTTTGCCTACTGTCCAAGGGGTGGGTAGTTATGGACGTACGAATCAAACTGCTAACCAGATTGATCCGGTGCTGGGTTTATATGCACAAAAATATGTGAATAGCACACCCAGTTCGCAAGTGTATTTGCGCCAGGCATTGTTTCGGATGGCTGACTGGGCGGGTTTGTCGGTAAGTGATTTACAAAACGAATACGGTTTATTTCGGTTGGCGTCTGCGTATAGCGATTTGTGGCTGCGGGTCAGCAATGCCTGGTTTGATCTGGTCGCGGCCCAAGAGGCCTATGACATTCAATTAGCCTCTGAGCAGGCTATGAAAGTCATTGCGGAACAAGCGCAACGTTCATTTGAAGCTGGTGTCGGCACCAAAGATGCGGCAATTGAAGCTAAGGCACAATTAGCGTTTACCAAGAGTAATCGGTTAGAGGCTGAGTTAACGCTAGCAGCACGGCAACGGACCTTGGCATCGCTTACAGGCATCGAGCTTTCTCGATTTTCGCAAAGTCATTTACGCTTTTCCAAAAAATACGATGTACTCAAAGGGACTGCTAAAGCTTTTTTAGATAAGGCGAACTTGCTATCCCCAGAGGTCTTATCTGCAAAAATGGCGCAAGAAATTCGGCAAATGCAACTCAAGCAAGCCAAGTTTGGCAGTTACCCCACGGTGGATTTTTATGCCTCCTACCAGCAGACCCAAAACTACAACATTAATCAAATTGGACTTGGTGTTATTTCGACTCAAGCAGCCGTACAACTCAATATTCCTTTTTATGCGGGGGGTCTATATCAAGGGCAACAACGGCAAGCTGCAGCATACCTAGAGTCTGCGCAAGCGGATGTGCGGGCAACGGAGTTACGACTCAATACCAGTGTGGTGCAATTTTGGGCTACTCAGGAGGCGCAATTTGAGCGGTTTTTAGCAGCCCAAGAAATGGTTCGCGCAGGCGAAGAGGTGGTGCGCGCTTATCGCTTAGGAGTGCGCGCGGGTACTAAAAGTTGGTCTGATGTAGCAAATGCTCAGGTGATTCTTACCCGTCGACAAGTTGATCAGGTCACAATTATTAGTGGACTATTAAAAGCGCAAGCTCAACTTCTAGCTTTTCTACCTGTAACCGATGAAAGTTGGCAATATTGGCTTAACACCGTTAGTTTTGAGGTGGGTCGAGCAAATGCTAAATCATTAACCTTAGAACAAGGCGCTAAATTGAAATGAAAAAAATTCTTATTACGGGGGGCGCTGGTTTTCTTGGTTCTCATTTAACCGAAAAGTTACTTCACGAAGGCCATGATGTGTTGGTAGTCGATAATTTTTTTACGGGGTCAAAGCAAAATTTATCCCATCTCCTATCAAACCCGAACCTTGAGGTGATGCGCCATGATGTGACTTTTCCGCTTTATGTAGAGGTTGATGAAATTTACAATCTTGCCTGCCCAGCATCGCCCGTACATTATCAATTTGATCCAGTGCAAACCACAAAAACTAGCGTGCACGGAGCGATCAATATGCTTGGTTTGGCTAAGCGCACTCGTGCTCGAATATTGCAGGCTTCAACCAGTGAAGTATATGGCGATCCCGAGATCCACCCCCAGCCAGAGGGCTATTGGGGTCGAGTTAATCCGATTGGCATTCGCTCCTGCTACGATGAGGGCAAGCGCTGTGCCGAAACACTGTTTTTTGACTACCATCGTCAGCATCAGACTGATATCAAGGTAGTACGCATTTTCAATACCTATGGGCCGCGCATGCATCCCAATGATGGACGAGTGGTGAGTAACTTTATCGTTCAGGCTCTAAGGGGTCAGGACATTACGATTTATGGAGACGGACAGCAAACCCGTAGTTTTTGTTATGTGGATGACTTAATTGCTGGCATGATTCAAATGATGTCAACGAAAAAAGGCTTTACGGGACCCGTTAATCTTGGAAATCCTGGGGAATTTACGATGCTTCAGTTAGCTGAATTAGTGCTAAAACTATCAAAGAGCAAATCTCAAATCGTATTTCAACCTTTACCCGCCGATGATCCGAAGCAACGTCAACCCAACATCGATCTAGCTAAATCAAAATTGCAGTGGGAGCCCATGGTGAATCTTGAGGATGGCCTTCAAGAAACCATTGCATACTTTAGGCGTATTCTTAACTAACAAATTAGTTCCATTGACTACTAAGGAAAGCGTGCTGCGATGAAATCTAAACTTTATCTTCTGTTGGTATTAGCCTGCGTTGGTTGTACGACGTATGAATATCAGCCAGTGTTTGATATGAGTAAATTTTATGCTGATAAATTAGATTGTGAGACGAAGTACACCCAAGGCTATGATGTTTTTGGTAATCGTGTCTACGGTGACATCACTAAAAAAGGAATCGCTCGCGACTGTATGTTAGCAAAAGGGTACCGTAACATAGCACAGTAATTTTGCTTAACTGCAGGTATTGTTTCAATAATTGCGCTTGCTAATTTATCCAATATTTTTAAGCCTGATTGGATATGTCGTGATAATGATATCCTATAGCATTAACATGTGGACAGTTTTACCGATTAGTAAATGTAATTTGTGGGTCGGGCGAGACTCGAACTCGCGACCTACGGATTAAAAGAAGTCATCGCTCTTGAAAAACCAATATAAATTAATAACTTATATGACAAAAAAATGACTGTGCGATTGACTGTACGATTCCTTTTTCGGTGCAAAGTTCGAATTTGAGGGTCGGATTTTGAACTTTGAGCGTTACTTTAAGTAACGGTTGTACTTAACTTATTGGGTATGAGCGGATATAGTAGTTAGAGCAGTCAATTAAATGACTGAGCCCCAATGTTTTCCACTTTACGAAGGTTTTGACTTGCCTCCAATAGAAGCAATGAAACACAATTGCCCAATGGTGTGTTCTAATACAGGATCTTTATATGAGGTTGTTGGCGGTGCGGGGGAGTATTTTGATCCTACCTCTATAAGTTGTATCATCAATGCAACAAAGAGTGTTGTCTATTCTTCGACACGACAAATTGACCTGTGTAAGAAAGGCGAAAAACGCGTAGAATTTGTTTCTTGGGAGGTATGCGCAAAAGAGACAACAGAAGTATATAAGTCTAATTATGATTAATTAGTTTAATTATCAGCCAATTAAGATTTACAACAAATTTTCAATTAGATGGGCAAATTGTTGGGTGGTAGATGATGTCAGTTAATGAATATAGCAAAAACTGGTCAGATTTTTACTTCGAAAGTCGGAGACAGAGGCATGCGGACCTACATTTTTTGCATTTATTCTACAGATACTCGCTTTTTCCAAATGTAGATAAAAAATCTGCGTTAGTTGTTGGTGCAGGCGATGGTGTTGAGGCTTTTGAAATTGCAAGATCATTTAAAAACGTTTATGCTACCGATTATGCGATTGCATCCGTTGAAAGATTAAAAAAATTTGCAGTCAATGATGGGGTTAAAAATTTAATAGTTCAACAACTTGATCAGCGAAATTTAGATTCCTCCCTCATTCCCTTGGTTGATCTAATTGTTTCATGGTCAGTAATCAGTTATATAAATCAAAAAGAGGCTGCAAATGTAATTAAATCATTTGCTAATCACTTGAATCCCGGTGGAAAGTTAATCATTCTATTTGAGGGTGATGAATCTAGTGTAATCTCACTAAGGGGGACGGTAAGCAAAGGAGGGGGTACCTATCAACTATCTGATGCTGCTATAGGAAATATGCCGGGATTAGAAATGACATTTTACAGTCAAGAGGCTGCAAAACGTCTTGTTGAGAGATATTTTATGATAAATTCAATATCCAGTAGAGACACATTTTTGCCTCCCAAAGGGGACTACAGGGTAAATCAATACTTTATTGTCGCTACAAAAAAATAATTTTATGAGAATAATAAATTTTAATCTTGATCAAGAGATATTACTTATTCGTAATGACATCGTAAAACTTATCAATTTCTTATACCGTAAGAATTTTGCCCAGAATGATTTGGAAAGCTTTAATCAATCAGTCTGCTATGCACAGCAAGAAAATAGGCAATTATTTAGCAGTTTTTATGATGCTGCTAATACACTGCCTTCCCTGTTTGGATTATTAAACAATTATAAAATTACCAATCAGATTTCAGGCAACCTTCTCGTTGCAGATTTACCAAAACTCAGATTCGATCTCCCTGGCGAAACAAGGCATAACGACCCGTGGCATCAAGAGGGACCTTATTATGGTGGCCTAATTGATTCAATCACAATATGGATTCCTGTGGTAGATGTTGATGAGTCAATGGGCAAACTTCAAGTTAAGGCTGGAAGTGATATGGCACCCTTAATTGATTTTCATTTAAGTAAAACTCGTCCATATGTATCGATGTCATCGGGTGCGTGGGAAACATGGGCCACCCAAGAAGTTTATGTGCCATTAGGAAGTGGTTTTGTATTTGCAAATAATGTTATTCATCGATCGGGAAATAATGTAAGCATAAATAAGCCTAGAGTGTCCATACAAGTTAGGTACCATTTTATGTCTTCTCCAGAGTATCTAAGTAGAAATTTTCCTCGAACTTTTTTTATCAAGAGTGTTCATGAAGACCTCATCTGAAAATTATTTAGAGGAAGGAGTTCTTAACTAAATTTATCGGAATGATTTTAGGAGGTATGATTAAGTAAAGGTCAATTGCTTCTCAACAGCCCTAAAAGCCAACTCTATGTTGGCTTTTTTTACATCCTTTGCGTTAGGCGATACAAATACATATCGACCTTGAATCGTTACTATGATCTCCATTTGGCCCGGCTGCGTATTAAATCCGTATACTGCAGTAAATCTGGGTATCAATTCCCCTTTAAAAGACTTATGCGTGACAGATAGCTTGGCTTTGGCCGCTTTGGGCAAAGTCCAGTAGTCAACTAGATCGGTATCGCAGCGCTTAATCAAAGACTTCACTGCCGCCAAGGCATCTTTCTTGGGCAGTTTCTTAAGTTGCAGCAACTCCTTAGTTAAATCTTCGCCAACTTCCAGTCTAGTTTTTACTTGCTTAAAGTGCGACAAATCACAAGCTCGCTCTAGGCTTTGTTCTAGGGCAGTATTTGCTTTGCGTTCAAAGAAGGCCTGAATAAACGGAGTGATCAGATCACCATCGCCGTGAGGTATAGCATTAGGTAGGAGGTATTCTTAGTTTACGATACCTTACCTAATACTTTATTGAGTTCTTCTTTGAGCTCTTTAGTTGCTTTTGCGTTTGCCTCAACTAATGGCAAATACAGGCCTGTACTCGCGCCAACCAGACTAATCACATCATTACGTACTGGACTTGCATTCATATAATTCAAGATTTCATCTGCCTGCGCTATTTTATTGTCAGGGATCTTGCCTGCTAACTGCTCAGCAATCATCAAGGGTTTCAAATGACTATAGTGACGCTCAATCATAAGGATTGAAGTGCCCATCTGTTTAGCTAGTTGCCCCAAATCTAATCCTTCTAGTACTCGCTGCGTAGCGTAGTAGTGACGCAGACTATATAAGCTTCTAGGCTTACCATTTTTATCGCTTTTATCTAGGCCGGACTCTTTTAAGCAATCACCGAAAGCATTAACTAGGTTATAAGGCATAGTGCCATCACGCATAAGGAAGAGATGCTTATCCTCTTTTTTGGTAATTAACTTCTCTAACGTGATGTCTTTGTACTCGGGCTGGAGTTCACGCAACTTATCGAGTAATGGCCACAGTTCGTTACGAGCAACGAGCTCACGACTTCCACGTTTACCTTGTGGCAGGGTGATGTGAATCACCCGCATACTCGGCTTTTGAATAAACTCAATATGCTTGTACTTGAACTCTTTGGTCTCAGTGCCTGGACGAACGCCGGAACAAGTAATGAAGGTCATGTATAGACCAAGCAGTTCACGCAAGTAGCGTGACTTTGAGGCTCTACCTTGCTCAGTCCACCTATGAATGAACTGTTGTAACTCGACTAACTCATCAGTGCTAAAGATGCCACATGCTTCTGTAGCTTCACCCGTGTTCTTGGTGCTTGGCCTTTAGCTTTCACTCATGTAGCCTTTTTCAATGGCATAATCAAAAACACAATTGAGTGCTGCATTTTGATTATTTTGTGTGGAGGCTTTGAGTTCATAGCCAACCTTCTCAGTACGCCAGCGGTGAAAGTCGGAGATTAAAGCGGGCGTTACGTTATCAATATGATGATTACCAAAGAAGGGGATTAGGTAGGTATCAATGGCACGATAGTAGTCTGCGTAGGTCTTTTTGCCTGTGCCAGCCTTTACTTGTTCCTTCAGACTGTTACTAACCACTTCAGCGACGGCTTTGAATTTCCTGCTAACAACCGATAATCCATGCTTTTCGAGCACTCTGGCTTCGTGAAATAAGTCTTGTGCGACCTGTTTTGCAGTGGCTAAATTACTGATTTTACTGGAGGTTCTGAACCAAGTTTTTTTGGAGACAATTTTTGTAATGTATTTGCCAGACGCCTGAAATTGAACGGCGCTTTAAACGCAGTTCTTGGGGTCTCAAAACGACCGTGGAGTCAGCAATGACTCACATTCTACGGTTGTCTCACTTACAATTCTATTGTACTATTTTTCCGAATGAAAAGCAAATAATTGAAGTGTGCAATTGATGTACGATTGAAATTTGCATAAAAAATAAGCAAAAAATGACTTGCGGTTAGCAAGTCATTGTTTCTAATTCAAATTTGTGGTGGGTCGGGCGAGACTCGAACTCGCGACCAACGGATTAAAAGTCCGCTGCTCTACCGACTGAGCTACCGACCCAGTTGCAATGCTTGATTCAAGAGTGAACTAGCAAAAGATTTGCCAATTAAGAGAATGACTTTTTGTTCTTTTATCCAGCAAAAAAATGATTATAGCAAGATGTTGAGATCGTCTTGGGCCTTGCCATTCCCCTTGGTTTCGGGCTAACTGCCTCCTTAGCCGCGCCTTGCCATCGGTGGATTTTTAGCAAAGTAGTCCTTGATCCCCGCTAAAATCGCTTGCGCAATCCGTTCTTGGTAGGTCTCATCATTGAGCCTTTTTTCTTCTTGGGGATTACTAATAAAGGCGGTCTCAATCAAGATCGATGGAATATCAGGGGCTTTCAAAACCGCAAAGCCCGCTTGCTCAACCCGATTTTTATGGAGCGGAGCAAACTGACCAATAGTGCGCAGCACCGCTTGACCCACTTGCAAGGAGTCATTAATTTGCGCAGTGGTGGACATGTCTAAAAGTAAGTTGGCCACCTGTCGATCCTGGGTTTTGATATTGATGCCACCAATCAGATCCGAGGCATTTTCTTTATTGGCCATCCAGCGGGCAGTTGAGCTGGTGGCGCCTTGCTGGGATAGGGCAAAGACCGAAGCCCCCTTCGCATGCGGCTGAATAAAGGCATCGGCATGAATCGAAACCAATAAATCGGCTTCGACTCGGCGTGCTTTATCGACTCGACGGTGCAAGGGTACAAAATAATCCCCATCGCGCGTTAAAAACGGTCGCATCGTATCGTCTTGATCAATTTTAGTTTTCAGACGCTTGGCAATTGCCAGCACAATGTGTTTTTCATAAGAGCCGCGGGCACCGATGGCGCCTGGATCTTCTCCGCCGTGGCCAGGATCGAGCGCCACCGTAATTAAGCGCCGAAATGGAATGCGTTGGGTGCTGGCCGTTGCTGCGCTTTGCGAAGGCGGGCTTGAGCCCCCTTTT
>VYKP01000485.1_pt1 | contig 14929 bp, 11 predicted proteins | sample 5114551 | NCBI WGS metagenome assembly VYKP01 (sample SAMN12291777, study PRJNA351875) | freshwater metagenome | isolation source: freshwater lake | place: USA: Michigan, Baseline Lake | collected 2013-08-09
GCGCCCGAGGTGCTCGCCGACGTCTGCTGGTTCGTCCCCGAACCGTCGCCGGCCGTCGCCCGGGCGGCCGCCGAAGCGGAAACCACCGTCACCTGACCAAAAGCCGTGCCCGCCGTCGTCGCCAGAAGAATCGCCGCAGTCATCGTCCGCATGGGTGCTCTCCGTGTGTCTCTGAGATCGCAAATCGCGTCCCGTGCACACAGTGGCGAGCACCTGACCCCGTCAAGCTAGTCATTCCGGACGAATCTGGACGCCGGGGGTTCCCCGTGGGCCGCTGGTCGGCCTATTTCTTCTCCCACCACCGCCAGACCGGGCCCCCGTCCGCCGTTAGCTTCTCTCCCTTGATCCCGGCCCGGATGAGCTCGATCGGGATCGAGTTGTACTGCAGCACGCCGTCGTGGAACGCTTTCTCCGTCATCCCCGGCACCACTTCCGCCTGGAGCGCCCGCATCTGAAGCCCGCCGATCATGTACGCACACTGATACAGCGGTGAGTAATCGCCCCCGATGTACCGACGCACCTCGCTCGTCGCTCCAAACCGCTCGTGCCCGACGCGATCAACCAGGTACGTGATCATCTCTTCCGGCGATATCTCACCCAAGTGATACTTGAGGCTCACGATGATCCGGGCGCACCGGTGCATCCGCCAGAACAGTATGCCGATCTTGTCCATGTTCACGTCGGCACCCATCGCCCCCGCCCAGCCGAGGTCAAGGAACCGGAACTCCCAGTACAGAGCCCATCCCTCGATCAGGAACGGCGTCGAGAACTCCTGCCGGTAGGACCGCACACGCTCCGCGTAGAACCCCTGCAGGTGGTGCCCGGGGATGAGCTCGTGAGGCGTCACGTTGTGCGTGAAGTGGCGGTTGTTGCCGCGGAGCGACATCAGCTTGTCGCCGTGGCTCATCGCGTCCGTCGGATACGACACCCCCATGTACTGCCCGCCGTACACCGCGAACGGCCAGTTGCGCTGCAGTTCCGGCGTGTGCATCTCGATCCGCCAGGACTCTTCGCAAAGCTCGGGGATCGTGATCAAGTCGCGATCGCGGAGAAACTTGATCGCCGCTCGCGATTGGTCGCGGACAAGCGTGTCCTGCGATCCGATCGGAGCGCCGCTCCGCTTCACCTTCGCCAGCGCCGCTTTCCAGTCATCCCCGAACCCCAAAGCGTTGCTGGCCTTCTTCATCTCCGCTTCGCACCAGGCGAACTCGGACTCGGCCATCTGGACGAACTCTTCCGGCGTCGCCGCGACGTGCTCGGCTTTGAGGTCCGCGAGCAGAGCTTCGCGTCCGATCGGGTCGCCAATCAGCGGGTCGTCCGGTTTGCCCTTGACGCCCGCGATCTCCTCGCGCATGTACTTGGCATAGTCGTTCAGAGCAGTCTCGACCTGCGGCTTGATCTCCTTCATCCACCAGGAGAACTCCGGCTTGAACCCCTCGTTGTACTCGCACCAGTCGCGGAACGCGCCGAGGACCCGCTCCGTCGTTCTCGACACGCGGAGCGCAAGCACCGGTGAAACCTTGATCGCGTCCGGAGCCGCGTCCGGCTTTCGGCCGGCTTCGACCGCTTCCTTCGCTTTCTTCACCAGGTCCGCGACCGTGCTGAGCTTTTCCGCCGCCGCGGCACCGTCAAACTCCTCAAGCCTGCGCCGCGACCACTCCAGGTCCTGGATCGCCCGCCGGAACGGGAGCAGCGGCTCCATCTCCTTCAGACGGTCACGGTCCAGCTTCAGCCGCGCCAGCCGATTCTCAAGCGAGTTCCGAAGCAGGATGTAGTCGATCTTCCCCTGCTGCCCCAAGCTCTCAAAGTTCACCTTCTTCAGCGAAGCCTGCCACTGCTCGACAAACGCCTGCTGCCGATCAAACCGTTCTTCCGACCAAGCGACCCCGTGAAACCGCGATACGTACCGGTCGTCGGTCGTGAAAAGCTCGATCATCGCCCGCAGGTCCGGGCCGTCGCTTGCCGGAACGGCGATCGTGCCCAGAGGACCGGCAGTTTCTGACTGTGCGGCGGGTTGATCGGCGAACGCGGTGCCGCACGCGAACGCGAGCACGGCGGGGAGGAACAGAACACCATTGTTGATTCGCATGGTTTCACCAAGTTTCGACAGCAGGAGGAAAGCTACTTCGCCACGGGCTTCTGACGTTCAAAGGTCATCTCTGTCACGACTTTCTGCTTCATCTTGAACGGCTCGGGCCCGTCACGCAGCGTCATCTCAAGGTTGGCTTCGGCTTTCATCGAAGAATGCAGCGGCATCGGCGAATCCGAGGTCAGTTGAACCTTGCCGCTGCCGGCACCGACGAGAGACTCAAGCGTGATGTCCGATTTCGGAGCGCCCTCGGGCAGGTTGATCTTCTGAGACGCCGCGCTCTGCGACATCGTCACTTCGCACACGACTCCGTCCGCCGTCATGGACCTGATGGTGTAGATCGCGGTGATCTCCTGCGTGAATCCGCCGATCCGGGGCTTCTGAATCACGCTCCATTTGGCACCCACGCCGACCTGCTCCTCAGGCACCGGCAGCGAAGCTTGACGGATCGACTGGTTCATCGAATCCAAGAGCTGCGCCATCGAAGGCTCCAGGTTGTCGCCCCCGAACTTGCCCTCTTTCACGATGCCGCGGTTGGTCGCGACGACCGTGCCTTTCATGCCTCCGGCCTGCTTCATCGCCGCGTTGACCATCTCAATCCGTTGGGGTTCCACGCCCTCTTCCGCGACGGCTTCAAACTTCTCGAAGACCGCCGTGTAGTGGATGTCTCCCGAATCGTCCACCTTGTCGATGACGACCTTCATCGGAACTCTGATCGCCGGAGATTTGCCCGTATCCGGCATCGGAATCTCCTCGCCGCTCTCCTTCTTGAGCGAGATCGTCATATTCATCCGGATCACGATCTCCCAGGACATTTCCGAACCCGCCGTGGGCGTGAAGCGGAGGCGCCGCCGACCCTCCGGCGTGCCGGGCTCGAGAAGCTTGATGACCGGCTGATCCACCGCCGCGGGCGCCTTCGCCGCCTCCGCCGGCGGTCCGGAAGGGACTTTGGTCTCCGGCTGGACCGCATGGATGCGGCCCGCGATCGCGAGGGTGCAAATCAGTGCCTGACGCCACATCGTTCGATCTCCTCATGCCGGATGCCCAAGGGGCGATCTGGGCTGGGCAGTGTACCACCTGCCTATGGCGATCCCCTAGAATCGCCACCCATGGGTCCCGGTAGCTCAGCTGGATAGAGCAGCCGCCTTCTAAGCGGCAGGTCGTGCGTTCGAGTCGCACCCGGGACGCTTTCCTCCAAAGCACACCCCCAAGCCTCTCGAGGAATCCCTCGTGTCGCACGATGACGTTGAGCCCCCCGGCCCGCCGCTTCCATCGCTCCGCTTGGGCCAGCTCGTCGCTCCTGCCTCGATGGGCGCGGCGTCGCTCGTGCTCCAGAATGTGACCATCGCCGGCGCGGATCCGTCCAGGGACGACCGAGTCCGTCAGTTCGCCGCGATCGCTCAGGCGATTGAGGGCACGACAGGGCCAAGCGGCAAACGATCCGCCGCCGCGTGGACTTGGCCGATCGCAGCTTGGGGAGCCGCCGCCGCAGTCCTGGCCTTGAGCATGATGGGGCATTGAGCTGGACGGACGTCAGACTGGTGGAAGTATCCCCACGCCCGAAGCCAAGAGTGGGGGGGCCTTCGCGCGCAATCAGCCCTGTGGGCAAGGCGAGACTCCGAATCCAAAACGAAAACACCCGCGATTTCTCGCGGGTGTTCCGGGCCTTCGGCCATGGATCAGAAACAGTTGGGAGAATTTTGATCATCCGTCACCGGATGTTTGTCCTAGGCCTCGCGGCTTACGGACGAGAGTGTGTTGACCTGTCCTGCTGAAGATCTCTCTTCTGGGCCGGCCTGTCGGGGTTGGGCTTCACGCCGTCCCGATGCAAACCGAACCCGCAGGTCCAAGGAAATCCCTTAGAAAGGAGGTGATCCAGCCGCAGGTTCTCCTACGGCTACCTTGTTACGACTTCGTCCCAGTCACCCGTTTTGCCGTAGACACCACTGAAGAATGGCGGCTTCGGGCACCCCGGGCTCCCATGACGTGACGGGCGGTGTGTACAAGGCTCAGGAACACATTCACCGGAGCGTAGCTGATCTCCGATTACTAGCGATTCCGACTTCATGCAGGCGGGTTGCAGCCTGCAATCCGAACTGGGGTGCGTTTTTTGCGATTTGCTCCAGTTTGCACTCTTGCATCGCTTTGTGCGCACCATTGTAGCACGTTTGCAACCCTGGGCGTAAGGGCCATGAGGACTTGACGTCATCCCCACCTTCCTCCGGTTTGACACCGGCAGTCTCGCTAGAGTACTAGATTGCTCTGAGCAACTAACGATAGGGGTTGCGCTCGTTAGAGGACTTAACCCGACGCTTCACAGCACGAGCTGACGACAGCCATGCAGCACCTGTGACCGTTGTACCCTTGCGGGCCTACATCTACTTTCATAGACTTAATCCGGCCATGTCAAGCCCAGGTAAGGTTCTTCGCGTTGCCTCGAATTAAGCAACATGCTCCACCGCTTGTGTGAGCCCCCGTCAATTCATTTGAGTTTTAGCCTTGCGACCGTACTCCCCAGGCGGTATGCTTATCGTTTTCACGTCGACCGATACGGCGTCAAAACCGCACCGATCTAGCATACATCGTTTACGGCGTGGACTACCAGGGTATCTAATCCTGTTTGCTCCCCACGCTTTCGTGCCTCAGCGTCAGATTTGGCCCAGCTCACCGCCTTCGCCATCGGCATTCCAGTCGATCTCTACCCATTTCACCGGTCCACCGACTGTTCTGTGAGCCCCTACCAACCTCGAGTCACCCAGTTCGCCCTGCTGTTCTCCCGTTGAGCGGGAGGCTTTCACAGGACGCTTGAATAACCGCCTACGCACCCTTTAAGCCCAGTAATTCCGACTAACGCTCGTGGCCTCTGTATTACCGCGACTGCTGGCACAGAGTTAGTCGCCACTTCCTTTGAAGATGATCAGTGTTTCTATCTTCTGACAGTGGTTTACATGCCGGAGGCACTTCATCCCACACGCGGCATTGCTCCGTCAGGCTTGCGCCCATTGCGGAAGATTCGTTGCTGCAGCCTCCCGTAGGAGTCCGGACAGTATCTCAGTTCCGATGTTGCAGGTCGTGCTCTCACACCTGCTACCCGTCTTCGGCTTGGTGGGCCTTTACCCCGCCAACTACCTGATAGGACGATCGCCGATCCCAAAGCGATAAATCTTTCCTCCGAAGAGCACATGGGGTATTACCGGCAGTTTCCCACCGCTATCCCCCACTTCGGGGTACGTTCGATCGTATTACTAACCCGTCCGCCACTTGCCCTTGCGGGCTCGTTCGACTTGCATGCTTTAGCCATGCCGCCAGCGTTCAGTCTGAGCCATGATCAAACTCTTCAATTGAATTTTGTTGATCCGTGTCCCCTTGCGGGAAACCCGGCAAACTTCAGCTGAATGACCATGTATAACCCTCACTTGCGTGAGGGCGGTCACGATCGGTCTTGCGACCGACCGCCCGTGAGAGCGGCTGGCTCTCACGGTAATTCTTGAACATCTTCATCCACAACCTCCGGGGGGGAGGAGTGGATGTTTTCCACACGATTTCAAGTGAATCAGGGCTGTGAATCCCCGATTGACCAACCGGTCCTCACCCTTGCGGGTGGGCCGGGGATCATCAACCACGACTGTTCCGGTCAGAACGCCAAGGCCTACTCCCTTGCGGGCGTGGCGACCTTGGATGTCGCGGTTGCACACTCTCGTGTTTCTCCCAACTGTTCAGATTTCAAAGAGTTGTCGACTCGCCGGCCCTTGCGGCCGTCGTTTCGTCCCCGCTCGGAGCAGGGAGAGAAGCATACTCCGCACCCCGGCCGCGTCAAGCGTTCGGCGTGAGTGATTTCGCGTTTTCTTCCCCGAGCCCGCCCCATCCCCAGATTCTTCAAAGATTTGCGCGCTTTCGACCCATTTTACCCCTCTCCGACACCTCCACCGCTCACCGGTTTGGGCGGGATCCATCCGTTCAAAATCCTATCAGACTGCCCCGTCCTCGGCCCACGCCAGCGGCCTTCGCCTTGACGAAGCCACGCCCGCCACCGCCGACCAGATCTCAAGCTCACCGCCCGGCCGCTTCCACCCCTGCCGCAGCGTTCCGCACGCTTCCAGCATCGTCGCTCCCGTCGTCCTGACATCATCCAGTACGATCGCCACGCGGATCCCCTCCGGGATGCCCAGCCGGCACACAAAGCTCCCCTTCACGTTCCGCCGCCGCTCCGACGCCGACACCGCCAGCTGCGAGGGACGAAGCTTGCGGCCCAGTGCATGCACCACCGGCACGCCGCACACCCGCGAAGCCGATCTCGCCAGGACCTGCGCACACCCGTCGCCAGAACGAGGACGAGATCGGCACGATGCAGCACTCCGCCCGCGCGACGCCCGCCCGGTCGAGCTCGCCCGCGAGAGCCGCTCCGAGCATGCTCCCGATTTCCCGTCCCACGGGGCGCCAGCGGCGGAACTTGAGCTCATGCACGGCCCGGCGAAGCAGCCCGTGATAGTCACCAAGGCGCACGCACCTCGTCCACGGCAGCCGTTTACGCTCGCACGCGGGACATCCGGAGGTTCCGGCATCGCCGGCTTCGGGAATCGCAAGCTCGTACAAGCCCACGCGAGATCCGCAGCGGGGGCAGTACGTCCCGGTCGAATCGGGAGCCCAACCGTACTTGCGAGCCCGCTCGATGAACCCTTGCGAGGTGAGCCCCAGCCAGTATCGCTCGACCTGGTCGAGCCAGCCCGCAGACGGCATCGGTTGGGGCGCGGGATCAAGCCCGACAAGTTCGGCCGGAATATCGACGAAGGTGCGATCGGGATCCCGCGACGATCCGGGGATCTTCCAGCGGATCGAGTCCTGAGCATCGACGGGCTTGGGGGGCCAGACGAGCCGGTCCGGCGAACGACCTGATCCCGCGTTCATGTCGCGCGGATCGGTCGGATGCTCATCAGGGGATGGCGGACTTCCAGACACAAAGGCCCCGCCGGCCGTGTGTTGAACCGACGGGGCGAGAGGAGGACTGGTTTGGCGGCCGCGGCTTGGTCAAGCGGGCGGCCGATCTCTCGCTGACACCAGTGTATACGGATTCAGGTGTATGTGGATTCAGCGGGCGGAGGGTGCTCTTGAAATCACAACCTGTCCCTGGCGGTCTCCCCGAATCACGTGAAGCTTAATGCCGCGGTTCAGATCTCCGCGGCCCATCGCGGCCGAGAACTCCTCGGCGGTCTCCACATCCTCGCCGTTGACGCGCAGGATGATGTCGTCCTTCTCAAGCTTGGCCGCTTCCGCCAAGCCGCCCGTGCGGACTTCGGTCACGACGACGCCCTTGATGCCGCGGTAGCCCATGCTCCGAGCTTCCCGCTCGGGTAGCGCACGAACCGTGATGCCGACGTCGGCTTGCTGGAGCGCTTCGAGGTCGCCGATCTTGATCGCGACCTTGGCGGGCTTGCCGTCGCGCAGGACCTCGAATTCGGCGGTAGTGCCCGGCTGTGTGAGCGCGATCGCGGCCCGCAGGGTCGAGAGCGCGGTCATCGGCCGATTCTGATAGCGGGTGACGATGTCGCCGGGCTTCAGGCCCGCGTCGGCGGGGCTGCCGCTGACGACCTCGCGGATGAGCACGCCCGAATTGGGCGCGACGCCCGCGTCTAAAGCGTCGCTTCCGAGCAGGTCGGTGAAGCCGGCTCCGATCCAGCCTCGGACCACCCGGCCGTTCTTGATGATGGCGTCCATGACGGCGGAGGCGATGTTCGCGGGGATGGCAAACCCGATGCCCTCGCTGCCCCCGGCTTTACTCGCGATGGCGGAGTTGATGCCGACGATCTTGCCCTCAAGGCTGAGAAGCGGGCCGCCCGAGTTGCCCGGGTTGATCGACGCGTCCGTCTGGATGAAGTCCTTGTACGCTTCTTCGGAGAGCTCGCGGAGCGGAACATCCGCGCGGCTCTTCGCGGACACGATCCCCGCGGTCACGGTGTTCGCAAACCCGAAGGGCGAACCCACCGCGACGACCCACTCGCCGACCTCAAGCGTGTCCGAATCCGCGAATTTCAGCGGCGTCAAGCCCTTCACGTTGATCTTGAGAACCGCGAGGTCCGTCAGCACGTCGCGACCCACGATCGTCCCCGTCACCACGCGCCCGTCGCGCAGGTGCACGTCGATCAGGTCCGCGATCGCGACGACGTGGTTGTTCGTCAGGATCAAGCCGTCCTCGGACACGATCGCCCCCGAGCCGAGCCCGGCGTTGACGATCCGCGTCCGGCCGGTCGGCCGACGCTCGAAGAAGCCGACCTGTTCGTACTCCGGCTGACGCTTCTTCGCGACGATGTGGACCACCGCCGGCTCGACTTTCTTCGCGACGTCCTTGAACGCTTTGGACAAGCCGCGAGCGATCGACAGAGCGTCCGATTCGGTCATCGACTCGGGCTGGGTCTCCGGGGCGGGGTCCGTTGATCCGCTTGCGATGGCTTGGGGAACTCCGCCGCACAGACCCGCGACCGCCACCATCCAAACCGCCAACTGAGATCCGCCGAATCTCGATCTGCCGAACTTCGATCTACCGAACATGGGTGTCTCCAAAAGGGGCGCCGTGTCGCGCCGGAAGTCGAATGAAGTCTCAGGGTTAAAACGAACTCGCCCTCGGGCGGTTCGCCAATCGCTAAGGATGCGCGCGAGAAATCCTTCCGTCATGCTTGCAAAGTGCAAACAGAATACAAACCGCACCGCGTTTGCCTCACGTCCCGCGCTTGTTTCCGAACAGATCAAGGTGCAAGCGGCGGCAGAGGCGCCATCCCCGGGCCGTGCAGATCTCGACCAGCCAGTTCAGCGTGCCCGGCGCCGGCGGAGCGATCCCCTCGGGCATGAGGAGAACATCGTCGGGTCGAAAGCCGCTCAGCGAGCCCAGCACCGATTCGAGCTCGGGAATGTCGGCTTGGCTCTTCACGACGAACTTCAGCTGGTGATCGCCAGGCTCGTTCAGCAGAGCTTGGAGTGCCGCGAAGTTCAGCCGGCGTTCCTCGTGCACCTTGGCCCAGTGGCCGGTGGGGTCGCGCGGGTCGTTCCTCGGCGTGCTGTGCGAGAGCTTGGGGCTGATCGACCAGAGGTCGCAAGCGACGTTTCGATGCACCGTGCCGGCGGTCTCGATGGTGATGTGGAAACCCTCGGCGCGAAGGCTCGCGGCGAGCGGTTCGATCTCGCCGAAGATCATCGGTTCGCCGCCGGTGAGCACGGCATATTTGACGCCGCTGGCTTTCGCGTGCTCGACCAGCCAGTCGATCGGGCGGCGATCGATCTCGGGATTCCAACTCGCGTACGGCGTGTCGCACCAGCCGCACCGCAGGTTGCAGCCGCTGGTGCGGATGAAGAATGACGGGACGCCCGTGAGCTTCCCCTCGCCCTGGATGGACGTGAAGGTCTCGGAGATCGGGAGCCAGTCCTTCATCGCGGGCTCCGCACGTAGCGGGTGGGGTCGGAGATTCCGGCGTCGGCGAAGCCCTTGATGCGGATCTGGCAGCTGTCGCAGTGGCCGCAGGATTCGCCCGACGCGCTGGGGTCGTAGCAGCTTGAGGTGAGGCCGTAGTCGACGCCGAGAGAGACGCCAAGCTTGATGATCTCGGGTTTGGTCATGCGGATGATCGGAGTGAGGACGCGGAGCGGGCGGCCTTCGACGCCGGCTTTGGTGCCGAGGTTGATCGTGCGTTCGACGCTTTCGATGAACTCCGGGCGGCAATCGGGATAGCCGGAGTAGTCGACGGCGTTGACGCCGGTGTAGAGGGCTTCGGCTTCCACGACCTCGGCCAAGCCGGACGCGATGGCGAGGAAGGTCAGGTTTCTCGCGGGGACGTACGTGATCGGAATGCCGTGCGAGAGGTCGTGGTCCGAGCGGTCCTTGGGGACATCGATGTCGGCGGTCAGGGCCGAGCCGCCGATCTGACGCAGACCCAGCGTGACCACGCGGAACGAAGCCGCGCCGAGATGGTCCGCGACCCGCTTGGCGCACGAAAGCTCGTGCTTGTGCCGCTGGCCGTAATCGAACGCGATCGCGTGCGATGCGAATCCGTCACGGCGGGCGATGGCGAGCACGGTCGCGCTGTCGAGGCCGCCGGAAAGCAGGACCACGGCTTGCGGACGTGCGCTCATGGAGCCACCTTCCGCAGGGTGCACGAGTGGGGCGTCTTGCCCACGCACATCTTGCGCTCGTAGTTGGTGCCGACGACCTCGCCCTCGCCCATGCGCTCAAGCGCGGCGAACGGCAGCAGGTCAAACGGCTTGGACACGTCCGGGAGCGAGCCGACCGGCACCGCGCCGGAAGCTCGGAGAGCCGCGAAGGCCGGAGCGTCCGTCCATGCGGCAAAGTGCTGCATGTCCCAGGCCCAGAGCTCATCGTGGTCGGTCACGACGCGGAGCTCGCCCGCAGCGGCGAGGGTGCGCCACGCTTCGGCGAGGAACCGGTGCTGGATGACGCGGTTCTTGTGGTGCTTGGTCTTGGGCCAGGGGTCCGAGAAATAGAGGTGGATGACGCGGAGGAGGTTGGCGGGCGTCCGCCAGCGGAGGAACTCGGTGGCGTCCGCGTGGAGCATGCGCACGTTGGTGAGGCCGGCGCGGCGGAGGCGGTCGGCGGTGTACGCGAAGAACTCGCCCTCCCACTCGATGCCGAGGAAGTTGGTCTCGGGCCGGGCTTTGGCTTCGTTCAGGATGAAGGTGCCCTTTCCGCAGCCGATCTCGAGTTCGAGGGGCTGGGCGGGGTTGGCGAACCAGGCCCGCGGGTCGAGGTGGCCGCCGGTGGGATTGGAAGCCAGGTCGTCGGGAAGGGGGGGGATGGCTTCGCGCACGACCGCGATGACGCCCGGGGCGGTGTCGTACTTGCCCTGTTGGGGTGGTTGCTGCGCGGGATGGGAGGAGGGCGTGCGGGTCACGGGCGAGTGTAGGAATTGGGGTCCGCAGATGTCCGCAGAAAACCACACCGGGCTTTGGTGAGATCTCTTTGGGGGGCATGGTCGTATAACCCAATGTGCGTCGAGCGCACGGGGAAACCCCTCTTGGATTCTCGGTACCGGTTCATCCGGCCGATGACAAGAGGTTGGTTGCGGAATGGATTCCAGAGGGCGCCGGTCTCCGATCTGGAGCGCGGGAGCCCGGGAGGGCACGCCGATGGGTGAAGAACTGATTTCCTTGATCGAGTCGCGTCTTGATCGCCAGCGCTTCCAGGAACACCACTGGACGGGCACGTTCTGGGAGTACCTCTCGATCGTCGAGCAGAACCCTGCGGTTCTGCGCAACGCGTACCAGCGCGCGTTTGACGCCATCATGGCGCACGGAAGCGAGAAGTACCGCCTCTTCAAGAAGGACTGCGTGCGGTACCACTTCTTCTCGGATCCGTTCGAGAACGGGGCTGACGCGATCTATGGCCTCGATTTCGCGCTGATGAGCCTCGTGGACTTCTTCCGGTCGGCCTCCGAAGGCTACGGCACCGATCGCCGCGTGCTGCTGCTCCATGGACCGGTCGGAAGCAGCAAGAGCACGATGGCGCGTCTGCTCAAGAAAGGCGTGGAAGCCTACAGCCGGACGCCCGAAGGCGCCCTTTATTCGTTCAGTTGGATGCTCGATGAAAACTGCGGCGTGACGGCGGTGGGGGAGAACGGCACCCGCGAAGCCGTGCGCACGCACGAATTCCCCTGCCCGATGCACGAAGAGCCGCTGATCCTCGTGCCCAAGGATGCCCGCGACGCTCTGCTCGCCCGCCTCAACGAGAAGTACAAAGCCAAGCACCACGGCGGCCGACTCAAGGTCTATGGCGAGCCCGACCCCTTCTGCCGCAAGATCTTTGAAGACCTCATGCAGTGCTACCACGGCGACTGGCGGAAGGTGATGAACCACGTCAAGGTCCGCCGCATCGTGATGAGCGAGAAGGACCGCGTCGGCATCGGCACCTTCCAGCCCAAGGACGAGAAGAACCAGGACTCGACGGAGCTGACCGGCGACATCAACTACCGCAAGATCGCGATGTACGGGTCCGACAGCGACCCCCGTGCGTTCAATTTCGACGGCGAGCTCAACATCGCCAACCGCGGCATCTGCGAGTTCATCGAGATCCTGAAGCTCGACGTGGCGTTCCTGTACGACCTCCTGGGCGCGACGCAGGAACACACGATCAAGCCGAAGAAGTTCGCCCAGACGTACATCGACGAGGTGATCATCGGGCACACGAACGAGCCCGAGTACAAGCGGCTTCAGTCCAACGAGATGATGGAAGCGTTCCGCGACCGGACGATCAAGATCGACGTGCCGTACAACATCCGCTTGGACGATGAGATCAAGATCTACCAGAAGAGCTTCGGGACTGAGCGGATCAAGAACATCCACATCGCGCCGCACACGCTTGAGGTCGCGGCGATGTGGGCGGTCCTGACGCGGCTGGATGAGCCCAAGAAAGCGGGCCTCACGCTGCTCCAGAAGCTGAAGCTTTACAACGGCAAGAGCATCCCCGGGTACACCGAGGACAGCGTGAAGGAGCTAAAGGAAGAAGCTCCGCGCGAAGGGATGAACGGGATCAGCCCGCGGTACATCCAGGACAAGATCAGCAACGCTCTCGTCGGCCACCAAGCGATCGAGGAGCGAACGATCAACCCGTTCATGGTGATCAACGAGCTCGAGGGCGGCCTGAGCCATCACTCGCTCATCAGCGACGAGAACACGAAGAAGAAGTACCGCGAGCTTCTTGCGGTGGTGAAAGAGGAGTACGAGGACATCATCAAGGGCGAGGTCCAGCGTGCGATCTCGGCCGATGAGGATGCGATCCGCCGGCTGTGCACGAACTACATGGAGAATGTCCGCGCGTACACGCAGAAGGAACGGGTGCTGAACAAGTACACGGGCCGGTACGACGATCCGGATGAACGTCTCATGCGGTCGATCGAGGAGAAGATCGACATCCCCGAGAGCAGGAAGGATGATTTCCGTCAGGAGATCATGAACTACATCGGGGCGTTGAGCTTGGACGGGAAGAAGTTTGAGTACAACACGAACGCGCGGCTTTACCGTGCTCTGGAGCTGAAGTTGTTCGAGGACAGCCGCGACACGATCAAGCTCAAGAACCTGGTGAGCAGCGTCGTCGATGACGAGACGCAGGCGAAGATCGACGTCGTCAAGCAGCGGCTCATCAAACAGTTCGGGTACAACGAAGCCAGCGCGACGGACGTCTTGAACTATGTCGCGAGCATCTTTGCTCGGGGGGATAGCAAGGGGCGGTGACGGAGTCGCCATGGACGACGAGCACTGCGTGAGTGTGACGTAGAGTTACGCCATGATGGGCCTTGTCAGCCAGAAACTCGAACTTCGCGACGACAGGGGTATGGTGCTCGCGACGGTCGAGCCTGAGCATCGGCGGGAGGGGTTGTGGCAGGATCGCAAGAAGCCTTGGTGGTCGTCGCCGGTGTGGCGGTGGCTGAGCTTTGTGCCGGTGGTCGGTTTCGTGGCGTACATCACATGGAGTCGAGGGTGGTCGCCACAGTCGATCCCGTGGCTGGTCGTTGCCCTTGGGGTCGTGTTGTTTGGGCCTCGTGTTTCCACGCGGGGGAGCGTTCGACGGCTTTGCTCGAATGCGAAGCGTCTGGCGTGGGGGCCGATCGCGTGGCTCAGCGCGTATCGGCATTGCGGGGCGTGCGGGTACAGCTTGGCGGAGGTTGAAGCGGGCGAGGACGGGTGTGCGATGTGCCCGGAGTGCGGTGCGGCGTGGCATCGGGATCGGTGGACGATGGCGGGGCAGAATCCGCGCGAGAATAGCGAACTGGTGGGTCTGCTTGGTGGTGCGAGGTGGGGGCGGCAGAGTACGGCGAACGCGTTCGTGTTGGACGATCGCGGTGTGCCTTTCAAGGCGCCCGAGGGCGCTTATCCGAGGTGGGTCTCGGCGGGCGGGACGGATGGCTCTGCCCTCGAGCGCGTGCGGCGTGGGTTGAACGCGGCGGGGAACCGGTGGCTTGTAGTAGCGGCGTGTGTTTGGGTGCCGGTGTGGGCGGGGCTGGTCGCGCTGATGGTGTCATGGGCGCAGCCGTTCCCGCGGGAGTGGTGGTCGCAGGTCTTCCTCTTCACGGTTCTTGTCGGGTTGCTTGGGCTGTTGATGCTGTATCTCGTCCGCCGAGTTTCCATCAGCGATTCGGTGATCCGGAGCGTTTCGCTCGGCGAGGGCCTATGTCCGTGCTGCGGCGGGGCCATGAGCGGCGACGCGGGGTTTGACGGCTGTGTGGCGTGCCGGCGGTGTTCGCGGGCGTGGCGGGCTGAAGCAAAGGCGTGAAAGACAAACCTCACGCTTGCGCGTGAGGCTCGTTGGGTGTTCGATGTGGACGCGTGCGGTGTCAGCAGCCTTCTTCGAAGGCTTGGACGAAGGCGTCGTAGTCGAAGAAGTCGACGAACTCGTCGCCGTTGAAGTCGGCGGGGCAGGTCGGCAGATGGGGGGTGAACTCGTACGCACCGAGGTCGATGATCGCGCCGCGCGAGCCGCCGGGCCCGGGCGTCTGGGCGTCGTCGACCACGCGGTCGCGGCGGTCCAGGTCCGTGGAGAGGGCGACATCGCCAGAGCCGGTTCGCGCCGCGTTGGACCCCGCGTCGATGCAACGGGATCCGGCAAGCAGTCGGAAGTCATCGTTCAGGTCGAAGATTCCGTCGATGCCGGGGGCGTTCGCGAAGCCAGGGTCCGCGTCAAAGTTGCCTTCGCCGGGCCAGCCGCCCTCGATGTTGCAGTACGTCGCCCGGAGCCTGCCGGTGCTCTGGACGACGACCGGGGCGCGAACGATGCAGTTCGAGAAGTTGGCGAGGGTGGGGCTGGTGGGGTTGTTCTGCAGGAAGACAATGCCGGCGAGCGTGCAGTTC
>VYKP01000177.1_pt1 | contig 14698 bp, 13 predicted proteins | sample 5114551 | NCBI WGS metagenome assembly VYKP01 (sample SAMN12291777, study PRJNA351875) | freshwater metagenome | isolation source: freshwater lake | place: USA: Michigan, Baseline Lake | collected 2013-08-09
CCAATTGTTTTTTTTATTGTTCGCCTCTTCTAGAAAATAGTTGCTTCGTACTATATTTTCCCTGCCAAAATCGGGGTTAATGCTCTATTTATTTCAAAATGAGAATTGCTGATCGGTTTTCTCAGCTATTGACAAGGGTTCCCCTAAAAGCCTACAAGTATTTTGGATAGGTATAGCCATTGAGGAACCGACCAAAATATGAAAATAAAGACAAGATTACGGGAATGGGGCAAATTTTTCTTAAAAAGCGGTGCTAGTATCGCCCTGGCACTATTTTTAATCTTAAGTCTGTTCACGGTTAAGGGGACTGCTCCTGCTTTAGCTGTGCTTGCTCAGGGTGACGCGGTAACGGATCCCACTGCTATTTTACGCAATGCCTTACCCATAGATAATAAACCAATTCGTCAAGTGCAACAATCGATCGAAGATATTGCCAAACATCTGCGGGCCAAGCGTTGGAGTCCGATTAAAAAAGATGTCAAGGATGCCAATTATGCCCTTTCTACCAAAAGCAAGGCTATCTTAGATAGTGTTCCCGAAGCAAGTAAAAGCCAAGGGGAGGAATTAATCGAAAAACTGAAAACGGGAGTGGCATCCCTGGATACGGCCGTAGAAGCGAAGGATAAAGAGGCAGTTTGGTCAACCAGACGGGAATTGCTCAATAATATCACCGCTTTAGAAGAATTAATGGTGGTGAGTTTTCCCTTTAACGTTCCCCCAGAATACGCTAACTTGCCGCAATTGCGAGGACGTGCCACCGTAGAGATGCAGACCACCAAGGGAGATTTAACTATCGTTGTGGATGGTTACAGCGCTCCGATTAATGGGGGTAACTTTGTGGATTTAGTCCAACGGGGTTTTTATGACGGTTTACCCTTCATTCGCAGCGAAGATAATTTCGTTGTCCAAACTGGAGATCCTGTCGGTGCAGAAGAGGGATTTATTGACCCGAAAACTAAGCAATATCGCTCTATTCCCTTAGAAATTTTGATTAAAGGGGAAGAAGAACCAGTTTATGGCAATACTCTCGAAGAATTAGGGATTTACTTACCTAGTCTCGCTTTGCCTTTTAACGCTTTCGGTGCCTTGGCCCTAGCGCGTCCGGATACTAATCCTAACGGAGGTTCCTCGCAATTCTTTTTCTTTAAATTCGATAATGAATTAACTCCTCCGGGGTTTAATCTTATGGATGGTCGTTATTCGGTTTTTGGCTATTTAGTCGAGGGAAAAGAGGTGTTAGAAGAACTTACCGATAAGGATAAGGTTATCACCGCTAAAGTGGTTTATGGCTTAAATAATCTCGTGCAACCTAGCTAAGGTGGGGGTTTTTAACTAGGTTTTGTCAGGGCAAAAGATTAGTCAAGATAGGGGAAGTAGCTCAAATTGTGGGTACTTCCCCCCATACCCCCGAAAAGTGGCAATTGTCGGGGTCAATATTTCCCGCTAGTGAAAGCAAGGCAGTTAGTAGATGTTACTCTGTTAACGACCTTTTCAACTTAGAGGAGGTAAATCGTCCACTATTTGCTTATGTCGAAGTCAGCAGTCACGATCAAAAATTGGTTAATAACATCAAAATTCTCACCCCTGTTTTTGCCGATAATTTAGCCGAGCTTATTCGGGGATGCCTAGAGGATTTATTAATAAAAGTTTTTTATCAAAAGGGAGAGTTCAAGTTAATATGATCGATAGTCATTCTTCAGAAAATGAGCAGGAAAATGTTCAAAGGTTTCAAGAAAAATATCTCTATACTATTGGTCAAAGAACTGATAAATTAGAAAATCAAAAGAATAATAAATTAACTGAATGTCAGCGAGAAAACTTACAACTAATTCAATCTTTGTCCGAGCAAAGCAAACCTATTATTGTGATTGATGGCGTTATTTTTCAAATTAACCAAGGAGGAATAGCGAGAGTTTGGTATTCAATTCTACAAAAATGGAGTAACTCAGAATTTAGTCAACATATTATTATTTTAGATAGAAATCAAACCGCACCGAGGTTAAAAAACTTAAAATATTGGTTATTAGAAGCCTACGATTATAATCATAGTGGAGAGGATACTAGAAAAATTCAAGCAATCTGTGATCGGCTGCAAGCAAGTTTATTTATTTCCACCTATTATACAACGCCTTTATTCACTCCCGCAGTTCTGATGGTTCATGATATGATACCTGAAGTCCTGCAAGCAGATTTAACTCAACCAGAATGGCAAGAAAAACACTATAGTATTCTCTATGCGTCTCGTTATATTACCATATCAGCTAATACTGCCAAGGATTTAGTTAAGTTTTATCCCCACATTACCCAGGATAAAATTGATGTTGTTTATAATGGAGTCAGCCGAGAATTTTCTCGAAGTATAGCTAAAGAAATTGATAGTTTTAAGCAAAAATATCAGATTTTAAAACCATATTTTCTCATCGTTGGTTCCCGCATTAGTCTCAAGGGTTATAAAAATGTCAAATTATTCTTTGAAGCTTGGAATAATTTACCTGAAAATAATAATTTAGCTGTGGTTTGTGTCGGTGGTGATTTAGAGTTAGAGCTAGAATTATCGAAATTAGCTCCAAATATTACCACCTATGTCTTAAAATTAGATGATCAGGATTTAAAAACCGCTTATTCGGGTGCAATTGCCTTAGTTTATCCTTCCCTTTATGAAGGATTTGGACTGCCAATTATTGAAGCAATGGCCTGTGGTTGTCCCGTGATTACTTGCTTTAATTCAGCAATTCCAGAAGTAGGAGGTGATGCAGTTTTATACATTAACGGCACCAGTACTGATGAGATGATACAAGCTATCAAAAAAATACAAATTCCTGAAATTCGTCAGCAACTAATAGACAAAGGATTAGAGAGATATCAACAATTTTCTTGGCAGCAAAATTCCGAAAAAATTTATCAAATTATCCTAAAAACTATTACCGAAGTTCAAGAAAATCCTTCTGGTCAGGTTTGGTTAGAATTGAGAAAATTAGAAGAGGAAAGACAAAATCAATCTCTGGAACACTTAATTACATCTATCTCTCTTCAAGAAATGGAATATTCTCTGGAAAAATTCAAGAATCAGAATAAACAATTATCAGAAAATATTGAAAGTCTGCAAGATAAAATTAAGAGTTTATCTACAGCAAATTCAGCTATTAAAAGACTGCTTAAAATTGTAATCAAAAAATCTAAACTTGCTTACTTTATAAAAAAGAGCTATTAGTTTAGCAAGCTTAATTGGGAATAACTAAAATATCAATATATTCCCCAGTGTTTAAATTCTCTTGATAAAATGTATCAAGAAAATCTAAACTTATTTCAATAAATGTTCCCTCGTGCAATCTCCATACTCTAGAGGCAAAAGTTTCGATAAAGCTTAAATAACTTTTCTTTCCAGCTAGTCGGTTAATTCCGTAGGGCCAAAATTCTACATATAAAGGAACAGATATTTCTTGAAAAAATTCTTGTCCTCCTTGAAATATTAGTCCTTCACTACCCTGACAATCTATCCAAACAAAACCAATTTTTCGAGGATTTAAGATTCCTCGATTCTTTAACTCATCTAGAGTAATAAACTCGGCTAATTCCCGACTATAGTTGTCTTCATTAAATAAATTATCTGTGACATGGACTGGTTGAATACGGAAGTCGCCACAATTATCAGGGTTACAAACTAATTCTCCTGTACCAGTAAAATTAGCTAATCCGTAGTTCAATGCTTGTAATCGCTCAGTTAACTGGTTAATCTGAGTATTAAAAGTCAGAAATTGATAATTTAAACCCGAAGCTTCGATAGAGACAGCGGATTGGAAGTAATTACCTTTTAAAGCATAAATGGATGTGGAGCCAATATTAGCACCCAAATCAAGAAAACAAGACTCATCGGGGTGGAATAGACTATGATTTTTCAGAAAGGTCATACAGACTAAAAAATCATTCAGCTGAAAAGCTTTTCCCTGTAAAGCTCCTTGAAGTTGGACTTTATCAAAAGTGGGATAGAGTAAATAACCGTCAATTTCATCACTTTTGATCATAATTCCATACAGGGATTCTGGTGGCTTTTTCAGACTAAAATTATTGGCCTGTTTATACTCTGCTGATTCTCCGAAAATATATAACATTTCTGGCAAAGTATGGGAGTTATTCAGCCAATATTCTAACTCTGAGTTATCGGGATCTCTTTTTAGTAGATACTTGTATAAATTAGTAATAAATTTCCGTTGCTGCTCATTATTATTTTGATTATTTTGGCTATTTTGCTGATGCTGCTGAAATTCAGAAGACTGTAAAAAAGACTGGATAACTTCCTGAAAAGACCGTCCTAATTTGATCTGTTCCAGATAATATCTTTTACCTTCTATATCCGCAGCTCTCTGTAAAAAAGTTTCATAACAAAATTCGATAAAAGTTTCTGGTTGAATAAACATAATTAGTCATCAATTTTTATGAGTGAAAGATTTTTGGTGATTGAGTTAATAATCACTAGAAAGAAAATTTATCTGAGAAATAGCCAAGCTTAAGTTTCTATCATCATCGCTTAGTCCTAAATTTTTAGGTGATGTGGAACCCTCTATTTTTAGTTCAATAGTTATTAGAGATGAGTTTTCATTAAGTAGATTTTTAGAGCAGTAAATAAACTTACGAAGATTATTTTGTAAACGATTATATTCAAAGTTCCAAATATCCACTAATTTTTTATTTACCCATACCTCCACCTTAAGTGTAGGGTTTTCTGACGAGAGAAAAACTGTCACTATTTGCCATTCTATAAGTAGGGGAACGGTACAGTCAAGCTCGATAGTAAAAAAAGCATAATCACCTTTTAACCAAGTAAAATTTTCTTCGGGTAAATAAAACCCTTGTCGGAATAATTGAGGATGAAGGAAATTAGCTAAATAACCAGCAAAACTTACCCGCTTATTTAACTGGGCAACTATTTGATAAATTCCCTCTATTATATCGGCAAATCTGCCTGTTAGTAAAATTTCTTGCGAACTTAAATATTTTCTTTGCAAAGGATCGGGAGAATGACCTTTTGCCAAATTTCTATAGGGTAAGCAGCCATAATAATTAGGAGGCACATAAATTAACTCTGGAATATTTGTATTTAAAAAAATGAGATTTTTTTCGCTTAAAACATCATTTCTAACCATAAATAAATTAATCCCTTGACTATCGGCATAAATAAGGGAATAACCTTTCTTATCTGCTAAATTTTTCCAAGCTAAAATACTAGCTCCAAAATAATTTGTTCCATCCCAACAACGCTGAGTAGAGTAGGGGGAAACCTTATCTTCTTTGGGTGAGTGAGAAGAATTGTATTCCACTACCACCACTCGCGGTTGATAGATTTTTTCTAAACTAAACCAGAGATAAAAATCATTACCGTCCACATCAATAGAAAGCAAATCGAACTCGTGGGGAACCTGATACTTGATAAAAACTTGATTGATATTTTCGGCAGTAATTAACTCTTGATAGAGATGAAGTTCTGGGTTACTATAATCCCTATCCAACTGGATACCATGACAGTTATAAATTTCTCGCAGATAACGCGTATTACACTCTCTGCCATCTTCTACCCCAATTTCTACATAAAAGCGATTGGTAAAACCCATGAGAGCGAAAATCTGCTCAATCACACCATCTTCTCCATTTTGGGAGAAAACTTTTTTCTCGAAAGATTGTAAATTGATGACTGTCATGGTTAAAAATATCAAGTTTCTAGAAACATCAAGATAGTATTTACTCAATACCTAGTTTTTGCAATGTTAGTAAACGTCCTTGACTAAACTCCTCGTACACTGTTTTCAGATGAGTAATATTCTCCTCCTCTGTTTCCAAAGGTTTCCCATCTTTAACCACTTTTTTGCCTTGACTTGCCAAAATTTGCCAGACAAATTGTACTGCATCTTGGTTATAGGATTTAGCCAAAAGGAATAATTGTTCTAAACGATTGACCACTACTCCAGTACCAATCAAAGGAGAAGCTAAAAAGCTTAATTCCTCATCATAGATCGCTTTTGCTTTCACTGCATTATTAAAAGCATCAGTAGATGGTTTCCTTTGCAGGCAAGTTTGCTCATCCACAGCAGGATGAATATAGCCAATACCAGTTAAAATCATCAGAGCTTGGTAAAGACCATTCAAGTTAATATTTGAAGTTTTGGGGTGATTTTGTAGTTGCAGTAAAGTTTGGGGAGATTCCGCTAAAACCTGACAAATTGGTTGATAAACTGCCTCCTGTAACTTAACTTCTCCCACGGGAAACTGCTGCTCAAGCTTGATATTTGCGGGATTAACAATCATGGCGAACCGGCTTTCTTGTAGTTGTTTAACCTGTTCTTGGGTGGTTAAACCTAAAGAGCCTCGAATAAAAATATCACGACGGAATTGGGTATTAACAAAGAAATCTCGCACCACTTCCCGATAGATTGGGTCGCTGATTTTTGATAATTTCTCTTGGGCTGCTGGGGAGAGATTGACCGCCTCAATATGGTCATTAATATGAGCAGAACCCACGTATTTAAGTTTAGCATCCTCTAATTCTTTCGCTACTTCATCAAAGTAAAAAGAATTCCATTCCTGATTGAAATACTCGTGAGCTAAATAATAACGATTTTGTTCCTTCAGGCGCTCGTAACGACTTTTTAAAATTGGATTTTGCACAAAATAACTAGCATTAGCTTCTAATAATTCCCCTGTAAAACTAAGTGCTTGTTCAATGCGGGTTAAAATTGGCTCGGAACTGTGTTGACCATGACGTAACATTAAAGCTTGCATCGGCATCGCTGCTGACCAACCCGGCAGGGCATTATAGGAGATATAAACTAATCCCCCTACCTTGAGATTGCGGCGTATAAAATCAACTATTGCTTGGCGATTTCTGGCACTAATCCAGCTATAAATTCCGTGCAGACTAATGAAGTCAAATTGAGGTAAATCTCTCCCTAAAAATTCCTCAAAACTATCATCAAAGAAAAGAATATTCTTCATTCCCGCCTTGGTCGCTAAATCTCTGGCGGTGGCGATATGACTCGGATTGAAATCATTGGCATAAAATTGGGCGTGGGGATAGGTAGCCGCTAGAATATTCGTGGTTAAACCCTGACCGCAGGCCAATTCGCAATAGGTAAATTCTTGGCTAGAATCGGGGGGGTGAATCGATTTAATCAGACTGGCTAAACCTAATTTTAGGGGACTTAACTCGCCGTAAAAGCCGCTAGTGTAGTTAACTTCCGATACATATCCTTCTGTCCAACTCATAGATTTTCCTCAAATATAATGACAATTCCTAAAATTAAGACTTGATTATACAGGAAAAGAGCCAGATGAGTTGCCCGCACCTTTAAATTTCTTGTTGAGGTGAGGCAAGGGGCAAGAAAGAGGTGGTTGGATATGTATAACCGAACTTTCCCCGCACATATATACTACAAGAGCCGAAAACCCTTATCCATCAATCGATGCGCCCTTTAACTTTTCTCAATGTACCCATGTAGCTTGTGGTGCTTCTAAATAGACGATAATAGCTCTTCGGTTTGTGTTATGCAATGGACGGGGTATATAAGGGATAGAACTTTTGTTTAGAAAGGCATTTGGCGATTTTTGTCAATTGTTTTTGATCTAGAGCGAACTAATCAATTAAATCTCTTGTCAGATAAAGATTTAGTCGATTTATGCCCCCATGTCAAATCATACCAAGTAACAAACAACCACGATAATTCTCTCTATTTCCTAAAATGATAGCCATGTATATAGAAAAAGTTTCTAACCGTAATTCCTCCCCCCACCGTTCTTCGAGAGTCCTACCGATAAGGAGATCAAGTCAAAAAAAGAACCCTTGCCAATCTCTCAAAATTACCCGATGATATTATCGACAATCTAAAACTGGCTCTTAAAGGGGCAACACTGCTACAAAAAGCTGAGCTTGATCATGACTTTTCTGATAAATATCTTTTTCTGGCTCCTGTCTGGCTTACTTAAATATCAGTTGTAAAATAGGGCTTTTGACCTGTTAAAACCCGATGTTAGTGCCAGAAAATCGGATTGGGATTCTCAAAAACCTTGCATTATCCTCCTTATAGTATATAAATTAGTACAACAAAGAGGGCAACAAAGCCTGAAACCACTGGCTACTAACCCCACCAACAAACTTTTTCAGCAACCCCTAAATAATACCTTTCGACAAAGGATTTCTCGGCTGGAGAGGGAGAGAGTCTATCTTTCTCTAAAAAAATGGAGAATCGCGTTGGGGAACCCTTTGGTATTTTATCCATGACTACAATGCATAGCAAAGCAAAGGATTAAGCCGCCATCACTACTACCGAATTACCACCGAAAATTGAAAATCGCTTACATTGGGTCAAGGATGTGATTTAAAACGAGGATCGTAGTCCCCAGAAAGAAAAAGGGACTTTCCCCCATCAACATTTCCTTGTTAAAGACATGGGTTTTAACCTTGTAGAGGTTAGAGGGTTATGATTCTTTAACAAAGGGAATTGACCACAATAGGCATAACACCCTCTGATTATTATCTTTGTGTTGCTAAAATTTCGTTTCTCGCCGTATTTCTCCTTTTTTCTTGAGAATGAAACAGCCCTACCCAGAAGGAGGAGAATCTAAACCCAAATTTTCGGTAAGAATTGTAGCGATCGAAATTCTTGGGTCATTTGCTGGCTTAAAATAGCTAATGGTTCATCTCGGGACAAGGTTGTGAAATTGCGATCGTTTTTCTCTATTTTAGGCGCGACGGTAATCATTCTCCTAGGAGTCGCTACAGCCAGTTTTGCTTGGATTCTCGCCGATAGTCCTCTGTCTTTGCTCAAAGGTGGGGTACTGCGGGAACCGGCGGCGGCGATTTTTGTGCCGAAACAAGCCCCGGTTATGCTATCCTTGCTGGTCAACCCCGAACGTTTGGAGTCTTTTGGTCAATTAATCGCTACACCGGCTAATCGACGACGTTCCCACCAAGAAATTAAGGATTTAGAAAAAAGTCTGCTTGGTAAAACGGGATTGAATTATCAAAAGGAAATCAAACCCTGGTTAGGGGAGGAAATTACCCTCGCTGTTACTTCCCTAGATTTCGATCGCGATACCGATAATGGTATCCAACCGGGTTATCTTTTGGCAATTCAAAGTAAAGATGGTGAACGCGCTAAGGAATTTCTGCAAGCTTCCTACTCAAAACAGGCTGTTTCGGGCAAATTTGACCTTGTTTTTGAACCCTACAAGGGAGTTAACCTGATTTATCAACGTCCCTTGACCGCAGGAGATAATAATCGTTTTCTCGCTAGTGCCGTGGTGGGTGATACGGTGCTTTTTGCCAATAATATCAAGGTTTTGCGCGAGGCACTTAATAACGTGCAAGTACCGGATTTAAACCTAAAAAATAGCCCCGATTACCGAGAAGCCCTCAAAAATATCACCGAACCGCGTATAGCTATAGTTTACGGCAATTTACCCCCGTTATCAGCTTGGATTGCTAATCAACCCGTCCCGGAGAGTCCCGAAGCAAAACAACGATTAGCCACGGCTTTTACCCTCAAATCCGGGGGAATAGTCGCTCAAACCGCCTTAATTGGGGTTTTAGGACAGGATGACCAAGCACCAATTTTATCTAGTCCCGTGGGAGCATTATCTTTTATCGGCGAAAATAGCCTTTTAGTCGCCGCTAGTCGCGATTTAAATCGTTTTTGGACTCAGGTAGAGGAGGGGTTAGAAGCAGATAGTCCCCTACAGGAATTAATAACACAGGTCTTAAACCGCTTCCAGTCGCCTTTAGGTTTAAATTTGCCTGAAGACGTTTTTAGCTGGGTTAGAGGCGAATATGGCCTCGCTCTCGTGCCTAGTTCAAAGGGGATGGAACCCGATAGTGTTTTTGTCGGGGAACGGGTGATGGGAGTAGAGGTGGACAGTGCGATCGAGCATTTGGATGAGTTGGCCCGCAGTCGCGGCTATAATGTGGTTAATCTGCCTTTACTCGATCGAACGGTGACAGCTTGGACAAAGTTAACCACGGCAGTCCCGGGGGGAAAAGCGCAACTAGAGACGCTCGTGACGGGAGTGCATACTAGGGTCGATAATTATGAAATTATCGCTAGTTCTGTGGAAGCGATGGGTTTAGCTTTATCTGCACAGAAAAACCCCATTTTAGGTAGTGGTAAGTTTCGACAGGCAATTACTGCTCTACCCGCAGAAAATGATGGTTATTTTTACGTCGATTGGCGACAATTGCAACCGGTAATCGAGGCAAAATTCCCAATCGTGCGGGTGTTAGAATTGTCGATTAAGCCTTTATTTAATAATCTGCGTTCTCTTACTATTAGCAGCCAAGGCAGTGAAAATTCTGTGCGTCGGGGAACTATTTTCTTTAACCTAGGGGTGAAATCTTAATCAGTTATCAGTTATCAGTTATCAGTTATCAGATAGAATCTTGTAGGTTGAGTTGGGCGATTTAATACTTAGGGGAAACCTGATCGATTCAATGGTTTGAGCGAAACCCAACATTATTGACGACATTGGTGTGGTTGGGTTTCACTCAAGCGTCACTAATAACCTTTCAGGGGGCGGTTATCAAGTAGCCATTAGTATTGATTCTGTGGAAGGACTCTCCTGGGGTAGTATAAATGTAGAGGGAGAAACATTACCTATCGAGATGCGAAAAAATATGTATAATTAACTTGATCAGATTATTTATAAAGTCTGTTTAACAGCTAAAGCTAATAAAGTTGATTTTGAAGCCGATGACCAAAGAGCTACTTATAGAAATCAATCGAGAAGGAAATATCGAACTTCCTCCTGAAGTTCAAACCCGCCTCAACCCGGGAGATAAATACATGATTTCCCTGACGGAAGACTCCATCATTCTCAAAAAAGTTCATCAAGATAAAGTCAATCTAGAGCAATTCTTTGAGCGACTAGAAGCAATGGAAACAGACCCCAATCAACCGACTCTAGCTGAGATTAGCCAGATGATTAAAGAAGCTCGCCAAATTAGACGCGCCAACTCATGAAAGTTGTTCTAGATGTCAATGTTTGGATTTCAGGATTGTTGTGGGGAGGAGTTCCGGGTAAAATCCTTAAATTAGCTAAAAATCAAAGAATTACAATCTTTGCCTCCCAAAAGATCTTAGCTGATATAGAAGATACATTAGAACGACCCAAACTCCAATCTCGAAAACAATATTGTGGATATACAACAGCATACCTGATTACTATCGTTCAAGAACTTATACAACCTTGTGTTGACAGACTACTAGAAGTTCCTCAACTTAGAGACCCAGATGATGCTGTTATTTTAGCGAGCGCTATAGTTATTCAAGCAGAAGTTATTATTACAGGAGATTTAGATTTACTAACATTACATGACTTTGAAAATATCCCCATCATTACTCCCCAGGAATTTCTTAGTCGCTACTTTAATGAGTAGAGAAGAGGAGTAAGGTAATTAATTGACGATTTAAACCAGGAGAAAAGATAAGTTTGACCGACAATAATTGCTAGGATTACTGTAGGATTTAAAAAAAAGTGATCGCTATTTCGATCCTCTTATTTTTTTGTTGGGTTTCCTTACGTCAACCCAACCTACAAGAGAGTCCGTCGGTTGGGTTGAGCGAATCAATAGGTTAAAGAAAACCTCTCAATTTTAGGGGAAAGGGAAACCCAACAGCCAACACCTAAACCCGTCCCAATGAGCGATCGCTTCTCATGGCTTTTTGTGGGGTTTGCTTAGGTCTATAGTTGGGTTTCCTTGCGTCAACCCAACCTACGGCTGCAAAAAAAGCCCTGACAACTGAGGCAAATTAATTCGGCATCGCTAATCGTCGGGGATTTACCTACCATATTGCATCGAAAAAAACAAGTATTTTTCACTAAATGATAACAAGGCGCTCCCGATTGCGGCGCTTTTTCCGTTTGTATCCGAAACAAAAAAAATTGCTCGCCCTATTCTGCATATTCCCAAAAAAGCAGCCTATGAATTAAGTAGGGGCTGGCTGAATAAATCTAAAAACCTTGTTGGATAATATTTTTAGGCTTTTTTAGCCCAAAAACCTTTTTTAGCAGGACTTACACCGATATTCAGCAAATCCTAAGTAGAATTTAAAATCATCCCCAGTGAGGAACTAGCCATGAAATCCTTTGCCCTTCTTACCACCGTTAGCCTAATCAGCCTTTCCACCCTCGCGACTGTTCGCCCCGTCATGGCGCTAGAGAGCCGACAACCAGCCGAAACCTGGATCGCTCAAGGGAACAATCAAGACGCGATCGGCCACTATAACCGGGGAGTTGACTACATCCAACAAGAAAAATACGATCTCGCCCTCGCTGAATTCACCAAAGCGATCAACATTAATCCCCGATACGCCGAGGCTTACTACAATCGCGGGAATCTTTACGTCGAACAGGGGAAACCCGACCTCGCCTTGTCCGATTACAATCAAGCGATCAACATTGATCCCCGATACGCCGAGGCTTACAGCAATCGCGGGTTTCTTTACGTCGAACAGGGGAAACCCGACCTCGCCTTGTCCGATTACAATCAAGCGATCAACATTGATCCCCGATACGCCGAGGCTTACAACAATCGCGGGAATCTTTACGTCGAACAGGGGAAACCCGACCTCGCCCTATCCGATTACAATCAGGCACTCAACATTAATCCCCTATTGGCTGGGGCTTACTACAATCGCGGGCTTCTTTACAAAGAACAAGGGAAACCAGACCTCGCCCTGTCCGATTTCAATCAGGCGCTCAACATTAATCCCCGAGACGCCGATGCTTACCTCAATCGGGGGGTTCTTTACCAACAACAGGGAAAACCAGACCTCGCCCTGTCCGATTACAATCAGGCACTCAACATTAATCCCCGATACGCCGAGGCTTACAGCAATCGGGGGATTCTTTATGGCGAACAGGGGAAACCAGACCTCGCCCTGTCCGATTTCAATCAGGCGCTCAACATTAATCCCCGATTGGCCCTGGCTTACTACAATCGGGGGGTTCTTTACGCTGGACAGGGGAAACCAGACCTCGCCCTGTTCGATTACAATCAGGCGCTCAACATTAATCCCCGATACGCCGAGGTTTACAACAATCGCGGGTTTCTTTACGCCGTACAGGGGAAACCAGACCCCGCCCTGTCCGATTTCAATCAGGCACTCAACATTAATCCCCGATTGGCCGAGGCTTACAGCAATCGCGGGCTTCTTTACCAACAACAGGGGAAACCAGACCTCGCCCTGTCCGATTTCAATCAAGCGCTCAACATTAATCCCCGATACGCCCAGGCTTACCTCAATCGGGGGGTTCTTTACGCCTTACAGGGGAAACCAGACCTCGCCCTGTCCGATTTCAATCAGGCGCTCAACATTAATCCCCGATTGGCCATGGCTTACAGCAATCGCGGGCTTCTTTACAAAGAACAGGGGAAACTCGACCTCGCCCTGTCCGATTACAATCAGGCGATCAATATTAACCCCCGAGAAGCCCAGGCTTACGCCAATCGGGGGGTTCTTTATTACTATCGACAAGAAAGGGAAAAAGCGATCAGAGATTTGCGACAAGCCGCCGAACTGTTCCGCCAGCAAGGAGACGCGTTCTATGAAGAGATTATGAAAATCCTACGGCAATTAGGCGCGGTCTAGTCCTTTTTCTTGGGTTGAGTCCGTCGGTTGGGTTGAGCGAATCAATAGGTTAAAGAAGACCTCTCAATTTTAGGGGAAAGCGAAACCCAACATTTCAGTTATCAAGTAGCCAGTGGTATTGATTCTGTGGGAGGACTCTCCTGGGGTACTATAAATGTAGAGGGAGAAACATTACCTCTCCAGACGCGAATCGCCGAGTGTCATCAATTCCCAGATTAGATTACAAGGTAGCAAGCCCTAACTTAAAAAATTCGCTAAGATATATATAATCAACTTAAAAGGAGCAATTTATCAGACTATGACTATTACTGACGTTCAAGTAAATCTCTCGACCTCAGAAGATTTTTTAGATTCTGAAACATTAGCACAGATTGATTTAGTGCAGCAAAAAATTCAACAATATCTCCAAACCTTATCATTAGAAAATTTAAAGACTATTCTAGAATTTGCTGCTTATTTATCAGATAAAGAGAGTGAGCAAGCAACCCAAGAAATTAGAGAAATTCCCAATATCATAGAAAAATTAAAAGAAGCTGAAATGGATTTACAATCAGGTCGCCTCATTGATTGGAAAAACTTAGATGATTTATAAAGTCTGTTTAACAGCTAAAGCTAATAAAGTTTATTCTGAAACTGATTCAGTCTTGAGAAAGAAGATTGCTAAGTGTTTAAAGATTCTTCAAGAAACGCCCAAAAATCACCCTCAAATTAAAGCATTAAAGGGAGAATTTGCTGGGAAGTATCGCTTCCGAGTCGGAGACTATCGGGTTATTTATATCGTTGATGATAGTCAATCTCAAGTTATTGTCTTACTCATTGAACATCGCAGTCAAGCTTACCGCTAATAAAACGCGATGAATACAACAGAGGTCTAGTCCTTTTTCTTGGGTTGAGCGAATCAATTTTAGGGGAAAGGGAAACCCAACAGCCAACACCTCAATCCGTCGGAATAGGCGATCGCTTCTCATGGCTTTTTGTGGGGTTTCCTTGGGTCTATAGTTGGGTTTCCTTACGTCAAACCAACCGACGATAATTAGAACTCTTGCAAATTAATTATATTTTGTAGT
>VYKP01000208.1_pt1 | contig 14622 bp, 15 predicted proteins | sample 5114551 | NCBI WGS metagenome assembly VYKP01 (sample SAMN12291777, study PRJNA351875) | freshwater metagenome | isolation source: freshwater lake | place: USA: Michigan, Baseline Lake | collected 2013-08-09
GATCACTTTTTTTCTCAAGTCTAGGCTATAAGACATTTTTCTGTATGGATTGCTCGTTTCTCTTTATTTTACCTTATTTTTCCCTCGTCTCACACTTATTTGAAATGACTATAAATCGACTAAATCCTTATCTGGCAAAAGATTTAATCGCGGCAATGTCTGTCTCTCCAAGGGGTTCATTTCTCATAACCTCGTCCATGGCATAAGACAAACCGAAGAACCAATTTTTTCAGTAAGCACTCCAACCCTTATCCTGACTTGATTTCAGTTTTTTCTTTGTCAGTAAAGGTGTCAACAAGTAATATTACAAATTGTTAACCGAGTTTTGAAAGCGTTGTGCTACAAAGGAGTCTTAAGAAAGATTTGACTAATGGACAGCCCAGAAGGGGAGAGAGGAGTAAGATATCTACGACGAACAAAGAAAAATGGTATTACACCAGAAGAGATTAAAAACACTATCAGTAGAAAATCAGCGGGCGTTGCCGATTTGAGAGCTGAATCTTCTCTTGTGGGATTTTTTAAACCTAGACCCAAACTAACTTTTAGATACGATGCACAGTTGGGATTCATACCTTGATTCAGCAACGCCATCAGTGAACGGTGGGTCTTATGAAAGATCTCCCTCCACAAACTGAAGAATTGTGCCATCAGGATCAGGAAAACAAACAAAAGTAAAATCCTTGGTACCCGGTAAGGTTATCGGCTCAGATAAAAACTTAACCCCCTGGCTCTTAAGGTTTTCATATAGTTCCTCCAAGTTATCTACTCTGATAGATACTCGATTAATCCCAGTATGATGAAGGTGGGGATAGGGTTTCCCTTCCGTTGCTGGTTCTTGAAACTCTACCAGATCAATACGGGTTTTATCGAGATCACCATCAGTACTCAGATGTACCCCCCTTAACACCGCATGAGATAATCCTAATGCCCTAGCCAAAGGGGAACTACTCATACCTTCACGAAAATCAATAATGACCTTAAAGCCAATCATTTCATAAAATGGTAGAGAAACATCAAGGCTGGTGACATTTATGTTACAGTGAAAAAGACTTTTTAGCTGGCTCATCATTTTCCTCAGATATTATTCATTAAGCCTGCAAATCGTCATTAGGTACGATTTGCAAAAAATTCGTTAAGAGCGCCAAAACAAGCTGCGACTTTATTGAAGCCGGCATAAACACACATAAAAAGCAATAGCTCTTCAATCTCCTCTCGGGTGGCTCCTTGTTTTAAGGCCATATCAATATGGGCACCAAAGGGATTGCCCGGTCCCGATTGATCTTGATTCACGACATCAACGGCAATCGTAATTAAGGCCTTAGTTTTTTGATCAATTATAGGTAAACCCCAAGCTTCTCCAGCGACACGAGTAACAAAATCTCCAAACTTAGGATTGATACTGGCTAGGCCAGCTTGAAGGTCATAATCATCCAGAACAGCATTTTTATAGGTCATTTTTTCCATTGCTCCTGTTAGCAAAAATCTTGTTTAGAGTGTAACCAAAATTGAGGTTTAGTTTACACTCAATCTTTATATCGGCTCTCTTAGGTTTGGTGGGCAAAATGTATTATAAGATACAGTAATGCTGGCAAGCGAGTGGAGGGAACCACAAAGACACAAAGATTGAGCGATCCTATGTAAGTTAAACTTATTACACAGAACCTAGAAGAGCCTTTTATCTTGGTCGCTGATTGAGATGCAAAATACTGCCATTCACCATATAGGCTTCATCGGAAGCTAACCAGACCGCAAATTCGCCAATTTCGGTGGGGGTAATCCATTCTGGACTACTATGGGACTGCATTACCCGCGTTCTCACCATGCCCTGAACGATCACCTCATTAATCCTGACCCCACTCCCCTTGGTCTCTTCAATCAAGATGCGTACCATCATCAACTGTCCAGCCGCCGTAATCCCCACAGGACTTACTCTGGGAAGAGGAACTTCCGCCGCGGTTCCACCGAGGAAAGTATATGTTCCACTTTTCTGGTTAGTTAGAATAGGTACAAAGGTATGGGCTAACAAAAAATGAGAGGTCAAGTTGCTTTCCAGATATTGATTCCAGGTTTCTATGGACACCTCAGTTAAGGGCTTATTTCCTGTCCACCAGCCACCCAGGGAGGCCAGTACCCCATCAAGACGACCAAAACGCTGAAGAATTTCATCTCGAACTTTTTCAACACCTTCCAGTTGGCCAATATTGCCAACGATACCAACAAAGCGCTCAGAGTCGAAGGTAACAAGGAATTCCCTGAGGCTATCTAAGGCCTCCGCACGTCGGGAGGGTACGATAACGGTGGCTCCCTCCTCGAGAAAAGTAGCAACGATGCCCTCCCCCACATTCCCAGCACCACCAGCTATCAGAATAATTTTTCCATCTAACTTGGCCATAATAGTACCCTAAAGTCACCACTCTTGCAAATTAATTATATGTTATAGTCATCGGCTAACTAATTTTTTTGGGAAAATTAGTTAGTTAGTGCATTTATTCTAATAAATAAATGCCACATTGGCAACTCTTGACAATTCTTCACAATTTTTTAGAATTCTTAATTGACAATTTTTGGGAATCTCGCTAGGATCACCCTAGCTGTGTAGGGATTGCTAGCCTCAGCATAGTCAATCAACTGGACAGATATTTTGACTACCAAAGAAGCCTTTATTTATGCCAGAAGAAAAATCGCCCCAGCGTCAGACTTGTGAAACCCTATTTGGTTCCATGCTTAAACAGGATTGGGCAACCTTTGAAACCTGCTTGGATGATAATGTTTTTTATCGAGTAGGTTCCGGTTCATCTGTAGAAGGTAAGCAAGCGGTTACGGATTTTCTGAAGTCCCTATATACGCAGGTAACCATGCAACCACCAGATGTTCGCCAAGTTTTGGATATGCCAGAGAAAGACCAAGTTATTTTTGAGTTTGAAGCCCACTACCTTCGTTTATCAGACAACAAAATTGTCAATTTTGCCTGTACCGATGTCTTACGCATGAATGGAGATAAAATAAAGGAATGGCGTGTTTATGTTGACATGTCTCCCCTCTACCAAGACTAACTAAGAGAGCTTGTGATGAAGTCTGCCCTGATCGCTGAAAGACCTTTTCTTTCCTTGGGGAAAAGTTCCTGAAAACTCTATTCTCTCTTTCCACTCGACCCTTTTCAAACAATAGCTTGCCGAGGGGTTTATCCTGAGCTTGCCGAAGGGACGGGGTTTCAAACCCATTTTTTCGATGACAACATGAAGAAACGCAGTAATTACTATGGGGAACTATCCGCCGACTATTCACACCCTAGTTTGATTGACCCTGAAAAGGCAAAACTGCTGATTCAAGAAGCACAGAGAATTGTTAGCTTAAAAGAGCCTGTTCTACCAGCTTTGGATGCCAGCTATACTTTACAGCAGATCGAACAGGAAAACAAGGAATGGTGGCCAACTCATTGTGAGGCACTCCGTCAAGGTCGGGGGGATATTTTGACTGGAGAGTATCGAGATGACTTGATCTATCTCTGCCAAGATGGTCCTTACTTTGGTTTAGATGAACAGAGAGAAAGGGAAAAACATTGGTGGGCATTAATTGCTCAGCCTGGTGTTACCATGTGTTGGCCGATTGTCATGTTTTCTGGAGAGCATACCTTTTTTGAATGGAAGTGCGTCGACACGGAAACAAATGAAACGCTAGCCAAGGGAAATGTTACTTGGGTTCGTCGAGGCCATCGTGGGGCCTGTTATCTCAAGACAGAGCAGTTGACTTTTTATCGTGATGTTTTTGCCCCTCAAGAACTTCTCAGCTTGATTACCGTTTGCTAGGCATTGATTATTAAAATATTTACTTATTGACTTGGTGGACAATGGTAGAGCTAAATCCTAGATTCTTATCAATGTGCTTGTTGGATTATTAACCTCTCAACTTACTCAAATCTTCACCTATGGAGAATGGTAATGACGACAGTGAACTACGCAATGCGTGACCGCTTGGGGGAAGTTGCATTTTACGTCTTACTTTGGAAAAAGAAAGGCATTGATTTGTCCCTTTTTGATGATTACTGGAAAGATGTACATGGTCCGGTTTGCGCTCGACTTCCGGGTCAATACCAATATTGGCAATATCACATCGCTCACAATGACGGTGGAATTTGGCCCCTGCCAGGGGATGTTCTCAATGCCGCCTCAGACTCAGAGCAATTTGACGGCATTGCCGAGTTAACCTTCAAATCGATAGTGGAACGCCAGACCTGGTTTAAATCCGCAGGGATTTTGATGGGAGACGAATACAACATCTTCAGTAAGGCTATTGGCTACAATACCAGTCCTGGCAACTCCATCACCTATGTTGATCAAGTTCTTGACGGTGCTCCCAATGGCCTGTTGGGAGTCCACAAGTATCATTGCCTGCTTCGTAAGATGGATGGCGTTAGTGTTCAGGAGTTTCGTCACTTCGTCCAAAATCGATTAGTGTCAGTGTTTTCGCATTCTCCCCAAATCCTGAAATGTCGTCTCCACCTTTTCGATCAAGTCGATAATTCCCGCCCCGACGCAGGACCGGTTACCCATTTAGAATTGCCAGAGCATCAATACCAAGGAGCGATTGAATTGGCCTTTGCCAATGCCCTGCAATTAGCATTACTCTTGGATTCTCCACAGTACCAGGTTGTTGCCCGGGATTTACCTCGGTACATCAAAAACTTTCACCCCTTCCCCGAGCGTTCCGCCTACACCTTTGTCTATGAAGGGCAACTGACCTTAGCCGGTCAACGGAGTGCAACAGTCGCCGACCTGATTACTCGTATTGGGGCAGCCAACCAACTTAAACCCGATGTCAGCAACCTGATGCTGGGACAACAGGCCTTGGCGCCGACCCACTTCCTAGGAGAAAAACTACCTGGAACCAATGCGGACAAAGTTAAACGTCTCTTTGCTCGCGGAGAGGCCTTTGACTCCCAAGGCTTCATTGACTTTTTTACGGATCGTCCCGTTTATCAATTTGGTAATTTCCCCGTCTGTTTTGACAAGGAAAGTATCAAAGCCTCGGTAAAGGCTTTTTTTGGCGCTGTTTCAGCCCTTTACCACGACATTAAAATGCTCTGGGAAGTAGGGGAAGTGGTTGTTGTGGAAATGGATGTCACCTACTGGCGTTTAGATGGTTCCCAAGTAACTCTTCCCTGTGCTGATATTTTTCGCTTTGAAGGGGATCAGGTTTCCGAACTACGGATTTTCATGGATGCTAACCCCGTCGGTGATGCCACCATTCCCGTCTCCCCCACGTCCTCGGTGATGACCCTAAGGGATCAGCACCGTTATCAGCCAGTGAATCTGATGCGGCAGTTCTTTAGCGACCATCCCGAGGGCAAGCAACGGGTCGCTAACGGCTTCATTCCCAAATGGGCTATTGCCGGTCCGCGCTGGCCGATTAACTTTGAAACCTTAGGAAGTGCAAACCTAGCCGTCCGTAACGGGGCGATTCTGACGACCGAAAAATTACCGGGAGCCAATACCGATCAGGTTAAACGGCTTTTTGCCCGGGGAGAGGCCTTTGATTCCCAGGGTTTTATCGACTTTTTTAGCGATCATCCTGTTTATCAATTCGGCAATTTTCCCGTCTGCTTCGATAAAGAGGCGATCAAAGCCTCGGTGACAGCCTTTTTTGGCAGTGTTTCAGCCCTCTACCATGATATCAAAACCCTCTGGGAATACGGAGAAGTGGTCTTTGTGGAAATGGATGTCACCTACTGGCGCAAAGATGGTTCCCAAGTGACCCTCCCTTGCTTTGATATTTGCCGATTTGAGGGGGACAAATTGGCAGAGTTACGCATTTTTATGGATGCCAATCCCGTGGGCAATGGCAATATCCCCGTAGCTGATACCGCTTCAGTGATGGTTCTGCGTGATCAACAAAAATTCTCCTCCACTGACCTGATGCGGGTCTTTTTTCGTGAGCATCCTGATGGAAAAGAGCGGTTAGCCACTGGCTTTTTGCCCAAATGGGCCATTGCTGGTCCCCAATGGCCGATAGATTCAGATGTAGTCAGAGCCAGCGGGGGTTCGGATCTGACGATACAGGATAAATGGGAACAACTTAGGGGCTACCTCAAAACCTTGAGAGTTGATCAACTAGCGAGCTTATTGGTTGCCGATAATGCCCGCTTAACCCCGTTTCAATAAAGGCTCTAGCGTCCCTAATTTTTAGGATCGCTCGCCGACGGACTGTGACTTTACATGATGACCATTCTTTTTAGCTAAGACCATGAAACTCAAAGATCAAGTTGCTATTATTACTGGTGCATCTAAGGGGATTGGAAAGGGGGTTGCCGCCGTCTTTGCCCAGGAGGGGGCTAAGGTGGTTCTAGCGGCCAATGGACTGAAGGACGGGGAACAAGCAGCAGCAGAAATTCGGGAAAGCAGGGGCGAGGCACTCTTTGTCCAATGCGATGTTGCTAACGAAGAAAACGTCAAAACCCTTGTCCAGAAGACAGTCGAAGCCTTTGGCCGACTAGATATACTGGTAAATAACGCGGGTATCGGTACCTATAAATCTATTCTTGATGTCACCAGTGAAGAATGGGATCGCTGTTTGGCGGTTAATTTAAAAGGAGTCTTTCTCTGTTCTAAATATTCGATTCCCCATATGCAAGCAGTGGGTAAAGGAGTCATCATTAATATGTCCTCAGTTCATGCCCATGCGACAGCCAATGGTGTTGCCCCCTACTGTGCTTCCAAGGGAGCAATCACTGCCCTGACCCGTAACATGGCCATTGACTACGGGCCAGTAGTTCGAGTCAACTCCATTGCCCCCGGTTGGATCTGGACTCCCCTAATTGAAGATTTATTCAACGGTTACGATGATCCAGCGGCCGTGCGGAAACAAGTGGAGGAGCGTCAAGTTATGAAGCGTATTGGTACACCTGAGGATGTAGGATATGCCTGTGCCTTTTTAGCCAGTGACGAAGCCGCATTTATTACTGGAACCCAACTGTTTGTGGACGGGGGACTGACCGCTGTACTAGAAGAATGGTAACCAAGGACGGTAACTATGTATACCTACGGGCGTAAACAGGGCTGTCGTCTTAGTTTAGATTACACCTATAAGGGAATGCGGGTGGCCTTTCTCGAAAATGAGCTAATTCGCGTTGGGGTTCTGCTGGACAAAGGAGCCGATATTTTTGAGTTCACCTATAAGCCTCATGATATCGATTTTCTCTGGCAATCGCCTATTCCGATGCGTTCACCCTTCGTGGCCACGAGTGCTTTAGCAGAGGGCAACTTCCACGATTACTATTATGGAGGATGGCAGGAGGTTTTACCTTCGGCGGGCTGGGCTTCTGAGGCTTATAAAAGCTCTCACCAAGGCCTGCATGGAGAAGTTTCCCTACTGCCCTTTGAGAGCTCGATTATCGAAGATAGCTCGGAGCAAATCGTACTCAAAACTCATGTACGCCTCTATCGTTCTCCCCTCCGGTTAGAACGATATCTGACCCTCAAACGAGGACAGGCTGCTCTTTTCCTCCGGGAACGCTTAGAAAACGATGCTCCAGTAGATTTTGCCATTATGTGGGGTCATCATCCCGCCCTGGGAGAACCCTTTCTAGATGATAGTTGCTGGGTACAAACCCCTGCTAGCAAAATCGAGGTCATGGATTTCCATCCTAATGGACTTTGGGAAACAAGCGTTGAATTTGACTATCCCTTTGCCAAAAATCGGCGTACTGGCCAACTGGAAAACATCGCCCAGGTTCGTTCCTCAGCGATTAAATCTGTCGATGTAGTTTTTCTCAAGGAATTGAGTGAAGGCTGGTATAGTATTACCAACCAACGGCAAAAAGTCGGTTTTGGCATGGCTTGGGATCCTTTACTGTTTAAATATCTCTGGATGTGGCAAAACTATGGGGGCAACGATGATTATCCTTGGTACGGTCGTGCCTACACCTGTGCCTTAGAACCCTTTACCAGTTATCCTCCGGGAGGGGTGGCAACGGCCATAAAAAATGGTTCGGCTCTAATCCTGCAGCCCAGTCAAGTCATTGAGACAGATTTGGTCGCCGTGGCCTACGATGGCGAAGGGGTCAAGCGCGTTGGACGAGACGGGCAAGTGGAACAGTAGTAGAGGAGGAGTAGCCTGTGCTAAATCCTGATACGCTAAAAATTGAGTTTAATTTTTAAGGAGATCATTCATGACAACCATGAGTAAGGGCAAGATTGGTGTTCTTATCGAAGAGCACTTTGATGGTACTGAATTCCGCCGTTTTAATGAATATTTCCCCCAGCAGGGATATGAGGTTGAATATCTTTCTCACCTCTGGGGAAACCCGGAACTGCGTTTTGGCTCGAATCCCGAAAACGATCAGATTGAGTATCACATCACCGTCAAGACCGAAGTCAATCATGTTAGACCTGGTGACTATAAAGGGATTATTTGTATCGGGGCCTATGCGATGGATCGTCTGCGTTATCAAGTTAGGGTTAGTAAGGGACAGAAAAACCAGGCCCCTGCCGTTGAATTTCTTCGAAAAGCGATGGCCACTGAAGGGGTTAAATTGGGAACAATTTGTCATAGTCTATGGCTCTTTTGTGCCGACCCTGATCTACTGAAAAATCGAAAAGTGACCTGCGCTCACAATATTATCTGTGATGTGGAAAATGCTGGTGCGGAGATTGTTTATGACGGAGAGGCGACGGCTGACTTAGTGGTTGATGGAAATTTAATCACTGGTAAACATCCTGGCATAGTCGAGCAATTTATGGAAGTTTTTGTCAGGGAAATTGAACAGAATTAACAGCATGAATCGGGCATCTATTCTAGAATTTTTATGATTTCCATACACTTTTATTAGCTTACCCAATAAATAGGTTCTTCTATGGCAACATCCGTGAATTTCTCCTTTTCAGATTTAGTCGCTGGCTACGTCACTTTTTTTGATGCGGATAGCGATATATTTGGCTTAAAAACCTCCGATAACCGGGAATTTAAAGCCAAAATCAGTGCCATGGCCTACGCCAAAATTATCCAAAATTTTGAGGAAGGCTACCCCGACGCCACGGGCAGTATGCGCTCGATGTTAGTGCCGGGACGGTATCTCTTTGCCTACGGAGTATTTTATCCCGACAGTGAATTTTTTGATGTTAAACAAATTGTTTTTGCCGGCAGGACACCCCAAGATTATGTCTTTGAAAAGCAAAATTGGTGGATTCAACAGATTAATGCCCTGGGCAAATTCTACCTGAAAGCTCAATTTGATGATGGGTTTGTGGATTATCGCAATTATCGAACCAATTTAAATTTGACGGGGCAACGTTCCGATGTCAATTTTCGCCAGGAAACTGACACTATTTCCCGCTTAGTGTATGGCTTTGCCACGGCCTTTTTAATGACCGGCGATGACCGCTTTTTAGAAGGGGCAGAAAAGGGAACAGAATACCTCCGCGAGCATATGCGTTTTGTGGATTTAGACGAGGGCATTGTCTATTGGTATCACGGCATTGATGTTAAGGGTAGTCTCGAAGAAAAAATCTTTGCCTCCGAGTTTGGGGATGATTATTACGCCATTCCCGCCTACGAACAAATCTATGCGTTAGCAGGTCCCATTCAAACCTACCGTTGTACTGGTGATCGCCGCATTTTAGATGATGCCGAAAAGACCATTAAATTATTCAATGATTTCTTTTTAGATAAATCGGAATACGGCGGGTATTTCTCTCACCTAGATCCCATTACCTTAGATCCATTGAGTGATGCTCTAGGTGCCAACAAAGGGAAGAAAAACTGGAACTCCGTCGGGGATCACGCTCCTGCTTACTTAATCAATCTCTGGTTAGCAACAGGTAAGCCAGAATATGCGGATATGCTGGAATACACCTTCGACACCATCGAAGAACGCTTTCCCGACTACGACCATAGCCCCTTTGTGCAGGAACGTTTCTATCAAGATTGGAGCTATGACACCACCTGGGGCTGGCAACAAAACCGTGCAGTGGCTGGTCACAACCTGAAAATTTCTTGGAACCTAATGCGGATGCAAAGTCTGAAGGCCAAGGATCAATATGTCAATTTAGCTCGCAAAATTGCCGATATGATGCCCGCCGTCGGCAGCGATCAACAACGGGGCGGCTGGTACGATGTGGTGGAACGGTTATTAGGGCCTGGCGAAAAATTCCATCGTTTTGTGTGGCATGATCGCAAAGCTTGGTGGCAACAAGAACAGGCCATTCTCGCCTACTACATTTTGACGGGCTGTTTACAGGAGCCAGAATACCGACGGTTAGCGCAGGAGGCGGCTGCCTTTTACAATGCTTGGTTCCTGGATTTAGAAGATGGCGGAATTTATTTTAATGTGCTAGCCAATGGCATTCCCTACTTAGCGGGTGGTAACGAACGGGGTAAAGGCAGTCACTCCATGAGCGGTTATCACTCCTTTGAACTCTGTTACCTCGCCGCCGTTTATACCAATTTGTTGATTAGCAAACAGCCTATGGACTTTTACTTTAAGCCCATGCCTGGCGGTTTCCCTGACAATCTTCTGCGGGTTTCGCCAGATATTTTACCCCCTGGTAGTATTCGCATTGGTAGCTGTGAAATTGATGGAGAACCCTATAGCCATTTTGATGCTCAGGGGTTAACTGTGACCTTACCGAAAACCAGCGATCGGGTCAAAGTCAAAGTGCAAATTGTCCCCAACTAAGGGGTTAATGGGGGGAGGGAATGCGTAACTCTATCTTAATTTATTCCCCTTTTCCCTTGTTGAGAAAAACTCATTTTTGAGAGACCAGTCATTCTTAAAATTTTCGAGAAAGCTTCCATGGAAGAAAAAACACTGCTCATCGAAATCAATACCCAGAACAATGTTCAAATTGTTGCACTGACGGGACAAATTGATGCGAGTACGGCTCCCTCAATTACAGATACCATTCTTCCTCTAATTGGAAGTAACAGCAAAATTCTTTTAGACATGACCCAGGTACCCTATATGTCTAGTGCTGGGCTAAGGACTTTGTTATCTCTTTATCGTCAGATAACAGCAACGGCGGGTGGTTTGGTCTTAGTGGGTCTATCTGAAGAAATTCAAGACACCATGACCGTTACGGGCTTCCTAAAATTCTTTAAAACCAGTCAATCGGTTGCTGAAGGATTAGCAATCTTGACCTAATTGAACGAATTTTAATCTCAGTTTTTTACGGTATTTTCTTCTTACTTTTTTCTGTGGATCATCACCATGTCCTTAGATCGTATTGATATTCATCCGACCCATCGCTACGGTGATTTTAAATTACGCAGTGGCAAGCCCTTTCCCTTTGGGGCAACCCTAGTTCCAGGCGGGGTGAATTTTTCGATTTTTTCCAGTCAGGCGGTTTCCTGTTCCCTAGTGTTATTTGAGAAGCACGCCCGTGAACCCTTTGCTGAAATTCCGTTTCCCGATGAGTTTCGCATTGGCAATGTGTATTCTATGGTGGTTTTTGATCTGGATTATGAAAATTTGGAATACGGCTATCGTATGGATGGTCCCAATAATTTTTCCCAGGGTCACTGGTTTGATCCCAGTAAAATTTTGCTCGATCCCTATGCGAAAAATATTGGGGGACGGGATGTGTGGAAGGTGGCGCCCGATTGGTCAAATCCCTACCAACATCGGGGACGAATTGCCTTTGATGATTTTGATTGGGAGGACGATCGTCCCTTAGAAATTCCCCCGGAAGACCAAATTATCTATGAAATGCACGTTCGCAGTTTTACCTGTGATCCGTCATCGGGCGTTAAGGAGAATCATCGGGGAACGTTTGCGGGGATTCAAGATAAGATTGCTTACCTCAAGGAATTGGGAGTCAATGCGATCGAGTTGATGCCTATTTATGAATTTGATGAATTTGAAAATAGTCGTCCCAATCCAGAAACGGGGGAATTATTACTGAATTATTGGGGATATAGCACCGTCGGTTTTTTCGCACCGAAAGCAGGTTATGCTGCCACCGGTAAATTTGGGATGCAGATTGATGAATTTAAAAATTTAGTCAAAGAACTGCATAAAAATGGGATTGAAGTCATTCTGGATGTGGTCTTTAACCATACCGCCGAAGGCAATGAAAAGGGACCGACCATCTCGTTTCGAGGCATTGATAATAAGACCTATTATATGTTGACCCCGGAGGGATATTACTTTAACTTTAGTGGTACTGGAAATACCCTAAATTGTAATAACCCGATCGTGCGGGGTATGGTTTTAGATTGTTTACGATATTGGGCGGCGGAATACCACATTGATGGTTTCCGTTTTGATCTAGCGGCCATTTTAGGACGAGATCCTTGGGGCGCACCGTTGGCGAATCCACCGTTATTAGAAAGTTTAGCGTTCGATCCGATTCTCGCCAAGTGTAAATTAATTGCGGAAGCCTGGGATGCGGGGGGTTTATATCAGGTAGGGTCTTTCCCCGCCTTTGGGCGTTGGGCGGAATGGAATGGCAAGTACCGAGATAGTCTGCGGAAGTTCCTCAAGGGGGATGGCAATGTGGGGGATGTGGCCCAACGATTACAGGGTTCCCCAGATCTCTATGCGACTTCAGGGCGATCGCCAGCGACTTCGATTAACTTTATTACCTGTCACGATGGCTTTACCCTGATGGATTTAGTCTCCTACAACCATAAGCATAATGAGGCCAATGGGGAAGGCAATAACGACGGCAGTAACGATAATGACAGTTGGAACTGTGGTTGGGAAGGTCCGACCGATGACCCTGGTATTAATGCCCTGCGTCGTCGTCAGATTAAAAATGCGATCGCCCTATTAATGGTCAGCCAGGGAGTGCCGATGTTGCTGATGGGGGATGAAATGGGCCGGACACAACAGGGCAATAACAATACCTATTGTCACGATAACGCCCTGAATTGGTTGGACTGGACATTACTAACCAAAGAAAAAGATATCTTTCAATTTGTCCAACACTGTATCGCCTTCCGCAAAGCCCATCCCGTGTTACGCAATCCCGACCATTTTCGTAACTGTGATTACTTGGGGATCGGTTATCCTGATATTAGTTGGCACGGCAGTCGGGCCTGGTATGTGGATTGGGCATCTAGTCATCATTTAGCGTTCATGCTCTCTGGTCAACACGCCAAACAGGGACAACAACCCGATGATGACCTCTACGTGGCCATAAATATGCACTGGCAAGCCTGCTGGTTTGAATTACCCCAACCGACTAAGGGTAAGCAATGGCATCTTTTTGCCAACACTGGCGTTCCAAGTCCTCAGGATAGTTATAACCCCGGCACGGAACCCCCTTTAGAAAATCCCCAGGGGTGTCTACTCGGCGATCGCTCGGTGATAATCCTGGTGGCGAAATAACCCCAATTTTGGCTCTTCTAGGTTCTGTGTGATAAGTTTAACTTACAGAGGATCGATCAATCTTTGTGTCCTTTGTGTCTTTGTGGTTCCTTCCACTCGCTCGCCAGAAAGAATGTATCTTAGACTATGGCTTTTGCAACTTCTCTCTCAGTGACCAATTCCATTGCGACCATTTTTCTGAAAGGAGACCTAGACGCAAGTACGGCGAATGATTTCAAACTCAAAATTGAGGAAGCGGCCAAATATGAGCCGAAGCTGACCAAATTAGTTTTACATTTTGAGGAGTTGAAATATATGGCCAGCGCAGGTCTGCGAATGTTGATTTTTTCCAAACAACAGATGGGCAATGATGTGAAGCTCTACATCTTTAAACCAAATGAGATGGTTTGGGAGACCTTAACCAAAACTGGTTTTCATCATAGTGTTCAGGTGTTAGAGGAGTATGATTTAGCATCGATTGCTCAACTTTAATTAGGGACTGAAAAATCAGAGGAAAAAGTTATGGTGCTAAGGGCAAATTCTGTTTCTTAAATGATAAGTAATTATGTTGATAATTTTCAATTAATATCAAGACAACTGATAGAAAAGACCGAAAACAGTAACCTTTCTGATTTCGGACGAAAAGAAACAGTAAAAACTGCCATAGCAGGGTAAAAAGATTAACCACTATTGGGTAAGCTTTTTACCCTGTTTGACCCACTCTTGCTCGAAAAAATGAGCGAACGATGAGTTACGACGGGGCGATCGATCTTGTTAAAATCGAGTACCTTAAGGAGTTGGGCTACACCGAAGGGGACTGTCAGACGGTGCGGCGATTATGCGAACGCAAAGCGCTCGCTACGCGAGATCGATTGTCGAGGCGGAGGGAACTCGAAGATATCGAAGAGACCGCCGTCGCCTTTTTGGGAATCTTGGGGAAACTACAGCGACCTTACCTGAGCGCGTTAGAAGAGGAAATGCTGACCATGTTAGAGAAGTATTACGGGTTAGTGACCGATTAATTGCCGTCCTTGATGGACTCGAATCGCTGTATCTCGATGGATGAGATAACCATCCGGGTTGCGGAGGAAACAGTGATTTAACTGAACTTCCCCCATACATATATACCATAATAGCCGAAAACCCTTATCCATCAATGGATGCACCCCCTTAACTTTTCTTAATATACCCATGTAATTTGTAACATTTCTTAATGGATAAAAATTCTCTCCATTTGCTAAAATAGTGGTCATGTACATAGAAAAAGTTCCTAACCGTAATTCCCCCCCCGCTGTTCTTCTTCGGGAGTCCTACCGAGA
>VYKP01000508.1_pt1 | contig 14596 bp, 11 predicted proteins | sample 5114551 | NCBI WGS metagenome assembly VYKP01 (sample SAMN12291777, study PRJNA351875) | freshwater metagenome | isolation source: freshwater lake | place: USA: Michigan, Baseline Lake | collected 2013-08-09
GTCCCCCGTGCAGGATCCACTCCCGCACCGCCTGGGCGTACGCTCCGCGAAGCTCACCCGGCTCCCCAGACGTCCACACCATCGTCGAGATCGGCGCAAGGCCGATCCAGCTGTCCGGAAGCTCCGCCACCGTCCGTGCCTCGACGATCTGCATCGGCTCATGCAGGAAAAGCATCGAAGCCGCCGAGGTCGATGCCGACGCGAACCGATTCAGCCCCGCCGCGTGCGGACCCACCCGAAGCAGCAGCGGCACATCCGGCTCAAGAATCGAAAGCGATCGCCCCGTGCTCGATCGCGAATCCCCAAGCTCAATCTTCGCGAGAGGCTGATCCAGAATCGCCGCATCAAGCCCGCCGTCGCCCGCGATCGGGTACACGCCAAGCCACATCGAGTTCCCCGCCGCTCCAAGCGGCAGCCACGCGTACACCCACACCGGCTGCGCCACGCCCGGCGTCAGCGGCACCACCCGCCCGGGCGCGAAGTAATCCCCGTCCGCATCGCGCATCACCAGCCGGACCGCCACGTTCCGCCGGGTCACCGACGTGTCCGTGATCCGCACACGCACCCCGACCATCCCGCCTTCGCGAGCCAGGCCGCCCACGCCCGCCATGTCCACCTCGACCTTCAGCCCGGCGGTCGTCACTCCGGAACCGGGGGTTGGGGTCGGGTTCGGGTTCGCCGGCTGACCCCAAGCGGGTCTCCCGGCCAAACAACCGATCAGAAGAAGCAGGGAAAGGACCGAGAGTCCGGTCCGGAATGGCCTGCGCGGGGTGTTCCATGGAAGGTGCACGTCAGCATTCTACTGGCAATCAAGGCGGGGGGTTCCTCCGCCGATGCCTTCCCACGATGCTTTCGCCGGAAACACAAGCCGCCCTGACCCTTGCGATCGCTGTCGGCGCGGCCTGGGCCGTCCTTCACGTCACCGCCGTCTTCATGAAGCACCAAGCCGACGTCGCCGAACTCCATCGCAAGGTCCGCCAGCTCCGCGACGATTACATCCGCCGGACCAAGTCCAAGCGCGAAGAGCAGATCCTCGAAGTCGGCGAAGCCGCCTGATCACCCCGCCTCCGGCTCCGTTCTTCGCGTCTCGCGTTGACTCACACGATCGCCCGACGACAGGATCGCCTTGGCAAGGACCGCAGCCAGCGGGTATGCTGCGACAGACTCCCCGCGCCGGGGCGTCTTCACGAGGTCCTCCCATGGCTGAGCACATCCCCTCCCGTCGCACCTTCATCCAGTCCGCCGCCGCTCTCTCCGCGTCGGCAACCCTCGTCGGGGGCGCGCTCGGTGCCGCTCCCGCGATTAAGTCCGGAGCGTGGGGCTCGTCCGGGCGCGGCATGGCCCGCCTCAAGGTCGGCGTGATCGGTTGCGGCGGCCGAGGCACCGGAGCCGCCGTCAACTCGCTCGAAGGCTCCGAAGACACGGAGATCTGGGCGCTCGGCGACGTCATGAAGGACCGCCTCGAAGGTGCCTTCGGCCAGCTCAAGAATTCGATCGACCCCAAGTTGGCCGCCCGCGTCACCGTCACCCCCGAGCGCTGCTTCTCAGGATTTGACGCGTACAAGCAGGTCATCGCAAGCGGCGTCGACCTCGTCATCCTCGCCACCGCCCCCGGCTTCCGACCCATGCACTTCGCCGCCGCCGTCGAAGCCGGCAAGCACGTCTTCTTCGAAAAGCCCGTCGCCGTCGACCCCGCCGGCGTCCGCCTCGTCATGAAAGCCGGCGAACTCGCCAAGCAGAAAAACCTCGCCGTCGTCACCGGCACCCAGCGCCGCCACGAAAACTGCTACCTCGAAGCCATGAAGCGCCTCGAATCCGGCGCCATCGGCAAGGTCCTCGCCGCCAACTGCTGGTGGAACCAGGGTCCCCTCTGGGTCAACAAAAAGGACCCGAAGTGGTCTGACATGGAATGGCAGATCCGCAACTGGCTCTACTTCACCTGGCTCTCCGGCGACCACATCGTCGAGCAGCACGTCCACAACATCGACGTCTGCAACTGGGCCATGGGCGGTCCCCCCGTCAAGTGCATGGCCATGGGCGGCCGTGAAGTCCGCCGCCAGCCCGAGTACGGCCACATCTTCGACCACTTCGCCGTCCAATACACCTACACCGACGGCCGCGTCATGAACAGCCAGTGCCGCCAGATCGAAGGCTGCGCCTCCAAGGTCGCCGAGCAGATCATCGGCTCCGAAGGTGAGCTCAACTCAACGAGCGGCTCCGCCGAGATCTCCGGCAAGAACCCCTGGAAACACCCCCGCTCCAAGAACAACGACCCCTACGTCACCGAACACACCGACCTCGTCGCGTCGATCGTCGCGGGCAAACCCCTCAACGAAGCCCAACGCATCGCCGAAAGCACCCTCACCGCGATCATGGGCCGAATGTCCGCTTACACCGGCCAGGAAGTGACCTTCGATCAAGCCCTCAAGAGCAAACTCGACCTCACCCCCCCGTCCTACGCCTTCGACCAGCCCATGCCCGTCCCCGAAGTCGCCGTCCCCGGGAAGACGGCGCTGATCTGAGAAGTACCCCCGTAGCACGGGCTTCCAGCCCGTGATTCCGCCTTGAGCCCGAAGGGCTCGTCGTCCATAGCCGGGGGCAACGCCCCCGGTGCCGAAGCGCGGTGAGGTAGCACCCTGCAAGGGTGCGATCTCCCTCGCGTTCCGCCTCACCCTTCCTAGAGAACGAAGAGAACCGGTCGCTTGATTACGTGCGCCTCGGCAAGCAGACTCCTCAGCCCATTGCAAAGCTCGAGTGTCGGCCCCTCTGCTCTCCCTCTCATCGCCGCGTCCGCCGCCCGAATTGCTCGCTCGGCTTGGTGGGGCTCCAGCACCTCTTCTTCATATTCATCGATGCGTAGCCCGCAGGCCGCATTGATCGCGGACAATACCCCGGACTGCCAAAGGTGGAGAAACCCGGACTCTCCCAGCGGCAGCACTCTCGCGTTGGCCGTCGAACTCGTCCACCAAGCTCGAAACATCGCCTCCGTGGAATCATCCAGCGGAATGCACACGCCTTGCCGATAAACCTCGCTCAGTTGCTGAAGCGGCTCTCCGGAATCGATGTCCACGCTACCTCACCCGCGTCACCGTCGTCTTCTGCACCGCCGTCGACTTCCCAGCTTTCCCCGCGCCAAGCTTGAGCTCCGCGTCAAGCGTCTGCGTCGACGTCAGCGACTCCACGAACCCATCCTCCGTGTTCCACACGTAAGACCCCTCGTGCGTCACCGCGTTCAGCTTGAAGGGCACGCCCGGCTGCTGCGCCGCCGTCCCGCTCTGCATGCTCCCCTTGATCCCGATCGTCGCTTTCCCCCCGCGAGCTTCGCGCACGGTGTACGTCGTGCTCATCTCAAGCGGCCCCGTCAGCGCAAGGTCGATCTTGTCCCGCGTCGTCCACGTATCGTCTACGCGTGCCGTCGGCCGCGTCTTGTCCACCGTGAAGATCCCGCCGAAAAGGCCCTTCGCACCGCCTCCGTTCCCGCCCGGAGCGCCCGGCATCCCGCCCGCTTCTCCAAACAACGCCGCGAACTTCTCCCCGCCCTCCACCTTCGTCACGTTCCCGTTCTTGTCCACCGTCAGCTTCAGCACATCACCCACAAGCGGACGCAGCGCCTGCTCCAGCGGCGGCGTCCCCGCGAATTCCGAAAGCGGATCCGCCGGCTTCTTGGGCGCGGGCTTCGGAGGCTTGGTGCTATCAAACTCATCCGTCATCCAGTCCGACTCGATCTTCATCTTGATCGACTCAAACACCACCTCGACCGTCGCTTCCCCCTCCTCACTTACCGCCGTCGGCCGAAACACAAGCACAAACTCCTGCGTCGTCTTGCTCTTGTTCTCGTCTTCCTTTCCCGGCTTGCCGTTCGGAGCGGGCGTGTTCGGCCCGCCCGGAAGCGGCTTGCCGTCCGGATCCTCGAAAAGCCCCGGCATCGTCGTCGTGCTCTCGCTCGTGTTCCCCATCCTGAGGCGGAACTCCTGCCCGACCTTGAACTTCGGCCGAAGGTCGATCATCCCGCGCGTCCCCGGCCCGGACGGGTCCAGCGAAGGCGGCGTCGTGGGCGTCGTTGGCGGTGTGGCAGGGGGCGTCGCAGGAGCCGGTGCAGGAGACGGTGAAGGAGTGGGGGAGGGCGTCGTCGGCGGAGCCGAAGGCTCCTTGATCGGCGCCGGCGGCTTCGTCGGTCCAGGCGTCGGAAGCGGCGCAGGATCAGGCTGGGCCGGTTTCTTCCCCGGCTGCGCGACCGCGCCCAAGGCCATGCCCGAAGCCATCACCGCGACCAGACCCGCCGTCCAAACCCGCTTCATCGTTCGCATGTCGCGCCCCTTTCCTGCTCGGCATCTCGCCGGCCGCACCTCGCCCGATCCCCATCCGCCCGCAAATCATACGGATACATCGACCACCCGGGTCCGAGAGTTCACCCGTTCGAAACCCTTTCGACTTCCGCCTTCTGCCCCCCAACACTCACCCATCACCCCACACGCCCCAACGCACCCCTCGCAGGAGCTCGCGATGCACGTTCACCTCACCACCACCCTCGGCGACATCGTCATCAAGCTCGACGCCGAGGAAGCCCCCGAATCCACCAAGAACTTCCTCGCCTACGTCGACGCGGGCCACTACGCGGGCACCATCTTCCACCGCGTCATCCCCGGCTTCATGATCCAGGGCGGCGGCCTCACCAAGGACATGGTCCAGAAGGAAACCCGCCCCGGCGTCGCCAATGAATGGAAGAACGGCCTCAAGAACGTCAAGGGCGCCGTCGCGATGGCCCGCCTCGGCGGCCGCCCCGACTCCGGCACCTGCCAGTTCTTCATCAACACCGTCGACAACGACTTCCTCGACCGCCCCCAGCCCGACGGCGCCGCCTACGCCGTCTTCGGAAAGGTCGTCAGCGGCATGGACACCGTCGAGAAAATCCGCAACGTCCCCACCGGCAACAAAGGCCAGTACGGCGACGTTCCCAAGACCGCCATCGAGATCACCGGCGCCAAACGCCTCTCCGACGCGGAAGCCAAAGCACTCGTCGGCTGAGTTCACCATTCCCGCAGCGGGACAACCGGGAGCAACCCAATGCTGATGGCCGATCTGATCGCCGCGATGGAACGCATCGCACCACTCGCCCACGCCGAACCGTGGGACAAGGTCGGTCTCCTCGTCGGCTCCCCGCGACACGAACTCACCGGGCCCGTCCTCCTCACCATCGACCTCACCGAACGCGTCCTCGCCGAAGCCATCGAAGCCGAAGCTTCCGCCGTCATCGCCTACCACCCGCCCATCTGGGACCCCCTCGCCCGTATCACCGACGCCACCCCCTCGCAACGCATCGTCCTCGGTGCCATCGAACGCGGCATCAGCATCTACTCACCCCACACCGCGCTCGACGCCGTCCCCGGCGGCATCACCGACTGGCTCTGCGAAGGCCTCTCCGGTAGCGACAGTTCCGGCAAAATCAACGGCGACTGCCGCGCACTCACCCCGCACCACGACCGCCCCGCGACCGAAGAAGCCAAGATCGTCACCTTCGTCCCCTCGACCCACCTCGAAACCGTCCGCAACGCCCTCGCCACCGCCGGCGCAGGAATCATCGGCGGCTACAAGGTCTGCTCCTTCAGCACCGCCGGCGCCGGAACCTTCCTCGGCGGCGAAGGCACCAAGCCCGCCGTCGGCGAAGCCGGACGCCTCGAATCCGTCCCCGAAGTCCGCCTCGAGATGGTCTGCTCCAAAGCCGCACTCCCCCTCGCCGTTCAAACCCTCCGCCGCTTCCACCCCTACGAAACCCCGGCTTTCGAAGTCTACGAACTCCTCCCCAAGCCCCAGCGCGATTTCGGCGCCGGCCGCCGCCTCGTCCTCGACCGCCCCGTCTCCGTCGATGAGCTCGCCCTCCGGCTCAAAGCCTTCCTCGGCAACCCCTACGTCCGCGTCGCCGACGCCGGACACACCGGCCCCGTCCGCACCATCGGCGTCTGCCCCGGCTCGGGCTCCTCCCTTCTCTCCGTCGCCAAAGCCGAAGGCTGCGAGGTCTTCGTCACCGGCGAACTCTCGCACCACCAGGTCATCGCGACCCTCCATAGCGGCGTCTCCGTCATCCTCGGTGAGCACACCGGCACCGAACGCGGATTCCTCCCCAGACTCGCCTCCCGCCTCGCCGAAAGCCTCCCCGGCGTCTCGATCGTCGTCAGCACGGCCGACCGCGACCCCCTCCGCACTGTCTGAGACCCACGCATGGGAACCATGGAACCCGTCACCGGACCGCTCAGGGACGGCCGCGCCATCGTCGTCCGCGTCGCCAGCCCCGAGGATGCCGACGCTTACAACGCCCTCATCACGCAAGCCACCTCCGACGTCAACGCCGTCACCGAACTCGACGAAGCCACCGAGGCGTGCAAGTCCCGCGCAGCCAAGATCCAAGAAGCCCACGAAAACCCCCAGGAGCTGCTCCTCGTGGCCGACTGTGATGGCACACTTGTGGGCGAGCTCTCCTTCTCCGCGCCCTCCCTCCGTCGCGTCGCCCACCGCGGCAGGTTCGGCATCTACGTCGCTTCCGGTTCCCGCGGCGTCGGCGTCGGCGAAGCCTTGATCCGGGCTCTGCTCAACTGGGCCGCCGCCCACCCCGTCATCGAAAAAGTCAGGCTCGGCGTCCTTTCCTCCAACCCTGGAGCCATCCGCCTGTACCACAAGCTCGGGTTCGTTGAAGAAGCGCGAAGGTCGCGCGAGTTTCGCATGCCCGGAGGTCGTTACGCCGACGACATCCTCATGGCACGTTACGTCAAGCCCTTGCTTCCCCCACGCTGACCCACGCCCGACCATCGTTTTTCTGTTGGGATCCGGACTTCCCACCGCTACACTGATCCCGGCATGATCCCCCCGTCCCCCGATCCCAAAGCCGCACGCCGCCCCGTCGAGATCGACGTCGCCGCCGCCGTTCCGCGCTCCTTCGACGAAACCCTCGCGTTCCTCTCCGCCCGCACCGACGTCGAACGCCTCCGCCCCACGCGAGTCACCCCCGGAACCTTCCGCCTCGACCGCATGGAAGCCCTCGTCGAAGCCCTCGGCCGCCCCGACCACGAGTTCAAATCCATCCACGTCGCCGGCTCCAAGGGCAAGGGAAGCGTCTGCGAGATGACCGCCGCCGCTCTCTCCGGCTGCGGCTACGCCGTCGGCCTCTACACCAGCCCGCACCTTGTCGATCTCCGCGAACGCATCCGCATCGGCGGCCAGTGGATCAGCCCCGCCGACTTCGCCGACGCCGTCGCGACCGTCGCCCGCGCCCTTCCCGCCGTCGAGAAAAAGCACGGGCCCGCCACCTACTTCGAGATCCTCACCGCCGCTTCCTTCGTCCACTTCGCCCAGCAAGCCGTCGACTTCGCCGTCATCGAAGTCGGCCTCGGCGGACGCCTCGATTCCACCAACGTCATCTGCCCCGAGGTCGCCGCCGTCACTTCCATCCAGCTTGAACACACCCAGCTCCTCGGCGACACCGTCGCCAAGATCGCCGCAGAAAAAGCCGGCATCTTCAAGAAGGACGTCCAGGCCCTCACCGTCCCGCAGAAACCCGAAGTCCTCGAGGTCTTCCGCGAGACCGCCAAAGCCGTCGGCTGCCCGCTTTCCATCCTCGGCGAGGACCTCGAGTTCTCCCAAAGGTTCGAAGCCAACCCCGAGCTCGGTCCGCACCACCGCGTCTGCCTCTTCACCCCACGCTCCACCTTCGAACACATCGCCTCACCCCTCAAGGGTGACCACCAAGCCGTCAACTGCGGCCTATCCCTCGCCATCGTCGATGCTCTCCGCCAGCGCGGCCACGCCCTCCCCGACCGCGGCATCGCCGAAGGCCTCGCGAAAGCCTCCGCCCAAGGCCGCCTTGAGTTCATCCACCAGACCCCCCGCCTCATGATCGACGGCGCCCACACCCCAGACTCCATCCAGGCCCTGCTCCGCTCCGTCAGCACCCACTACAAGTTCGACAACCTCATCGTCGTCTTTGGCTGCTCCTCCGACAAGGACGCTCCCGGCATGATGGCCAAGCTCGTCGGCGGAGCCGACAAGGTCATCCTCACGCGAGCGACCGACTCGTCCCGAGCGGTCGAACCCCGCGACCTCTATCGCAAGTTCGTCGAATTGACGTCCAAGCCCGCCCAGGTCGCGCCCACCGTCAAGGACGCCATCAACCTCGCCGCCAAAGCCGCCCAGCGCGGCGACCTCATCATCGTGACGGGAAGCTTCCTCGTCGCCGGCGAAGCCAAACGCCTCTTCGCCGAAAAATCCCGCGCCTAAACAGCGAGCCGGGGCGTGTCGCCCCGCCCGACGCCTCCCATCGATCATCCGCAACCGCGCCAGTCCGGGCTCAGCTCGTCGGCCCCGCCGCATGATCCGAAAGCACCTGCGCCCGCTTCAGCGACTCGTGCTTCTTCAGCCACTCCGTCACCGCGATCACGAACGTCGCATGGCTCCACGTCAGCGGTGACACTGAGATCGGCGCGCCCGTGTACGGGTGATACTGCTCCGCGAGCACGCCCGACTCTGCCGCCCGGTACGTCGTCCAGTTGATGAGGTCCATCGCTTCGCGAAGCTCATCCGCCGTCGTCGCCACCGCCGTCAGCCACTGCGCCTGCCAAAGCGTGCAGATGATCCACGGATTGCCCGGCACCGCGTCCGTCGTGTCCTTCTCGACCTGGTGGTAATAGTCGCGCTCGTACCGAGCGCACCCGCCGATCGCCGTCCGCACGCTCAGCTTCTGCCGAAGCTGGATCATCTCGCTCCGCATCCGCGGATCGTGCGGCTCCAGCGCGCCGAACGCAAACAACGCGAAGTTCGCCGAGTCCGCCGTCATGTCAAGCACGTACGGCGACCCCGCCACGCCTACCGCCGGCCCGACACCCACGCCCCCCGCGCCCGCCGACGCCGCCGGCCGCGCCATCCGACATAACCGCTCGTACTCCCCGTGCCACATGTGCTTCTTGAGCGCCGAGCGCATCTTGACCGCACCCTCGCGGAACACCGCTTCCCGGTCGTACTCGCCGAAATCCCTCGCAAAGTCCGCCGCGGCCACCAGCGCCCCGATCGTCGCCGCGACCGTAAAGGTGTGAATCCCGCGCCGCTCCTCCCACAGGTCCCACGACTGCTGCGGCAGCCCGTTCGCGTCCCGATACTTCAGCATCCACTCCGCCGGACGCACGATCAGCGCGTTGTAAAGCGGCTTGATGAACTCAACGTCCCGGAACGTCTCAAAGTGCCGCCGCAGCGCCCACGTCACCAGCGCCGTCTCATCCTGCTGGATCGGCAGAATCCGCTGCCCGTCGATCATCCACGGATGCCAGCTGCTCGCAAGCTGCCCCGCCGGCGTGTACTTGTGCAGGAAGTACCCCTCCTCCTCGATGATGTCCGCGCAGTACCGGAAGAAGTTTCGCGAAAGCTCGCTCTGCCCCGCAAGCACCAGCGCGTACGCCACCATCGCCCCGTCACGCGGCCAGCAGTACGAATAGTGATCCCCCGCGAACTGCTGAATGTCGCTGTCGTTGGCCGCGATGATCGCCCCGTGGTTGTCGATCTGCGTCCGCATCACAAGCTGGCTTCGATAGAAAAGATCCCGCACCGGCGACGGCAGCACGCTCACATCCAGCGGCTCCTTCGTCGCCCAAAGCTTCCAGTACGCCTCCGTCCGCGCCACCATCCGCGGTGCGCCTTTCTGCTGCACCCGCGCGTTCCGCGTCTTCACCTCCGAATAGCTCCGGCCGACCACAAGCCACGCGTGGAACGACGACTCGCCCCCCGCCGGAACATCCAGGTGCACGCCCACCGTCGCGTCCACCGACCCCTGGCTGATCGCGTTGCGACCAAGCTTCCCATCCTCCGCGTCCCGCCACGTCCCCTCCGCACCGCCGATCCGCTTGGTGCCGATCGCCCACTCGTCGATCCCGCTCTTGTTCGGGTCGCACATGTTGAACAGGAAGTAGATGTCGTCCTTGTAAAAGACCATGCTCGCCGTTGCAGGGTCGTAGTTCGCCGTGTCGCCCACCGGATTGCCGCGGATCGAAAGATCCCAGTGGAAAAACACCCGCACGTCCCGAGGCTTGCCCGTCAGGTCCCGCACATTCACCACCCGGAAGTACACCGGCTCGTGAAAGTCAACCGCGTCCTCGCACTTGATCTCAAGCCCGAGTTCCTCGTGCACCAGCGTCACGTCCGTCACAAGCGTGTCCGGCTTGTACTTCAGCACCCGCTTCCAGCCCGGATCTTCCATCCAAGCGATCCGCCCATCGGCCCAGATGCCAAACCGCTGGATCGCACCCTCCGTGTGGTTGTACCACCCGACGTGCGGGAAGTAGATGTCACGCACCCGGTAGAGGTGATCGAAGGTGATGAGGAGGTCGCCGTTGCCGACGGGAATGTCGCGGGGCATGGGGGGTCTTCCGTGGTCTCAAGCTCAATCCGCCAAAGGTCTGGTCCTCCGGCGTCCGGGGAGAATATCGGGCTTTGCCGCGCCGTTCGTCACCCCGAGCGCACGAACCACGCGATTTTTCCGCGCCCCTCGCCTTAGCCGAGCGACGCTTCCGCCTCCGCCGGTGCCTCCGGCGCCACCGTCCGCGCCCGCGGGTCCCCGATGTACGTCAGGCGAATCCCGAAATTCTCACCCACCTTCACCGCCGCCCCCGACCCGATCGCGCGGTTGTTGATCATCAGGTCAAGCTCACCCTCCGCGTCCTTCGCAAGCTCCAGAATCGCTCCCGGCACCAGCCGAAGCACATCCCCAAGCGGAATCTGCCGCGCGCCAAGCCGCACAATCACCGGCACATCAAGCTTCATGATCTGGTTCAGGTTCGGGGACTCGTTGGAAGACATGCACACTCCGGGAAGAAGGCGGGAATCTCTCCCGACCGCTCCGCAACCGGCGTGCCACCCGCCCTCCGCCCACCCACCCACGTCTCCCCGCGGTTATCAATACCCCGCCGCGTGTCCATCCTTGCGCGATTCCGAAGCCCCGCAGTACACCCCCGTCACCTGGTCCCGAGCAATCGCCTGATACCCGCCAAAGCTCCACCGGTGCACCGGCTTGATCGTGTGCCCCCGCCGCGTCAGCTCCGCCACCACCTCCGGAGCGAACCCCGCCTCCAGATTCAGCTCGCCCCCGTCCGCCATCGACTTGACCTCCCCCTGCGGCTCCGTCGACCCGTTGTGATGGATCCGAGGAGCATCCCCCGCCTGCTGAAGCGTCATCCCGAAGTCGATCAGGTTGATCACGATCTGCGCATGCCCCTGCGGCTGCATCGCCCCGCCCATCACGCCAAAGCTCATCCACGGCTTGCCACCCTTCGTGATGAACGCCGGAATGATCGTGTGAAACGGCCGCTTGCCCGGCTCCAGCACGTTCGGGTGCCCCGCCTTCGTCGCGAACTGCTCCCCGCGATTCTGAAGCATGAACCCAAGCCCCGCATCACGCCCCCCCGAAGCCCGCGACGGCACCATCCCGCTCCCCATCCCCCGATAGTTCGACTGAATCAGCGACACCATCATCCCCGTCGAGTCCGCCGTCGTCAGGTAGATCGTGTCCGCCCCGCTCGGAATCGCCCCCGGCTCCACGACCATCGCCGCTTTCGCCATGTCGATCTTCGCCCGCCGCTCCTTCGCGTACTCATCACCAAGCAAACGCTTGAGCGGTGCCTTCACAAACGCCGGATCCGCGTAGAACCGCGCCCGATCCTCGAACGCAAGCTTCTTCGCTTCCACAAACGCGTGCACAAAGTCCGCCGATCCAAACCCCATCGCTTTGAGGTCCATCCCCTCAAGCATCTTCAGGATCTGCAGCGCCGCGATCCCCTGCCCGTTCGGCGGAATCTCCCACACGTCATACCCGCGATAGTTCACGCTCACAGGGTCCACCCACTCGCCCCGATGCGCCGCGAAATCCGAAGCCGCCAGCACCCCGCCCTGCGCCTTCATGTAGGCTTCAACCACCTGCGGAAGCTCCCCCTCGTAAAACGCCCCGCGCCCCTCCTCCGCGATCCGCGTCAGCGTCCTCGCCAGATTGGGATTGGTCCAGATCTCGCCCCGCGCCGGAGCTTTCCCCGTCCCCGCAACCGTGAACTGCTCGGCGAACCCCGGCGACTTCTCAAACCGCTTCGCCGACACCGCCCACGCTTCCGCGATCTCCGGGCTCAGCGGGAAACCCTCCGTCGCATACCGGATCGCCGGCGCAAGCACCGCTTTCATCGGCAGCACGCCAAACTTCCCGTGCAGCGCGAACCACCCATCCACGCACCCAGGCACCGTCACCGGAAGCGGCCCGTACGACGGGATCTCCTTCAGCCCGCGCTCCTTCAAAAGCTCAAGCGTCAGACCCTGCGGCGACCGCCCAGACCCGTTATACCCATGAAGCTTGCCCGTCTTGGGGTCCCACACGATCGCGAAGAGGTCCCCGCCGATCCCACACCCCGTCGGCTCCATCAACCCCAAGCACGCATTCGCCGCGATCGCCGCATCCAGCGCCGACCCCCCGGCCTGCAGGATGTTCACCGCCGCCTGCGTCGCAAGCGGATGGCTCGTCGCCGCCATCCCGTGCACCGCGTACACCTCCGACCGCGTCGCTTTCGGAAGCGTCGAAGCCGGTTGGGGCTGAACGGTCGTCACCAAAGCGGCAAGCAGTGAAGCGGTAAGCATGCGACCAGTATACCTGAGCCACCGACTCGACCCGCTCCGGCTCAAGTCAGCGAAAGCACACGCGCCGCAACATCCAGACTCGCCGCAGATTGCCGCCTTCGCAGCCGAGCACGGCCGCGCGACGTCAGGGCTTCGTCGCCGCCTGAGCCCTGCCCGCGATCATCGCCGCGAGCTCATCCATGATCCTGTTCTGCTCGACCGCGATCTCGGCCACGACCTTCTCCGCTTCGACGTACGCCGCCGCTTCGGACTCCGGGAACTCCGCCGAGAAGACGATCCCCTTCTCCGTCGCGCTCCACTTCCCCCAGTGGGTCTTGAGAGCCGCGAACATCGCCCCCGCGAGCTTGCAGAACTCCGCGTTGGACTCGTTCAGCTCCCGCTGCTTGCCCCGCGCCGCCGCTCCGGCTTCAAACCCAGTCAGCACCTCGTGCATGATCCGCTCGGAAGCCTCGGCCGCGACCAAGCGGTTCCCAAGCTCCTTCCGCGCACCATCGAAAGCCGCTCCGAACTTCTCCGACCGCACACGCGCTGCATCAAGCAGCACCACCCGCGCCTCCAGATCCTCGACCGTCTTGATGCCCGCCACGCTCATCCCGCCCGCGCGATTGAAAGCGTCAAACGCCATGTTCTGAGCCACCGCCAGTTCATTCAGCTCGCGAGCGAACTTCGAGACCGCCATCGCGACCTGCCGCTCCTTCGCGTTCGCATCCTTCGCAGACGACTCGATGGCCTTCGCCGTGCGTTCACCCGCCGCGGCCAGCTTCTGCGTGTCACCAGACCGGACCGCTTCCGCTTGCTGCTCGCGAGCCGCCGCGAACTCCCGAGTCCCCGCCGACGCGGTGGCCGGCCCCCCGATCACCTGGTAGACGCCAAAGCCCGACATCAGCAGCGCGGCCGCGCACGCCGTCGCCCGCGCCGCTTTCGTGCTTCGCACGCCAATCCAATACGCCGCCACGCCGAGCACAAGCGGCAGGATGAGCGCCGCCGCAGCAGCCCCCGCAACCGCCGGAGCGGCGTACGTCATGTTCGACCCGGAAGACTTGAGCCCGGCGAACTTGGCGTACGCCAAAGCGGCGATCCCCGCCGCGACCGCCAAAAAGACGACCGGGCTGTTGCCGAAGATGGGCGGTTTGCTCTGCGGTTGGGACATCACTCGCTCCGATTGGTGGCGGATAACCCCGCGGCACGCCGCGGTACCGATCGGTCATCGAACGACGCGACCAGCCACTTCAGACCAAGTGCGTGAGATGTCGCAAATCACCCCCGCGATCGCATCAACGCTTCGGAGCCGCCGCACGCTCCGCCAGACTGTCCGCGATGTCGCTGGTCAGCGTGTCCTGCTCGGCGATCTGCTCATCCAAGCGGACCGCGGCCTGGTTGTACGCTTCGATGTCCGCGTCCGGAACCTTCTCTTCGAACGCGATCTCATCACCCTGCATTTCCCAGTCGCCCCAGTGCTTCTTGAGCATCGTGAGCATCGACTTCATCGTGCCGCAGCACTCGACGTTGGAAGCGTTCAACTTCGCCTGCTTGGCGCGGACCTTCGCATTGGACCGGATCCCGTTCATCACCGAAGTCATCATCTTCGGCGACACCTTTGTGGCCAGGAGCGCGTCCTTGGCCTTGGCCTCAAACCCGTCGAACTCCTTCTGGTACGTGATCGCCGCATCAAGCGTCGTCTGAAGCTGGGCAAGCCGAGCCTCGATGTCGGCTTCGGACTTGATCGTCCCCGGGTCCACCCCGCCGAGCGCCCCGAACTTCTCGAACGCTTCGTTCTGCGCGATCGCAAGCCCGTTCAGCTCCCGGCCGAGCGAAGCCATCGTCGTCGCAACCGCTTTGAGCTCCGGCGTGTCCTCTCCCATCTTCTCGATCACCGCGATCGATCGGTCGCTCGCGTCCGCGATCTTGTCCGTGTCGCCCGAGCGGATCGCCCGCGCCTGCTCGTTCCGCG
>VYKP01000181.1_pt1 | contig 14568 bp, 13 predicted proteins | sample 5114551 | NCBI WGS metagenome assembly VYKP01 (sample SAMN12291777, study PRJNA351875) | freshwater metagenome | isolation source: freshwater lake | place: USA: Michigan, Baseline Lake | collected 2013-08-09
ACCCACTTCACCCGATCGAGAACGCCTTGGCTATGGCCATGCGCAGTATCGACCACAATGACATCAACACCAGCCTTAACCAGCAGCTCAACGCGCTCGTCATTATCAGGACCAACGCCGACAGCAGCGCCAACGCGTAATTTTCCTTCGCTATCTTTAGCGGCGTTCGGATGCTCGGTTGCTTTCAAAATATCTTTCACGGTGACCAAACCACGTAACTCGAAAGCGTCATTGACAACCAATACGCGCTCCAAGCGGTGCTTACTCATGAGGCGTTTGGCATCCTCAAGACTCGCGCCCTCCTTCACAGTGATGAGTCGCTCACGCGGAGTCATCTTTGCTTTTACGGTCGCATCTAAATCTTCTTCAAAACGAAGGTCGCGATTGGTGATAATGCCAACTACCGTTTTCCCCTGAAGTACCGGAAAACCTGAAAATCCATGCTCCCTCGACAAAGCAATGACTTGACGCACGGTCATCTCTGGAGAAATCGTGATTGGGTCGCGTAAGACTCCCGACTCAAAGCGCTTAACCTTGGCCACCTCTTTGGCTTGCTCAGCCGGCTTTAGATTTTTATGAATAATTCCGATACCACCCTCACTTGCCATGGCAATCGCAAGTCTGCCCTCGGTCACTGTATCCATCGCAGCAGATACCAAGGGAATGTTGATCGTAATCTCACGGGTTAATTGGGTGACCAAGCTGGTGTCACGAGGAAGGACGGCCGAATAAGCCGGCACAAGGAGCACGTCATCAAAGGTCAGTGCTTTTTGTATGAGTCGCATGCAAAACCCCTAGTCGCAAAATCCGATTATAAAGGTTCTGCGTCGAAGGCTCCTTCAGGGCCTGGGTTTTGCTGCTTGGCGGCGCAGCGCTTTCGCTTTCAGAAGGCTGTCTTTGTCCCGATTGGCCTTTTTTCGCCTAGCCGATTTAGGGTCAATCAGTAATGGTGCATAGAGCTCTAAACGGTCCCCGGCATAGAGTGGGCTATCCCAATCCTTTCGCTTTCCAAATACTCCATAACACCCCTTACGGCTAATCGCTGGATCGTCTTGATTGTTAGCGATACCCAAGATTTGAAGCGCCCAACCCACCGTGGGCTTTTGGACATCATGGAATGGAAGGTGATGAATTTGCAGTAATGGCGGATCTTGGCGCGCATCGCATAAAAGTATTTCCATGGATTTAGCTTTAGTGGCCATACAGTTGCTCCGCTCGCTTTACAAAACAGTCCACAAAGGTACTGGCGATATAAGAAAACACCGGACCGATGATCTTATCTAGGATCACGCTTTTAAACTCCCAGTGCAAATTAAACTCAATCTTGCATGCATCTTCACGTAAGGGAATGAAGCGCCACTGCCCAGTGAACTTTTTAAATGGACCATCGACAAACTGCATATCAATCGAATCAGGGCGATGGTTTGTGTTCCGAGTATGAAAGAACTGCTCAATGCCTTTGAAGTGGATCTTGATTTTGGCATCAAGCACCGTCTCGGTTTGCTCGTAAATATCCACACCGCCGCACCAGGGTAAAAACTCTGGATAGCGCCTAACGTCTGTAACTAGGCTATACATGCGGTCAGCGGATTGACCAATCAAAACCGTCTTATTGACGTCTGCCATAATGAAACCGTGGAACCTATAAAAACTCTAAACCATGAGTATCGTTGATAACAAAAAAGCATTCTTTGATTATTTTATTGAAGAACGCTATGAAGCGGGTCTTGTCCTCGAAGGGTGGGAGGTCAAGGCAATTCGTGCTGGCCGCGCACAAATTAAAGAAGCGTATGTGGTCGTTCGCAATGCTGAAATTTTTCTAATTGGTTCTCATATCAGCCCACTTTCATCGACATCGACGCATATTTATGCTGACCCAACCCGAACTCGAAAACTTCTCTTAAATGAGAGCGAGATTCGGAAATTGATCGGCAAGGTTGAGCAGCGAGGCTATACCTTGGTCCCCCTCAATTTGCACTTCTCAAAAGGTCGAGTCAAATGTGAAATAGGGCTTGCCCGAGGTAAGAAACAACACGATAAGCGCGAGGCCAGTAAAGAGCGTGATTGGGAGCGCGAGAAGGCCAGAATCGTGCGCGGGCAACTCACTTAAATCATTATTTGCACTATTTAGGTGCATATTTGCACCAAGGCTCTACAATTTTGGCTCGATCCAGTATTGCGGCGTAATACCGTAAGGGGTATGAAAACCCCGTACGACGAAATGTTCGATGAGCATGGCGTGGCGCGTCCTCACTATGCCATTTTTCAGCAATGGCTTGCTGAACAAAGTGATGCGCTCATGGCACTCAAAAGAGCTGAGGCTGAATTGATCTTTCGGCGGGTTGGTATTACCTTTGCGGTCTATGGTGACGACTTGGGGGCTGAGCGCACCATACCATTTGATCAAGTACCGCGGATATTCACGGCCCAAGAATGGTCGACGCTTGAGGCAGGACTGCGGCAACGTGTGACCGCACTCAATCACTTTATCCATGATGTCTATCACGATGAAGCAATTGTTAAAGCGGGCATTATTCCGGGGGAGCAGATTTTTAATAATGCCCAATATCGACCTGAAATGCGCTTCGTGGATGTTCCGCGGAATATTTATGCCCAAATCGCAGGAATTGATATTGTCCGTGCCGGCGCTGGCGAGTTCTATGTCTTAGAAGACAATCTACGAGTACCATCGGGCGTATCGTATATGGTCGAAGATCGTAAGATGATGATGCGACTCTTCCCCGATTTATTCCAACGCTATCGGGTTGCTCCCGTTGAGCACTACCCTGACCTTCTTTTGGAATGCCTAAAGTCAGTAAAGCCAGAGGGAGTAAAAAAACCGAATGTGGTGGTGCTCACCCCTGGCATGTTTAACTCCGCCTACTTTGAACACACTTACCTTGCTCAACAAATGGGTGTAGAGCTAGTGGAAGGTAAAGACCTTTTTGTCAAAGATGAAGAAGTGTTTATGCGGACCACCCAAGGTCCCCAGCGAGTCGATGTGATCTATCGACGCATAGATGACGACTTCTTAGACCCTTTAGCATTTCGGTCAGATTCTGCCTTAGGAGTAGCTGGCTTACTTAATGCCTACCGTGCAGGCAATGTCACCTTAGCAAACGCAATTGGCACTGGAATTGCCGACGATAAATCAATTTACCCCTATGTGCCTGAAATGATTGAGTTCTACTTAGGCGAAAAACCCATACTGAATAATGTGCCTACCTATCAATGCCGTAAAGCGGATGATCTGGCTTATACATTGGCTCATCTTCATGAACTCGTAGTCAAAGAAACTCATGGCGCCGGTGGCTATGGCATGTTGGTAGGTCCAGCATCCACCAAAGAGGAAATTGAGCGATTTCGAGATAACTTAATTAAACACCCTGATCAATATATTGCCCAACCCACTCTATCCCTATCCACCTGCCCAACCTTCGTAGAATCGGGAATTGCACCAAGGCATATTGATCTTCGACCATTTGTGCTGTCTGGCAAAACCATCAAAATGGTTCCCGGGGGACTAACCCGTGTTGCCCTCAAGGAGGGTTCTTTGGTTGTGAACTCCTCACAAGGCGGTGGTACTAAAGATACGTGGGTACTGGAGGATTAATCGATGCTAAGTCGGACTGCTGATTGCCTCTATTGGATGGCTCGCTATACCGAGCGGGCTGAGAATACCGCGCGCATGCTCGATGTGAACTATCAAACCTCTTTACTACCCCAGCCCTCTGAATACCGAGACCAAAGTTGGCGTAAGTTACTCACCATTTCTAAACTTGAGCCTGCATTCCTGGCAAGTCACTCCCAAATGAACCAGGAGTCGATTTTGCGGTTCATGATTGCTGATGCAAATAATCCATCGAGCATTGTGTCTTGCTTGCGCGCTGCTCGAGAGAATGCGCGGGCAATACGCGGACGAATTACCTCTGAACTGTGGGAAACTCAAAACACGACCTGGCTTGAATTAACCCAATTACTCGCCAAACAGGATTATGCAGACCCTAGTAGTCTTTTAGATTGGGTTAAATATCGCTGCCATCTCTCACGCGGTGTCATGCATGGCACCATGCTGAAAAATGAAGCCTATTACTTCATGCGAATCGGCACCCTACTAGAGCGCGCCGATAATACTGCTCGCATCCTAGAAACCAAGTACCAAGACCCTGCAAGCTTGCGCCAACTAAAACCCATTCAAGACATCCAAGAGGAAGCGGATTCAGCATTCTTTGATTTCTATCACTGGGCTGCACTGCTGCGTTCCGTATCCGCTTTTGAGATTTATCGGCAGATTTATTCGGATCAAATTACTCCACAAAAGGCTGCAGAACTCCTGATTTTTAATCAGCAAATGCCGCGCTCATTGCGCTATTGCGTAGGGGATTTGATTGTATTGATGGGAGAAATTCGGAATCAGAATTCTAAAGAGATAGAACGTCTTATTGGCAAACTCCAAGCAGACCTTGATTACTCAGATATCAATGAAGTCTTTCATATTGGGCTTGAAGAATTTACTAAGCAGTTTCTAAAACGCATTAACCATATTGGCGACGAGCTCAGTAATGCGTTCCTAATTCCTCTTGCCGTTGCCTAAGTTGAATCCTATGCACTTACAGATAGAGCACCATACCGAATACCAATATGACAATCCAGTTCGCTATTCGATTCAGGAGTTACGGCTTAGCCCACTCGATAGCAAGGGGCAAACGATTGTGAAGTGGCAAATTCAGTCGCCCGTGAAAGCAAAATCCAACCAAGATACTTTTGGGAATACCTGCCAAACTTTAGTGCTCGACACTCCCTATAAATCGATGAGCATTACTGCGAAAGGAGAAATTCATACCCTTGCTTGCCATGAATACCAAGATGATCCCCGTGCAGTATCGCCATACTACCTCTTACAGCCTACTGCGCTAACACAAATATCACAGCCCATGCAATCACACTTTGAGTCAGAGCTTCCCAAAAAACCTGACATTGATTCTGTATTGGCTTTAGCCGATGCAATCCGCTCTAGTATTCGTTATCAAGCAGGCGTTACCACCTTTGCAACGACTGCAGCTCAAGCATTTACCATGCAGGCAGGCGTATGCCAAGATCACAGCCACATTATGTTGAGCCTTTGTCGGTTTGCCAATATTCCTGCGCGTTATGTCAGCGGTTACTTTTTTGCAGAGGAGTCTCCAAACCTAGCGAGTCATGCCTGGGTTGACGTTTGCTTGGATGCAGAACAGGGGCGCTGGGTTAGCATTGATGTGACTCATGCATGCTTGACTGATCAACGGCATATTCGCTTAGCGGTTGGAAGGGATTATTATTCAGCTGCACCCATCAAAGGAATCCGTTCTGGTGGTGGCCAAGAGGAGCTTCGGGCTCGCATTTCCATACAACAAGTGAAAGTGCTTTAACCATGACCTATTGCGTTGCTCTTTGCCTCAATGAAGGCCTCGTATTCTTGGCTGATACTCGGACCAATGCGGGAGTTGATCAAATCGGTACCTTTCGGAAGATGACCATCTTTCATCAAGGCCGCGAGCGCTTCTTTGTTCTTATGAGCTCAGGCAATTTAGCCATTACCCAAGCAGTTAAAGAAATACTCCTCCAGGGTGAAATATTTAATGGCATCAATTTGTGGAATGCTAAAAGCTGTCATGAAGCAGCGACAGTTGTTGGTTCAGCTGTAAAAAAAGTACGGGAACGCGATTTTGAGGATCTTCAAAAATCGGGGATTGAATTTAATTGCAACTTAATTTTTGGCGGTCAAATCGAAGGTGAGAAACCCCGTTTACTCAATATTTATGCTGCTGGTAACTTCATTGAAACCACCCCGGAGACCCCCTATTTTCAAATCGGTGAGTCTAAATACGGCAAACCCATTCTCGATCGAGTGATTCGTTTTAATACCCCACTTAATTTAGCAACCAAATGCGTCCTGATCTCGATGGACTCGACCATCAAAAGTAATATCTCAGTTGGCTTACCACTCGATCTTTTGGTCTATGAGAAAGACTCTTTCAATTTAGATAAGTTAATCACGATTGATGAAGATAATCCCTACTTTGAGATGATGCACCGAATTTGGGGAGAGAAACTTAAAGAAGTAGCGCTCAGTATTCCTGAGCCAAGCTGGAATGGCTCGAAGAGAAGTATTTCCATTCAATCGCCCTCAAAGAAGCTAGGCACTGTCCCTGTCCATAAACCGAGAAGTAAATCTTCAAGTCGAGCAAAACGTCCAAAAGGTACAAATAAATAAGGCGGGTTTGCCCGCCTTATCAGCCTGATTGATTTCGAGCTTAAGAACTGTTCTTAGCTAAAAACTCCCAGGTTTGAACGACGCTGTCTGGATTTAGTGAGATTGAGGTGATTCCTTTTTTCACAAGCCATCTGGCAAAGTCTGGGTGATCAGAGGGTCCCTGTCCGCAAATGCCAACATACTACCCTTGCTTGACGCAGGCATCAATCGACCGCTCAATCATGAACTCCACTGCGGGATCACGCTCATCGAAATCAATGGCCAAGAGCTCCATGCCAGAATCGCGATCAAGCCCTAGAGTTAACTGGGTCATATCGTTTGAGCCAATTGAGAAGCCATCAAAGTACTCTAGGAATTGATCGGCCAAAATGGCATTCGATGGAATCTCGCACATCATGATCAATTTCAAACCGTTAACCCCGCGTTGCAGACCAAACTTAGCCATCATGTCTATCACGCGCTTTGCCTGTGCAATGGTTCGCACAAACGGCACCATGATCTCCACATTATCCAAGCCCATTTCCTCGCGTACTCGCTTCATCGCAGCGCATTCAAGGGCAAATGCCTCCCCAAAATCCTCTGACACATACCGCGATGCCCCCCGAAAGCCGAGCATGGGGTTTTCTTCATCTGGCTCGTAGCGCGATCCGCCAATCAACTTTTTGTACTCATTGGACTTAAAGTCCGATAATCGGACAATGACTGGCTTGGGATAAAAGGCAGCAGCAATCGTTGCGACCCCTTCAACCAATTTATCCTCATAAAATGCCCGAGGACTTGGATACCCGCGCGCCACACTTTCAACCGCCCGCTTTAGATCGGCATCAATATTGGGATATTCCAATACTGCGCGTGGATGCACACCAATATAGTTATTAATAATGAATTCTAATCGGGCCAGACCAACGCCCGCGTTTGGCAGTTGGCAGAAATCAAAGGCCAACTGAGGGTTACCGATATTCATGGTGATCTTGACAGGTATCTCAGGCAAAACACCGCGCTTCACCTCAGTAACCTCGGTTTCAATCAGGCCATCATAAATACGTCCTTCATCACCCTCAGCGCATGAAACGGTAACTACCGCACCATCTTGTAAGACATCGGTTGCATTACTGCAACCCACAACTGCAGGAACACCAAGTTCACGCGCAATGATGGCCGCATGGCAAGTTCTGCCACCTCGATTAGTGACGATTGCCGAAGCACGCTTCATGACGGGCTCCCAATTTGGGTCGGTCATATCGGCCACCAAAACATCACCAGGCTGAACCCGATCCATTTCGCTGGCATCCCGAATTACCCGTACTGGACCACCACCAATTTTTTGGCCAATGGCTCTACCCGTGGTAATGACTTTTGAATTTCCCTTTAAGCGATAGCGCAGCTCTACTTGATCAGCTGCTTGACTTTTGACGGTCTCAGGACGTGCCTGAAGAATATAGATCTTGCCATCCTCACCATCTTTACCCCATTCAATATCCATGGGTCGCCCATAGTGCTTCTCAATAATGACTGCATACTTCGCAAGTTCTGTGACATCTTCATCGCTAATTGAGAAACGATTGCGTTCTTCTGGGTTCACTTCAACGGTCTGCACACGCTCTGCGGAACCTTGGGGAGCAAACTGCATCTGAATTAACTTTGAACCCAATGATTTCCGAATAATGGCCTTTTTGCCTTTAGCTAGGGTCTCTTTGAAGACATAAAACTCATCGGGATTGACTGCACCCTGCACCACCGTCTCACCTAAACCATAGCCAGAAGTAATAAAAACTACTCCAGAAAACCCAGACTCGGTATCGAGAGTAAACATCACGCCTGCTGCCCCAAGATCCGAGCGCACCATGCGTTGTACTCCGGCAGAAAGTGCGACATCCACGTGAGCAAACCCTTTGTGGACGCGATAGGAAATCGCGCGATCGTTATATAGTGATGCAAATACCTCACGGATTTTTTTTAACACCTCATCGATGCCAGAGACATTCAAAAAAGTTTCTTGCTGACCTGCAAATGAGGCGTCGGGTAGATCCTCAGCCGTTGCCGAGGATCGCACCGCAAAAGATCCTTTACCCGATACATCGAGTTTTTGAAAAGCTGCGCGTATATCAGCTTCTAACTGAGGTTGAAAGGCGGCGCCCTCGATCCATGAGCGAATCTCAGCACCTGCCTCAGCTAAAGCGCGGACATCATCCACATTGAGCTTAGCAAGTCGCTCTGAAATCTTTTGATCAAGTTGATTGTGTTTTAAGAAATCCCGAAATGCAACCGAGGTGGTGGCAAAACCGGTTGGAACGCGGACCCCTGCAGATGCCAACTGTGAAATCATTTCACCCAATGAGGAATTTTTACCACCTACCGACTCGACATCGCCAACACGCAGCTCCTCAAAAGGCAAAACATAGGCGTTTTGCTTATTTTGCATAGACATAAAGACTCTCGTAAAGTTAAAAAACTGGCTAAAGCGTTGCTCCTAAAATCGGGCATACTTGAATGAACAATATTGTATTACCTGACCTTAATTTGCCTATTTTTTAATCAATCTTTATCTCATCTAACACCATGACTCTTCTGGCCAATACCGCGCCTCGCATTGTTTATATCGTCTCTGATGGGACGGGTATTACCGCTGAAAACTTTAGTCAATCGATCTTGGCTCAGTTTGAAGCCAGCTTTCGACAGATTCGTATTCCATTTGTCGATACTGTAGATAAAGCGCATGACGCGGTATCTCAAATTAATGGCACTGATCCCAAGTATGGTCAAGCAATTGTCTTTACCACCCTGGTTAATCCAGAGGTTAATCAGATTGTTGGAAAAGCTAAGGCATTAGTCCTTGATATGTTTCAAACCTTTGTGGCACCCCTTGAAGAAACTCTGGGAATGCGCTCAACCCACGCAATCAATCGTTTACATCACAACGCCGATACGGATGCGTATAAAAATCGGATTGAGGCAATTAACTATTCTTTAGCTCACGATGATGGCCAGTCCAATCAAAATCTGGTGGATGCCAATGTGATTCTGGTGGGAGTGTCTCGAGTTGGTAAAACACCTACAAGTCTTTACTTAGCCATGCAATATGGATTGAAAGCAGCAAATTACCCACTGATCCCTGAAGACTTTGAACGGGGACGGCTACCCAAGGATTTGCTCTCTCATAAACAAAAGATTTTCGGCTTAACGATCGACCCCGAACGTTTATCAGAAATCCGGAACGAACGTCGACCGGGAAGTAACTATGCCAAATTAGAAAACTGTCGATACGAGATTAATGAAGCCACTGCCATGATGCGGCGCGAGTCCATTCCATGGGTCTCGACCACCAGTAAATCGATTGAGGAGATTGCAACAACAATCCTACAGGCAATTCGCTCTGATAAAACCATACTCGGCTAGGTATGGTTAAGTATTAAATTGCCCTCGCACGCGCAAGGTCTCATACAAACATATTGCTGCAGTACTCGCTACATTTAAAGACTCCAGCTTTGGATTTTGAGGAACCCGAATCGAAGTGGCTTGTTGTGAAAGCTCAGGAGAGACCCCTTGCCCCTCATTACCAAATACCCAAGCAACTGGCTTTTGTAGAAGTACTTGCATAGAATAGAGCGAGCGCTCAGCGGTCATGGCAGTTGCCAACAAAGGTGCCTCAATATTACTGGTCACCTCATCGACACTTTGCGCCTCATAAAAAGTCAAATAGCGATGTGCGCCCATCGCTGCCCGAATTACTTTAGGCGACCATATATGAGCGGTTCCAACCGTACACACGATTTGATAGAAATGACACGCTAAAGCCGTGCGCAAAATTGTTCCGACATTACCAGCATCCTGAACAGCATCTAAAACAATGGTGTCGCCCAGTAAGTTCTTGGACGTATTTTTTAGAGGCTCTAGACGAACTAAACCCATGATTTGAGGTGCGCACTCCAGTTCACTAATTGAAGGCCATAAGACCTCATCAACCAACTGAATTTCAGCTTCTGGACATTGTTCGCAATGTGTGTGAATGATGTGCGCAATTTCAGTGTTAGCAAGCGCCCCCTGAGTGATTACGATGCTCTGCAAACGAGGATCACCTTGCCATACTTGCAATAGATGGATTCCATCCATGACGGCAAGCTGATGCTCCTGGCGAGCCTTCTGACCCTTACTGCCTACCTGCTGAAGCTGACGAATTCGCTTGAGCAAGGTATTTTCTTTTGATGAAATAACACCCTTGGGGTTATGCATTAATAGACTCCCTTACTGGCGCAAATGAGCGCCGATGCTCTAGGCATGGGCCATAGTGCTTCAGAGCTGCAATGTGAGCCTCGGTGGGATAACCCATATGCTGATTAAAGCCATACTGAGGAAATTGCAGATGCAAAATTTGCATTTGTCGATCACGATGCACCTTGGCAAGGATGGATGCTGCTGAGATGGCTGGTTCTTTTGCATCCCCTTGTACAATTGCGCGCGCTGGGATGGGTAATGAAGGGCAACGATTACCATCGATCAGGGCTTCACCCGGCCACTCGCCCATCTGATCAACTAGAGACTGTATTGCGCGTTGCATTGCCAACATGGTCGCTTGCAAGATATTGAACTGATCGATCTCCTGGGGAGATGCTTCGCCAATGCCCCAGGCCTTTGCCTTTGACATAATCTCCGTATAAAGGATTTCCCGCTTTGCGGGACTTAATTTTTTTGAGTCCTTTAGCCCAACAATCGGTTGCTGAGGATCTAGTACAACTGCTCCAGCAACAACTGCGCCAACCAAAGGGCCGCGCCCCGCTTCATCAACACCGCAAATCCAGATAGTGCTCATGGCCTACCGAACTCGCTCGTGGACGGTTTGTTCAATTGCTTGCGCTACCAGAAGCCCAGTCGGTCGCTTCAGAATCCGATGTAGCTCTTCAAACCGTTTTTGAAGAGCCTGAACTGCCTCCGGATGATTTAACCAATGCATTACTTCGCGAGCCAGGTCTTCGGGCTTAGCAGCATCTTGCAAAAGCTCCGGTACCACGAACTCACCACAGAGAATATTAGGCAAACCCACGTAAGGTAAATATCCCTGACGTTTCATAATCTGTGCGGTTAACCAAGGCACCTTATACGATATAACCATGGGTTTTTTCCAAAGAGCTGCTTGCAAGGTAGCGGTGCCGCTAGCAATTAACACTACGTCAGCGGCAGCCAAAGCCAAATTGGCATCTCCGTCCAATAAGATCAATTGAATACCGGGATGACTGGCAACTAATTGCTGTCGTAAACCCTCAATTGCAGGTCGTAAATGGGGTGCCGCAACAGGAAGAACAAAATGAAGGTTTTGCCCCTTGAATTGGTTTGCCAGAATGGCCATGGTCTCAAAAAATAGTGGACCGATTAACTCAATCTCTGACTGACGACTGCCGGGTAACACCGCAATCACCACGCCATCAATCTCCAAACTTTTCTTTGCTCCAGCCTGATCCACAATCTCTGGGATCTCGCTAGCTAAAGGGTGACCAACATAGCTTGCTGCAATGCCAGCTTTCTCATAAATCTCGGGTTCGAACGGAAATAAACACAGAACCCGATCGACCGCGCGTGCTATTTTGTGAATACGACCACCTCGCCAAGCCCAAATGGATGGCGATACCAAATGAATGGTTGCAATACCTTCCTGCTTTAATCGAGTCTCAACCCCCAAATTAAAATCAGGCGCATCAACCCCCAAAAAGACATCGGGCCGCTCGACCTTTAAAAGGTAATGCAATAACTCAGAGCGTAATCGCAAAATGGCAGGTAATTGCGCTAATGCTTCGACATAGCCCCGCACACTTAAGGTCTCCATCGGCCAGCGCGAGATAAAACCTTCTGCTTGCATGGCTGGCCCACCAATTCCGAATACCTGGAGATCGCGGGTGGATGGTATTTGCTTTAGGGCAGCAAGAGCGGGGGCTGCGATTAAATCCCCAGATGGCTCTCCTGCAACACAAGCCAGGCTCGGCAAAATGAATTACCGGATAATGCCGCGACTAGAGGCGGCTAGAAATTGATGAAACTGCACCAAGGCCTCTTGAGTTTTGGCATCGGTTTGTTTCTTTACCATGGCATCGATAGCGACTTTCGCATCTTCAAAACTCAACCCATCTTTATATAAAACCTTGTAGGCGTTGCGCAGTTCCATAATGGCCTCGGGCAAATAACCGCGTCGCTTTAAGCCCTCAACATTGATACCATGCGGTCCCGCCTTATCTCCAGCCGCCATGACAAATGGTGGGATATCTTGCACTAGCGCTGAGGCCCCGCCTAACATCGCATGGGCACCAATCCGAACAAACTGATGAACACCGGACATGCCTCCGAGAATTGCCCAATCTCCCACCTCCACATGTCCAGCAATTTGGGCATTACTAGAAAAAATGGTGTGATTACCAATCTGGCAATCGTGTGCAATATGCACATAGGCCATGATCCAGTTGTCATTACCAATCCGAGTAATTCCCTGATCTTGCGCGGTACCCGTATGAATCGTTGTGAACTCCCGAATCGTATTTCGGTCACCAATGATGAGTTGGGTAGGCTCACCGCGGTATTTCATGTCCTGCGGTTCGCCACCAATCGCAGCAAAGTGACCAATTCGATTATCTTGTCCGAGGGTCGTGTGCCCCTCAATGACACTATGCGATCCAATCGAACAACCTGAACCCAAGGAGACATGTGGCCCAATCACGGCATACGGACCAATAACAACGTTATCGGCTAATTGCGCCTTGGGATCAATAATGGCACTTGCGTGAATCGTGGCCATTACGCACTCTTCTTTCGAACTGCGCAGGTAATTGCTGCTTCGGCTGCCAATTCATCTTGGACAGTCGCTTTGACCTGAAACTTATAAATACCAGCCTTACCGCGCTCAAATGTCGCGTGCATGATCAATTGATCACCGGGCAGCACGATCCGCTTAAAACGAGCGCCATCAATTCCTGCAAAGTAATACACATCTTCGGAATCGTGCTCTTCGGAGAATGTTAAAAGCGCTGCCGTTTGAGCTAAAGCTTCAATAATGAGAACACCTGGCATCACGGGAAAGTCTGGGAAATGGCCTTGAAAGAACGGTTCATTCATCGTGACATTTTTCAATGCTTTGATCGTTTTTCCGGGGTCCAACTCAATGACCCGATCCACCAATAAAAAAGGATACCGATGAGGTAGTAATTTCAAAATCCTGTGAATATCAATCACTGCTTGACTCATAGCGTGTCCATAAAAAAGTTACTAATCGGGTTTGGTGACCGAATCTGAAGATTTACTTTCGAGATCCCGAATCCGCTCCCGTATTTTATCCAGTCCGCGCAGAATCGCAGCATTTCGTTCCCAAGCGGAATGGGGCATTGAAGGAAAAACTCCGGTAATGTGCGTACCCGGCTCGGTAATGGATCGAATCACTGGGGTACCGCCTGATACGGTTGTTCGGTCTGCGATCTGAAGATGGCCCGCAAAATTTGCATTGCCGCCAATTACGCAGTAATTACCAATGGTCGTGCTACCCGCGATAGCGGCACAACCAGCAATCACGGTATGAACACCAATCACCACGTTGTGCGCAATTTGTACTTGGTTATCAATCTTGCAACCATCACCAATCATGGTATTGGCCATCGCTCCCCGATCAATTGTTGTGCAAGCTCCCACTTCAACGTCTTGACCAATGCGCACCCCACCGGTTTGAGGGATTTTGAGCCATTGACCCCCTTGCGATGAAAAATCAGGGGCAAAGCCAAAACCATCCGCTCCGATTACAGCACCACTATGAACAATGCAACGATCACCAATGACGCAATCGTGATAAATGGTGACGTTGGGATAAATGAGGCAATCATCCCCTAAGCTAGCGCCCTCACCAATACTGATTTGACCTAAAAGAACCGTGTGCTCACCCAAAGAAACGCCAGGCCCAATTTGCACAAAGGGCCCAATGTGGCATGAGGCAGGAATTTTGGCAGTTTTATCGACAACCGCCATGGGACTAATTCCGGGGGGGTAACTTGATGCGCCTTGCTTTGCAAACCACTGAGCCATCTTGGCAAAGCTGGCGTAAGGATTTTTAGAAACAAAATAGGTCGTCTCTGCAGACTTGGAATGGGCTTTCAAAAACTGGAAGTCCGCATCACTAACGATTAATGCACCCGCACCACTTGCCAGTGCCTGTTGGCGATAGAGGGGATTGGATAGAAAGGAGATCTCGTCAGATTGAGCCCGCTCTAACGGAGCGAGTGAGCGGAGCAATCGGGAACCATCCCCCACCAAGCTAACTTGAAATTGTTCGGCTAGCTCGATGGCGGTTGGCA
>VYKP01000183.1_pt1 | contig 14516 bp, 9 predicted proteins | sample 5114551 | NCBI WGS metagenome assembly VYKP01 (sample SAMN12291777, study PRJNA351875) | freshwater metagenome | isolation source: freshwater lake | place: USA: Michigan, Baseline Lake | collected 2013-08-09
ATTTGCTCGGTCTACCTGTCTTTTTTTGCCAAACTTTTTCTGCCTTTAGGACTGTTACCATATCCTTAAATGTCTCTGGATAGATGCCACACAAGCGTTTGAACTCTGTTGGCTGTAAAGTTTTTACTTGTTCGTAAGTCATCTTTCAATCTTAACTCTTGGACTATTTTATCTTATTTTGTCTCGACTTATGCAAGAGGTCTTATCAAGAGGTAGTTAGATATGTTTAATTAATTTTGCTTAGGTACTTAACTAATTTTAGCTGACGTTTGATAACTGATCACTGATTACTGATTTAAGGTCTTTGCAGGAAGATTAATTCTTCAACGGGGAGGAAATCATAGTATTGACCTTGATTAGCTAAAACTGCGATTAGATGGAGACGAGCATCGGGTTCAATGTGTAATCCTTCCCAGGGGACAGCAATCTCCAAACATTGATTAAAAGAAGCTTTGGCACTACTAGGAACTCGTTGCCACGTAAAATATTCTTGAGCGACTTCTAACCAAGTATATTCCGTGATTAAATTAACTCCTAGATGATGATGATAACCGTAATCGAGGGGCGATCGAGGAGGAATATCTGTTAGGGGAATTGGACTTTGCAGACGATGCACTTCGTCATAATACCAATATAAATGCACTTCAGGCGGGATATCTTTGCCTAATTCCGCCCCCGGTTTCCAATCGAAACGCAGATAAAAATTGAGGTGATCCCAACCGAAAAAGAGCCTTTGTACTAAGGAAGTCCGGTGCATTGTACCACTGGCGCCGCCAATTTCGATCCGTCCAGCTTTATCCCAATCCTGTTCGTCCCCAAAACCGTCGATAATGGGGTGAATGAAAGCCAGCGGACGATTACTTTGTTTATCTCCGTGTTCTTCCACCGGTTCGAGCAAATAGGAGGGAATTGGCTCATTTAAAGCTTGATAAAGAGCGATTAGGTGTTCGCGGAAAAGTTGGTCAAAAATTGCGTCATGATTGGAGGAATGGCCATAACCAAACCACCAAAACCAATCGGAACCTTCCGCTGCATACAATGCTTCCCACGCATCGGGGTTATTATCTTCCGTCGCTTCCGGGTGATTAGCGAGGGTTTGACGGGCTAAAATTAGATATTCCCAAGCTTTATTTTTAGCGGGATCGCCGATCCAAGTGGTAAAATTGGCATCGATCCAAGAGCCGCTATGAAGTTGATTGACAGGGATTTTAGCATTAGCCGGAAAGCGATCGAGATATTCCGAGACAGTGACTAATTCGATCGCTTGGTGGTCGCTTAAAAGTTGATAAAGGTTCTCTAGGAAGGGTAAACCGTCTTGATGATAGTTTTCCCAGCAGTTTTCGCCATCTAGCGCAATGGTAACTAACCAGGGTTTTTCTAGCGTCGTGGTTTCTGCGTTGGTTTTCAGTTGCTCGGCGATCGCTTCTAGGTGTTTAACTAAGTCTGTAGCGGCCTCTTGCGCTTTCATGCCACTATAGCTAAATCCGATCAGATCCGAGAGACGATGATCCCGGAAAACCATCGATAAATTGCCGTTGCTAGTTTCCAGAAGGTAGGGACGATAAAGCAATTCCGGTTCGCTAATATTGCCCTTTTCGTCGCGATGAAAGTAATGTCCCAGGGACCAACCTAACACTCCCTCATCGGAACATAACCACTGAAAACCCTGTTTAGCAACAGCGGGGAGAATTGCGGGACTAACGGATTGTTCCGAGGGCCAAAGTCCTCGAGGTTGTTTATCAAAGCGATCGATATAGATTTGCCAAGCTTTCCGGAGATGGCGCGAAATATCTTCAGGATAGTGGAAATATTGGCGAGGAAGGGTCATATTCGGCACCGCTACCCGGCCGGCTTCCGAGTTGGCCAGCAGGGGTAAAATCGGATGGGTGTAGGGACTGGTAATGATTTCTAGTTGTCCTGTTTCCTGCATTAACCGATGTTGCGGCAAGATACGACGCAGAATTTGACGCTGTTTAGAGATAATTCGCTGGCGATCGCTTAAAGTGAAGTTTTTTCCCTGTTCTAACCAAGTAGCGATTTCTGGGTCACTGTGAAAGATAGGATCGATCCAAGCGAGGTTATGCCAAGCCAAAAGATCGCTATAATCTTGCAGATGCCAATGGTTAATACACCAACTATGACCGTTTTCTTGACGCTGTGCGTATAATTGGGCGTAACGGGGGTGCGGATCGATCAGGGTACGATGGTTAGCATCGAAAAAGTGTTCGAGGATAAAGTGTTTTTGTGCCAGGGTTAATTGCGCTTCTGGGGTGACGGTGAGAGCAAGATAGGGGTCTATAGCTAGTCCGTTGACGTAATCCTCTAATTGCAGGATTAAAGAGGGGACAAGGTTGACGGTTTGGTGTAATTTGGGAAAACGTTCTAGAATCAGGATTAAATCGAGATAATCTTTCACTCCATGCAGTCGCACCCAGGGTAAGCGATATTGTCCCGAAGCATCGGTGCTAGTTTGAGAGGATTTGTAGAGGGGTTGGTGTTGATGCCAAATAAAAGCGACGTACAGAGGATGGGTCATGATAATACCGAGAAAAAGTGCATATAACAGACTATTTAGCCGTTATTTAGATAATAATCGACAATAAAGCCCATTATAGATTCTTAAAAGTTAATTTCGGTCACTACCATAATCCTATCAACGGGTTTTGAGAGGGTATCGTCTCTTTGTATTTGTTAAAGGATCGGATTCTCTGGTGGTGAGTATTGGGAGTTCAATTGCCGCAATTCTTACTGACGACCGACGACCGGCTCCTTACCCCACAGTTAACTTTACCTTTGTCCAACTATTTAGGATAAGCTGGAATTATCGAAACCGTAGAAATAATAGATAAAATGAGTAATCTCCTCTGGCCGCGTTTTCTCAAGAAAGCTTACCGTCAAGAACCAATAACTAGCTTTATCTTTACCGCAGCGGCAGTAGATGTCATCATCGGGGTTCTAGGACAAAGATGGACACTGCTATCTTTAGGGGCAACGATTATGGCGATCGCTATATTCGCTAGGTGGCAACAGAGCCAAAAAACCGAGCAAATCAACAGAGAAGAAGCGGCGAGATACTATTTACCGCCCCAATCAGGTCAAGTAGCTTTACCAACCCTGAAAAACGAAAAAAATCGACCTTCTTAGCTCAAAAATCCCACCTTGCTTGGCAATCAATCCCCTCAAAGGCTAGAATCTATAGCACCGTTCATTTGTTAATATTCAACTAAATTTATGAAATTCCGATTTACGGGTGGGGAGAAACTTGTCGGGGCAATTGTGGTCAGTGTTCTAACCACGCTGACAATCGGGCAACATCAGCTTACTCAGGCCCAAAGTCCTATTGCCCCCCCTAAACCCGCAGCTGAAAGTGGCGAAAAAACTCCAGAAACTATCCTAGTAGAAGGTTTAGGCAGACTTACCCTCGCTAAAACCTTAGAAGGGCAACAATCCACCCCGAATGCTGTGATTTTCAGCCCCGATAACCAATTAGTTCTCGCTGGTGGTAGTGATACGGATCCTCTCCTGAGAATTTGGTCGGTAAAAACAGGGCAAAAAGTCTCCCAAACTCGCGCCCAAAGAACCAGCGTCAAAGCTTTAGCTATTAGTCCTAACGAAAGATTATTAGTTAGTAGCGGTTTAGATGGTTCTATTAATTTTTGGAATCTGGTGGAAGGCAAGTATTTAGGAATTGCCCTCGAACATGGTAATACTGTCCTCGCCCTCACCGTTACTCCCGATGGTAAAACGTTAATTAGTGGTGGTTTGGAAGGAATTCGCCTCTGGACAGTGCAACCCCCCCGTCGTCCCCTCTATCGTTTAAATTGGGTGGGTAATTTTGTTTATTCCCTAGGGATGAAATCCGATGGTGTCACCCTTGCTAGTGGTCATGAAGACGGTGAGGTACATTTTTGGGACATCCGCGAGGGCAAATTTTTATCGAAATTTGCCGCCCATCCCCAAGCGGTTAGCCAGCTTTTATACACTCCCGACGGTAAAAATTTAATTACGGGTAGTTTAGACCGCACGATTAAAATCTGGGATACGAGCAATAATCAGTTATTATTTACCCTCATCGGTCATACAGCCCGAATTCGTTCCCTGGCACTCCATCCTAACGGACAAATTCTCGCTAGTGCTAGTAATGACGGTGTGCGTTTATGGGATGTGACCACGGGTAAACAATTGGCCTGGTTTGATAATAATTCCGACTGGGTGGAATCCCTAGCTTTTAGTCCCGATGGGCAGTATTTGGCTAGTGGTAATTATGATTTTAAAATTCGCCTCTGGCAATTCGTCCGTTAGGTAAAAATGCCTCCATTTAGCCTTTAAACACTTCTAGAAAAGCTGATTTCGCCGCTGCCTGTTCCGCTGCTTTTTTGCTTCTGCCAGTTCCCACTCCTAATTTTTGCTCATTTAACCACACTTCCGCACAAAAACGATCTTGATCTAAACCATTGATTTCTTTAACTAAATATTGCGGCAGTTTTTTGTATTTTGCTTGTGTCCACTCCTGCAAGGCATCCTTATAATTCTGTCGGGCCGGATCTCGACGAATTTCGGCCGCTTTTTCCCGCAGTGGTTCATCTAACCAAGAACGCACTAAAACCATCGTCTTTGTACTAAGATATAAAGCTCCCAAGACCGCCTCAAAAGCGTCTGCTAGTCGGGAAATTCGCCCCGCTTGATCAATACTCGTACTACTTGACACCAACAAATAACGCTCGAAACCGTAGCGATCCGCAAATTCCGCCAGAGTGCGATCGCTAACCATCATCGATCGCAGGGCGGCAAATTCTCCCACTAGGGCCTCTGGATAGGTTTCTAACAATACCTCCGCCGCCACGAGTCTTACCACAGAATCGCCTACAAATTCCAATTGTTCATAATTCTTATCACGGGAAACACTGGGATGAGTTAGGGCCAAATCCAATAAATCCCACCTGACGGGGACATCAGCTGATAAACCCAGCTTTTCCACTAGGGTTTTTAATTGTTTTTGGCGACGCGGATCACTTAAGGACATGGGAGCGGGAAGAAGGGGTGTGGGGTGTAGGGTGTGGGGTGTAGGGTGTAGGGTGTGGGGTGTAGGGTGTGGGGAGAATAAATAAAAGCAATCTCCTGACTCCTGATAACTAACTCCTGAATACTGAATACTGAATACTGAATACTGAATACTGATAACTGATTACTGATTACTGATTACTGATAACTGATAAAGGAGAGAGTCAGACATAAGCCGAATTCTGTATTTTCCAACAGCAGTAAAATTGCTTTTACCTTTGTTGGAATAGAGGTTATCTATCTGGGATAATTGTTACCAATTACCTCAAGCGGTTCCTAAAAACGGGACAGGAAAAAGACCAACCTTTGTCCCTCCACCTTGCTCCCCACCGGGGTTTACCGAGCCAGTACCTCTCGATACTGCTGGTGCGCTCTTACCGCACCTTTGCACCCTTACCCCCAATCAGTTATCAGTGATCAGTTATCAGTGGAAAGTTATTAGTTATCAGTGAATTTACTTTCGTTACTTTTTACTGATCACTGTTTACTGGACGGCTACGCCGTGCCTTTGGCAACACTGAAAAAAGGGGGCGGTATTTTTCTGTGGCACTATCCTCACGCTCGCGCGCACTGGACGTTATCCAGCAAGTGTGGTCTTTCGGGAGTTCGGACTTTCCTCGGAATCATTGATAAAATGATTCCGCAACCTCTAGACCAACTCTCTCCTATTCTCTAGTTTGACATACCAGAGACTCGATCGCTCATATATCCTAGTCAATAATCAGTGTTGCCAAAGGCACGGCGTAGCCGTCCAGTAAACAGTAAACAGTGAACAGTGAAAAGACAGTAGGAAACTGCTATTTAATACTGCTCGCTTAATAGACCTCTTGTAAAAATCAAAAATTGTTGTTAGGGTTAGGAGTCAGTAGCCAGTAGTCAGTAGTCAGGAGAATTAAGAATGAATAATAATCAGTTACATGGTCTATTTACAGACTTTATGCCATTTAATCCTTATTTTTGCCATTTTTGAACCCTGAAAAATTAATTATGCAAGAGGTTTAATACATAAGTACCTAAGCAAAATTAATTACACATTTCGATAAAGCTTTTGCCTCTTGCCTATTGCCTCTTCCCTATCTTCACTAGGAAATTTATTTTGCACGACTACTTACTGCTCACTTAAAACTCAAATCTGATAACTGATAACTGATAACTGATAACTGGTAACTGGTAACTGATAACTGATAACTGGTAACTGATAACTGATAACTGATAACTGATAACTGATAACTGCTCAATGTCGATCGCTCTCAACGTTAACATCAAAGGTAATGACTATCCGATCCTCTGTCTGCACGGTCATCCCGGTTCGGCAGCCAGTATGTCTGTATTTACCGATCATTTTTGCCAACGCTGGCAAACCCTGGCCCCGGATCTGCGCGGCTACGGGAAAAGTCGTTATCGCCCGGATTTTCAGCTAGAAGAACATCTAGAGGATTTAATCGGGCTGCTCGATCGCCAAAAAATCCAGCAATGTTTAATTCTCGGTTGGTCTTTGGGGGGTATAATCGCACTGGAATTAGTATTGCGGCATCCCGATCGCTTTCCCGGTTTAATTCTAGTGGCCTCGGCCGGACGGCCTTGGGGTAGTCATCCTCCCATCACCACCACGGATTTGATCTTGACGGGGATAGCGGCAATTCTCAATCAGATCAAACCGGGATGGCGTTGGAATATCGATACTTTTGCCCGTCGTTCCCTGTTTCAGTACCTTTTTTCACAACATCAAGCGATTTCCTATCAACATCTCGCTAAAGATGCTGTTCCCGCCTACTTAGGTACTTCTCCAGCTGCTAATCGCGCTTTAAATCGGTCTTTAAAAAAAGGTTACAATTGTTTAAAATCTCTTGACAGAATCACGATTCCCTGCTTAGTTCTGGCGGGGGCAAATGATCGCCATATTACCAGTGCCTCGAGCCAAGAAACAGCCGAAAAACTAAAACTGTCTCAGTGGAAATGTTACCCGGATACGGCCCATCTGTTCCCCTGGGAAATCCCCGACTTAGTTTTAGAGGACATTGATCATTGGTTAGCGGAGCATTTTAGCGATAAACTGGCAGGGTGAAGTGAAAACTACTGCCGTGCTCGGGGACACTATCCACCCAAATTTGACCGTAGTGGGCGCGAATAATCTTGCGACAGACCGATAAACCGATGCCATAACCTTCTTTACCCTCATCCCGTTTGAGACGCACATGACCTTCAAAAATATGCTCTTGTTTTTCTTCGGGAATGCCGGGGCCGGTATCACTGATGCTTACCTGTACTTTTTGAGTAGTACGATGGAGAACAGAAAGGGTAATTGCGCCGCCGGGGGGAGTATATTTGATCCCATTCTCCAGGAGATTAATAATCACCTGTCGGATTAATTCCTCATCAGCATAGACGGGGGGCAGATCTTGGGGGATATCACTTTGGAAAATTAAAGTCTTTTCCTGAAAAGTATCAGTAAATTGAGACAAAATTTCCTGACAAAGAGCTTGCAGATAAAATTTACTCTGTTGGAGAGTGAATTGCGCCGCCATGCTCTTAGAAGCTTGTAGAATGTCCGTGATCAAACGGTTCATAATCCGGAACTGTTTGCGGGCCTGTTGGTGCAGTTGTTCTCGTAATTGCAGACTGCGCTCCGTATCTGGTTGATGATAGGCTAATTCGAGGGTTTCCACAGCGATGGAAGCAGCGGTGAGAGGACTGCGTAAATCGTGGGCTAACATAGCCAAAATTTGGTCTTTAAATTTTAATTGTTCTAATAATTCTTCCTTTTCCTGTTTAAGACGAAAAACCTCATCGGCAATGCGGATCAGTTCGCCCGAATGTTCCACTTCTTGAAGTTGTCCATCCTCAGCGTGATGATTTTTGGCCTCCTCTTTAATCGCTTTTTGCCAGCGTACCAACCATTTTTTAAACTGTTCCACCAGATTACTGCCCGCGAGGGTATGGCGGGGGACGGGGGCAATTTTGACCAAGGCGGGGGTAGCTACAAGGCGAAAATGTTCGACTAAATGAGGTTGCTGGCGAATTTCGATGATTTGTAGGTCAATTGGGTAATCAGACTTTAAAGACTGGAGATAGGACTGAATTTGACGGATAATTTCTTGAGAACTGGGACGGTCATCAACAAATAGCAAAAGTTGAATCGAGAGAGGCGTTGTCGTCTCTCTCCCCAAAGCAGTCAGTGGCTCGTTAGATGGGAGCATCGGAAAATTAGTAAACCTAGGGATTGCGGAGATCGATCGACGATTGATCGACTTTTATCTTATTCTTTATTGTAGAAGCTTAAGATAGTATAAAATCTACTCAACCTAATCTTAAAGTTTTATTCCTTAATTCTAAGAAGAAATCCTATGGCTTTTGGCTATGTTGCCCTAGTTCTCCACGCGCATCTCCCTTTCGTCCGCCATCCCGAAAGCGATTACGTCCTCGAAGAAGAATGGTTATACGAAGCAATCACAGAAACCTACATCCCTCTCCTGCAAGTTTTTGAAGGTCTCAAGCGGGATGGTATCGATTTTAAAATGACCATGAGCATGACTCCGCCGTTGGTGTCGATGCTGCGGGATCCGTTACTGCAAGAGCGTTATGAAGAACACTTAGGCAAGTTAGAAGAATTAATTGCTAAAGAAATCGACCATAATCAACATAATGGCCATATTCGCTACTTAGCCGAATATTACGCTGAATCTTTCCAAAGTATCCGGCAAACTTGGGAAAAATACGATCGAGATCTGGTCAAAGCCTTTAAACAATTCCTCGACAGTAATAACCTAGAAATTATCACCTGTGGTGCGACCCATGGTTATATGCCCCTGATGAAAATGTACCCGCAAGCGGTGTGGGCGCAAATTGAGGTGGCCTGTCAACACTACGAAGAAAATTTCGGTCGTCGTCCCAAGGGCATTTGGTTGCCGGAATGTGCCTACTACGAAGGGGTAGAAAGAATGTTAGCCGATGCGGGCATTCGTTATTTCCTCGTCGATGGCCACGGTATTCTCTACGGTCGTCCTCGCCCCCGTTACGGCAGTTACGCGCCCATTTTCACAGAAACCGGGGTGGCTGCTTTCGGTCGTGACCACGAATCTTCTCAACAGGTTTGGTCTTCCCAAGTTGGTTATCCGGGGGATGTGGTCTATCGCGAATTCTATAAAGATTTGGGCTGGGAAGCGGAATACGAATATATTAAGCCTTATATCATGCCCAACGGTCAACGCAAGAATATAGGCATTAAATACCACAAAATTACTAGCCGGGACGGTGGTTTATCGGAAAAAGGGCTTTATGACCCCTACTGGGCCAAAGAAAAGGCCGCCGAACACGCGGGCAATTTTATGTATAATCGCGAGCGGCAAGTGGAGAGTTTAGCCGGAATTATGGGCCGTCCTCCTCTGGTTGTTTCTCCCTACGATGCCGAGTTATTTGGTCACTGGTGGTATGAGGGACCCTGGTTTATTGATTTTCTGTTCCGTAAGTCCTGGTATGACCAAAATATCTATCAAATGACCCATTTAGCCGATTATCTCCGGGCCAACCCCCATCAGCAGGTCTGTCGTCCTTCCCAATCCAGTTGGGGTTATAAGGGTTTTCACGAATACTGGCTAAATGAAACCAACGCTTGGATCTATCCTCACCTGCACAAAGGCACGGAACGGATGATTGAATTAAGTCATCACGAAGCGGAGGATGAATTACAGGAAAGGGCTTTAAATCAGGCTGCCCGAGAGTTATTATTGGCACAATCTTCTGACTGGGCCTTTATTATGCGGACCGGTACTATGGTTCCCTATGCTGTCCGTCGCACTCGTTCCCATCTGCTGCGGTTAAATAAAATCTATGAAGATGTGAAATCTGAGAAGATTGACTCTGGTTGGCTGGAAAAAGTCGAGGAAATCGACAATATTTTTCCCAATATTGATTATCGCGTCTATCGACCTCTGTAATCTGGGTGAGTAGTATAGATAAAAAGGGGGGTTAGTTAATGCCTCCCTAATTTTTTAGGGCTGTGGGGGTAATTCTGAAGCCAATTTGCCCAGAATCTGGGGTTTAAGTTCATCCAGTTTCCGTTTTAACATTTGCTTGCTAATTTGCGGGCTGCCACCCAGGACAGATTGACTATCGATCAGCCATTGCTGCAAAATTTGGCATTGATTGGGGGGAATATTAGCGGTGATCACATTTTCACAGATCGGGCCGCCTTCGAGGGAGAAAAATAAAATCCAGTATTGACCGGTTTTGGCGAGGGTTTTCGCTAATTTTTGACCCTGAGGGGTTTTTAAGTCCAAATAACAGGGCAACCAGCGGGGTCCCCATTGACGATGATAGAGGACAGTAATCCAGAGAATCATCGGGTGGGGTGTGGGTAAAAAGAGGAATTGATTATAACGGACACTGGCAACCCGAACGGCGATATCTTCTCGATCCAACATTACCCATAAACTGGCAAAAACGCCGTCAGCAGCCCAGAGACATTGTGGAAAGACAATTTTTTGGCGCGGTTTATCCTCGGGCCAAATGGACTTGAGACAGATATCCCTGGCACTAGCAGCAACACTGGTTCGATCTAAATCATCAAGGGTTTTAGTTTTGCCAGTGTCATTATCGGTTTTTTTGACTATTTCATTTTTAACTAGGGGTTCAAGTCGTTCGAGACGTTGTAGTATATCTGTAACACTTTGCGGTCGATCGCTGGGTGCTTTGGCTAAACAGCGCAGGATTAACTGTTCTAATTCTGGGGGTAATTGCAAGCTAGGATTAAAGGGACGGGGTTCAGCGTAGTGGTGAACCTCATACCAACTGCCAAAGGAGGAATTATCGGTAAAAAGGGGCGTTTCTCCCGTGATCATCTGGTACATCATAATCCCGAAACTGTAGATATCGGAACGATGATCGAGTTCTTGACCTTCCATCTGTTCTGGGGAACAATAGGCTAAGGTTCCCATAAACGATTGGGTTTGGGATTCTCCCGATTGGATGAGTTTAGCGATGCCAAAATCGAGAATTTTCACCAATTCCCCTAATCCTGAGTCCTGAATGACGATAATGTTGCTTGGTTTGATATCCCGGTGAATAATTGGACAGATTTCGCCTTGGAAGATAATACCCTTATGGGCGCATTCTAGGCCGAAACCAATTTGACGGGTGAGATGAAAGAAGCGCGGGAGAGGCAGCGGGTGATATTTGATGATTTCAGCCATATTTTCCCCCTGCAAAAATTCCATGACGTAGAAGGGGACTTCTTTTTCATCTACACCATAATCACGAACTTTAACAATATGAATACTTTTTTCGCCTAAAAGTGCCGAAATAGTCGCCTCTCGCTCGAAACGCTCGCGCATTCTATTGTTGAGAAGAGTTTGCGAGAGGAATTTCACCGCGACGGTTACGCCACCTAAGAGTTTATCTTCTGCTCGATATACTTGTCCCATGGCACCACTACCGATCAACTCGACCAGTTGGTATCGATTGGCAAGTAAGCGCCGATGTCTAGATTCTGCCGACATAACTAGGCTACTGTGTTAATTATAGTGAGTCTGATGGAGAGGTTTTTTTTAAGAACCGCTGTCATCCTTGGGTAATCGAAAGGACTTGACCCCAGAATGCCCTTTTTTTAGGCTAAAAGCATGATTGTTAACATATATTTTCAGACATTTTCAGTCCTTGCCTCTGGGATAATTAATTTTCGGTGGTTAAATAAATGAGAAAACTAAGTATAAAGTAGCATAAAATTTCTAAATAGACCATTTAATTGATTTTTCTCCCTCCTGACTGCTGCCTACTGACTCCTAAACAACTAATACAGGCCAATCCCTAACCCGCGTAAAACTTTTTTGCCGCAAGTGACCGATCTGCGTAATAATTCTTTAATAAAGATTTGTAAACTTGAAAATGATTATCCCTTCGCAGTGCTAGAGATTTAATGAGACGACTAATTGCGATCGAAAAAGCTCTGCTCATCGGTCATATCGTATCGATGGCTTTTGGACTAGCGGGATTGTTGCTAGTTTTGCCCCATCCCGAATTTGTGGCCAATTTACCAGATTTTGGCAAAACCGCCTTTGCTTGGTCAATGGCCGGGGGGGGTGTGGTGTATATGGTGTTAGGAATGGCAGCGGTGGCTGTTTATGCCTATCGGACTCTAGGAGTGTGGCACTGGTTAGGATTCATGGTTCCCGCTATCAGTTTATCCCTTTGTAGCGAACTATTAGGAACCAGTACCGGCTTTCCTTTCGGTCATTATCGTTATCTTTCGGGCTTAGGTTACAAAATTGCGGGTTTAGTCCCCTTTACTATCCCCCTATCTTGGTTTTATCTCGGTTTTAGTGCCTATATCATCGCTCGTGTTGGTTTATCCACTCTTGCTATACCCCAATGGCTACAAAATCTAGGAGCGATCGCTATCGGGGCGGTATTATTAACTTCATGGGATTTTGTCCTAGATCCGGCCATGAGTCAAACTACCATCCCCTTCTGGATTTGGGAACAACCGGGGGCTTTTTTTGGGATGCCCTATGAAAATTTTGCCGGTTGGTTTGGCACGGGTTGTGTTTTTATGACGGTGGCCACTTTAATTTGGCAAGTGCAACCGGTGAAACTGCCAAGTCAAGATTTAACCCTGCCTTTTGTCATGTATTTGGGTAATTTTGGCTTTGCGACGGTCATGAGTATGGGTGCTGGTATTTATCCGCCGATTTTCTTAGGATTACTCACCGGTATTCTGCCTTTAACACTCCTCTATAATCGCGCCAAGACTGTTGCTTCCGGGCAAACAGTGGCAACCAGCGAAGTAACAACCCTAAAAATCCCCGTTGTTTCGGTGAGAGGAGCCAAATAAGTTGTTAACTGAGATAATTCTCGGTGCATTCTGCCTGGGGCTACTGCTGTCTCAGGCTGTTGCCTTTTTTATCCTTCTTTCCCGTCTGCTAAAAGGAGCGCGTCGTCGTCCTCCCCTGACTCCCCAACCTCCCACCCCGGAGATGTTAGGGACGGTAAGCGTGATTGTGCCAACGTTAAACGAAGTGGCCAGGATTGACGGTTGTTTACAGGGATTGAGTCAACAGAGTTACGAAGTGCGAGAAATTCTGATTGTCGATAGCAATTCCCAAGATGGTACGCGGGAAAAAGTCAAGGAGATAGCGGCAAAAGACCCCCGCTTTCGCTTGAAAACCGATGATCCTTTGCCCTACGATTGGGTAGGTCGTCCCTGGGCGTTACACAATGGTTTTTTGTTTAGTTCTCCTAAAAGTGACTGGATTTTGGGCATTGATGCCGATACGCAACCTCAAGCAAATTTAGTCGCTAGTTTGGTCAAAGCTGCGATCGCAGAAGGTTATGACTTAGTTTCCCTGTCGCCGCAATTTATCCTCTCCTATCCGGGAGAATGGTGGTTACAGCCGGCTTTATTGATGACTTTGCTCTATCGCTTTGATGCGGCCGGAGTGCGCGGGCAAGATCCCGAACGAGTCATGGCTAATGGTCAATGTTTTCTCTGCCGGCGGTCAGTTTTAGCGGCTTTAGACGGTTATAGCGGGGCAAAAGGTTCTTTTTGCGATGATGTCACCCTCGCCCGTCTAGCGGCAACGAAAGGCTATCGGGTGGGATTTCTCGATGGGGCGAAGTTAATTCGCGTGCGGATGTACGAAGGACTTAAGGAAACTTGGCGCGAATGGGGCAGATCTCTTGACCTCAAAGATGCCTCCTATCAGGGGCAATTATGGGGCGATTTAGCTTTATTAGCTCTTACTCAGGGATTACCGATAATTATCACTCCTTTACTGCTCACAGCTTTGATTTTTGGCTACAATTTCCTGAGTTTAAAAATTGTCTTGACTTTAAACCTGCTGCTGTTATTGATTCGTTTTGCCCTTTTATTGGCTGTTTCTCCTAGCTACTATCGCGGCGAAAAAGTCAATCTATCTTCAGGATTATTTTGGCTATCTCCCCTAGCGGATCCGCTGGCAGTTATCCGCATTTTTATTTCTGCTTTTACCCGTCCCCAAAGTTGGCGCGGTCGAGTGTATCAGTGAATTGGAAAATAAACATTGGGTGTATGAGGCTCCTCTAACGGTAGATTGATTCATGAATCAATCTACTATGAGAGCAAAAACCTGTACTCCCCTACTCCCTAGCTTACCTCATAAGCCATTAAGAGTAGCAAAAAAAAGAATTAGATTCGGAGAATGAATCAGCCCCAGTATTAAGGGTAGGGTTGATTCATGAATCAACCCTACTATGAATCAGCCCCATAGAAGGCAGGGGGAGATCGAAGGCAAAATCTATCTTCTATGTAATTAGAACCACTTACTTAGAACAGCCTTAATTATACTAGCCTTTTCACTTAAAACCGGGGAATATCTGGACTTCCCCCGTATAAACATACTAGCTATGGCTAAAAGTCTTACAGAGCCTGAGTTAAAGCAATAAAATACTAATGAACTACTGGACACAAAATCCTGAAGTTCTTA
>VYKP01000184.1_pt1 | contig 14503 bp, 10 predicted proteins | sample 5114551 | NCBI WGS metagenome assembly VYKP01 (sample SAMN12291777, study PRJNA351875) | freshwater metagenome | isolation source: freshwater lake | place: USA: Michigan, Baseline Lake | collected 2013-08-09
GGGCGCTCGGGTCAACACGATATTCCCGATCCCGTCGTATTCGTTGACGGTGATCTGGGCACGATCGGGCAGCCCGGCGTTCGAGGAGAGGTTGCCGGTCATGGCGGTCTGTCGCGTCGGTGCCTGCTGACTCGCCCGCGTATAGGCGCTGACCGTCACCCCGGGGGAAGACTTGGCGAGGAACGCGGAGACCATGCCATCGGGCGTGCTGATCCGACTCTCGGAACCGAGCGACGCAGTGGCGATGACGCGGCGTTGCGTGTCGTACCAGGTCTCCGTCTGCATCCGCACCGCGTTGGCACCGATGCCGTCTACGGTCAACTGGCTGTCGTTGTCCTTCACTCGCTCGTATGAGAACGTCTCGATGACGTTGCCGTCCGCGTCAAAGCGACTTTCGAGGCGACCGAGTTCGTACGCCCAGGTGTTCGTTGTATCCAAACCTGGGATCACCGTGCGCGTCACGACCGGCCGACCGACGCCGTCCAGTTCCACGATCGTCGCGGTGCCCGAGCCGCTGCTCTGCGTGAACACTTTGACACCGCCCCGTCCGGTGCGCTGGATCGTTGACTGGAACGGGATGCTTGAGGTGCTGGTGGACGCCATGTCGTACTGGCGGGTTTCAACCACGTCACCGTCCGGGCCGTAGAGCGTGCGTGTGATGGAGATCGGCTTGGGCGTGATCTGCGCCAGTATCTCAACTGTCGGAACCGGAGTGTCCATTCCGAACAAAGACGGATCAACGCTCGCGATTGCTGCGTCAGTAACACCCGGTCCGAAGTTGACGCTCAGGACCGTGCGATCGGCATGATCGAGATAGCTCAGAGCGGTCGAGATGCGTGCGGGAACCACCGGAGACGACGCGCCGGGGTCGTACACCCCGCGGTCGTAAGTATCCACACGGACAGGGCGCATGCGCCAGTCATATGACGTAACGGTCGGATAGCCGTCGGCATCGCTCGCGGCCGGGACAGACGAGTAGTACTCATCCGCCCAGTCCGGATGCTTGACATAGCGGCGGTGAACGGTGGGCAGTCGTGCATCCTTCGAGGACGACCCGTACTCCATTCGCTCCTTCAGCACCATGTTGTAGGTCGTTACCGCCGGATTGGGCATGTACAACGGTCGATCAAAGTAGTCCGTGCCGTCCGTCCACGCGCCATGGAGACCCCAAGCGTTGTCGGTCGTGCCGCGATACACGCGCAGCACCTGCCCCAGAGAGCTCCGCGTGACACGCGAGATCGTGTGATCGGGATCCTGCTCGCGAAGCACTTCTCCAAGATCATTCCTGAACTTGGTCCCGATGTTGATCCAAACACCGGGGTCCACAGGGCTGGGTTCGAGGGCCGAAGCCTCACTCGGACGTCCGAACGAATCCAACACGTACTCCACGCGTGCGAAGGGCACAAATGTAGGCAGGATTGCGGCCACAGGGTTCGTGCCGCCGATGAAGCCTCTCAAGTTGTCGATCCGGAAACTCTGCGGGTAGGTGCCCTTGTCAACAAGGGACGGAGTCGCGTCCTTTCGTGTCGAGCCCCAGATCTTCTTGCGTTCACCCGGGGTCTGCGTGACGAAGTCGCCGGCACCGCCGTTTGGATCCGGTTGAATGAGCGGGAACTCAAACTCCTCGATGTACTCATCCCCGTCGACCTCAGGATCCGGATCGTTCACCACCCAGCGGCGGGCGTACTGCTTGCCGCTCGGGAAGAAGATGTCCGTAATCCCCTCGGAATCGTACAGAAACGTTGTGACGTAGTTGAGGGGCGTCGTCTGCTGCGCGCCCGACTGGGAACTTGGGAGTCGTTGCCAAGCCGTGCCGGTGGGAGACGCAAAGGCCTGAGGCACGTTCACCGAGCCACCCTGGCCGGTCGTGAAACTGCCTCCCGCCGGGTCCACGTCGGCGATGCTGAACGACGTTTGACCGCTCGCATCCTTGCTGTAGTATGTGAAGGTGAGCGAGGCCAGTGGATCGCTGAGATATGCGGAAGAGCCGGGGTTCAGAGGATCTCGAACAAGTCCCGACACGTTCCACTCGAGCTGACTCGACGCGTTGTACCCCTCGTACTCCATCGGGTAGTACCACACGCCTGTGCCCGGTCGCTGCTCCCGCGGGGACGAGATGACCTGCCGACCGACCACCCGTCGCTCGTAGACCGGGGGCGGATTGCCACCGGAGGCGGGTTCTCGATAGGTTCGGTACCAAGACAGCTTCATGCTCCCGTCGATCGCTTCCGTGGAATTGATCGCAGGCTCCGCAGACAAGAGGGTGGTACGAGGAGTGAAGAAGACGGCATCCGCGGACTTCTGCCAAGGGATGGTCGCGTCAAAGAACGCCTGCGACTTGTAGCGCCGCGAGGACGACGCTGTACCACGTTGGATGCCCTCGGCAATCTGTTGCAGACGCTGAGACCAGCCCATTTCCTCCATGGTGAGCGCTTGTGTGCGTGAAATCTGGAATTCGAAGAACGTGATCAATCCTTCGGAAGACTGTTGAGCTTCGGGTACGGCGGACCAGCCGATCGAGCGATGCTGCACGAGCAGGAGCTCGTTGAGCAGGGACGGCGGAGCGTCAACGCTTTGAAGCTGCGACAGCTGCGCGGACTGACCCTCATCGGCGAAGTGATTCTGAACCTTCTTGTAGATGTACTCTTCGCCAAGACCACTGCCCGACGCACTCGTCTGATCGGCTTCGAACAGCCACGAGTGCTCCCGCAGCACCAATCCCGCCGCGTTCATCTGAACGACTCGCCGGCTGCTCATTCCTTGCTTGACCGCCGTGTTGAGGTCGTACACCCGATACGGGTTCTCAAGTGACGGGTCACCGCCGTCGGTCGCCATCATGTCTCGCCACGTGCCGAACTCATCGACGACGGCGATCCACTGGGTTTGTGACAGATCTGCCGATGCCGAGGCATTCGCGTCGTAGTCCACACCTTGCGGGGTGAATCCTCTCCACTGATAGGGTGAGTGAAACAGGCTGGCCTGCGCTTGGCAGGCTGCCTGGCCCGCGCTCAGGCCAAACTCTGCACAGGCGCCCTGAAGATCTCGTTTGACCAGCGCTCGATGCACGCGGTAATAGCGAACGCCGCCAGTGAGAGGATCGCGGATCTGAGCGATGCTGACAACGTCGCCGCCGTGATCCGAATGAAGAAGATCTTTGCTCGCGACACCCTTGATGAACGGTGTGTTGGGGATGCCAGAGATGGAACTCAGCATCGTGTCGATGCTCGGCCGGTCAGAACTCACACCCGATGTTGCGGTGGCCCACGGCTCGGGCTGCTTGGCAAGCCGGACGGACGCCAGCCCGAGTGCATTCTCGTACTCAACGGGATCAATGGGCTGCCAACCGTTTCGTCGTGTCGCGAGCGCTTCGACCGAAGCGGGATACCGAGGCCTGGGAGTCTGGGTAGGGTTGCGGATGTTCCAGTCCGCATTCTGAGGGTTGGCCGTCAAGATCGCCTGAATGTCTTCTTCGTTGAAAATGGCTTCAAGCCACGGAAGATCGCGGGGTTCGCCGGTAAGGGGGGACGGACTCGAATTGAAGTCGTAACCAGCGGAACCTTCGGCATAGGCGTAAACCCGACGATTCACGACTCGCGAACCTGACGCACCAACGCGGTCGTGCACCGAGGTCATGATCAGCGTCGGTGGGCGCATGTAGACGCCCGTTTGATCCGCATGAACGAGGTCAACGTCCCAGCTCGTATTCAAGCCCCGATCGTGCGTCCTCGCCAGATAGTGGTATCTGACGACGTGCTTCCAGTTGGTAGGAAGAGGATTCAGAGGATTCGCGGCGTTGTATGCGGCCAGAGGGTCGGCTCCACCGTACAGGTCGTACTGCGTCCCCGACCCATCCCGCGAGACATCCGTCCACGGAAGCTGGAGGCACGCGCTTTCGAGCGACTGATTGGACACATCTCCCTCGAACACGTAGATGCGGTCAATCTGACTGAACCCCTGCGTCGTGAACGCGTCCGGGTCCGTCGATGGAGTCCGAGCGTTGTTGTTCCCGAGAGGGAAAGTTGAACTCCAGTCCCAGATCGTGCCGGCGAACCGGCGGTGGGCGTAGACGAGCGTCCAGCGGACCTGATTCCCTTCGTAGAGCTTCAGGTACTTGATCTGACCCTTCGCGAGGGTGTCCTGTTTGCACTCGACGCAGTCCGTTGAGTCAGCGTCCATCTTCGTGGTGTTGGTGTCGCAATACTTGATCTCGACTTTGTTCTTGGCGGCGTCATCGATTCTGACGCACAGGGCGTAGTAGGGCAAGCCAGCGCCGGGGCTTCCCTGGCCCCAGGGGTCGTAGTTCTGCCGCGACTGAGGGATCTGGTTGTTGTCCACGAAGTGGTCGGGAAGGATCGGGCGATCGTGCCAAGAGCCAAGCACTCCGTCGTCTTCGGGTGAAGGATTTCCGTTGGCATCATTCATGATGCTGGGGAACCAGTGGTGCGGCGGGATGTCCTCGGGAACGAACATGCCCGCGATGGCTGGGTTCTGTCCGGACGCGAATTGTCCATCCGAGCTCTGCGCGACGGCGACAAAGGTGTAGGTGACCGCGCCGTCATACAGCGAAATCGTGTACTCGGTTGGCGGCTTCACCCAACCGAGTTGATCGGCAGTGCCGGCAAAGCCATCGTGGTCGTATGGAATCCGACCCTCGCCGTTGTGCTTCAGGACCGCTCGGAATCGGGGAGGGGCCTCGTACTGTCCCGTCGTCTCGATCAACTGGAAGGGAATCGAGCGGTGCGCGTCCAGCACCAGCCAGCAAGTCTTGGGGTTGTTTCCGACCACATCAGGGAGGGCGGCATCAATGAGCAGGATGGGGTTCTCACTGGCCATCCAACCCAAACCGGTCCAATCCCAAACTTTTTCTCCCGCCGCCGACCATCGGTTGGCGAGGCTGTGGGTGCCAGATCTCGTCCGGAGGAGCCGAAACATCGAGGCCCCGAGGTTGAGTTCAAGATCGCTCACCTGGATCAGCGGCAAGCCGGTGATCAGGTCCACTTGCCCGTGAAGTGTCGGACGCGTGATGCCGTGCCAACCCGTCGGATCCTTCATTGAGGCTTTGGGCACGAGGCACAGCGAGCTCTCTTCCAGGTTGTCGGCGGCGGGCAAGTAGTCGCCAGGTGGAGAGCCGGTCAAATCAAGTCCAAACCGAAAGCCAAAGAACTGCTGACAGCCCTGCGGGGACCCGGCCCCCCAGTACGGATCAAGCTGAACGGGCGTGCAATACGCGTCATCCTCGCCAAAATAAAGGCTTAGAAGCTGCCCAAATCCGGATGAAGGGAACAGCGGATCCGTTGGCAACCCGCCGGAAGCCGGCGTCGTCGTGACCCAACGTCTCCGACCGGATGCCTCCACGATGAAGTTACTGCTGGACTGGCACGCGTACGGGTTCGGTGGTGTGGTCGGGCCGACCGACGGCACCAGATAGCGCGTTGCCTCGCACGCGTACGGCGCTTCGGGCTGGGCCGCAGCCACTCCGACGAGTGACGCTGTGAGGGAAAAAGAGACAAAGGCAAGAGTCCGCGTTGTCATAGAACCACCCCGTGGAAATGGGACCTCGAGCGATTTGTCGCAATCTACCGAGATCGATGCTCATCTGTCAAGCGGCGCAAAGGTCAATCCGTGGTTACACGCGGCCGCGCCGTGATTGTTGTTCCAACAGCAAAACCTGTTGCGCGTCGCAGCCGTTCATCCTGTATCCTGTCGCCATGCGCACTCTCGTCGTTGGCACTCTTTTCTTTACGAACTCTTCTACATCCGCATTCGCGGTGCCGCTGCCCGTTCAGCCCCAGGTCGCCATCGCCAGTAACACGGAACTCGCGCGGCTCGTTGATCTTGCGGCGTCCCGCCTCGGTGTCCGCATCGAGTATGACCCGGCCGCGCTCAAGGGGTCGGTGACGCTCAGGGGTGCCGGGGATCGCGGAATTCTGGATTCCGAGCTTTGGAACGCGGTAAACTCAGCCCTCACAAGCCGTGGATTCACGCTTGTTCACGCGACGAAGCCGGTCGCGGGCCAAGACATGCCACAGCAGGCCTTTACGGTCGTCCGCCTGACGGACGCGGCCAACCTCGTGATGCCGGAGGGCCCGTTCGAGGGGAACAAGCTTTCGTGGCACGGATTTGAGCCAGGCTACGCCTCCGTGTTCCTCAAAGTTCAGCACCGGCAAACCAAGGTTGTCGCCGAGTTGCTCAAAACTGTGCTATCCAAGTCCGGGTCGGCGGTCACCGCCGTCGGCGATTCCGACCTCTTGTTGGTTTCGGATTTGGTCCCGCGCCTCAAGCTCGCGGCGGACTTCCTCGCCCGCATCGACACCTCGCAGGCTCCGACCGAACTGGTCGAGGTCCCGCTCGTCAACGCGACGCCATCCGACATCATCGCCTTCGTCCGCGACATGGGTCGCCAGCCGGGCGCTCCGGGAGCCGCTTCATCCAACCAGCGCCCACCCGGCGACGTGCTTCCGCAGCCCGGCGCGAACGCGGTCCTCATCCTCTCCCCGAAAGAGCACCTGGCGTTCTGGAAGGACCTCATCGCCAAGCTCGACACCCGTCAGGCGATGGAGACGCGGAACTACACACCCAAGAACGCGGATGTGAAGTCCCTCGTCAACCTCGTCGAGCAGGTCGCGGGGATCGGGACGGGCCCCAAGCCCGAGGGGCCGTCCGCGCAGGTCATCGCGGACGAGTTCACCGGCACTCTCATCGTGACCGCGACGGCGTCGCAGCACGCCAAGATCTCGGAGCTTCTCAGCCGGATCGACGCGGCGTCGGGCTCCGCGCCGATGCTCGCCAAATCCTTCACGGTGCGGAACCGCCCGGTGAAGGAGGTCGTCTCGGTGCTCACCGAGCTTCTGACCACGAGCACGCAGAACACGAGCGGGCTTCTGCCCGGGACCGAGACACCGACCCGTCGCTCTGAACCCGCCGCCTTGGCCACACGCCGGAACGAGCCCACGACGCAGATCACCGCCGATGAGGGGACCAACACGATCATCGTGGTGGCCGAGCCGCGCGTGCTCGCCCAAGTCGAAACCCTTCTGACCACGCTCGACGTTCGGCAACCCCAGGTCATGATCGAGGTTGCGATGATCAGCCTCAGCGACGGCCAGAGCCGGGCGCTCGGGGTCGAACTCGACAAGATCACCTCGCTCGCGGACGGCGCGGTCCGGCTGAGCTCGATCTTTAGCGGGGCAAGCGGCGGCGGACCGCCGGTCACGCCGGGCACGGGCTTTACCGCCAGCTACATCAACGTCGGGGACTTTACCGCCGTCATCCGAGCGTTCGAGTCGATCAACAACGGCCGCTCGACGAGCGTGCCGTCGATTCTGGTCGGGAACAACCAGCAAGCGACCTTCAGCTCCGTCGCGCAGCAGCCCACCGGAACGATCAGCACGGACACCACCAGCACGACGACGCGCGGGTTCGGGGGGTTCCAGGACGCGGGCACGCGGATCAATGTGAAGCCGCAGATCGCCGAGGGGGACCACCTCGTCCTGACCTACAACGTCGAGCTCAGCTCCTTCACGGGCAACCCGACCGCCGAGGGGTTGCCCGGCGCTCGCCAGCAGAACACCGTGAGCAGCGTCGCGATGATCCCCGACGGACACGCGGTGGTCGTGGGCGGCATCGAGCTCAAGAACGACACCGACGACACCTCGCGGGTGCCGCTCTTGGGGCAGATCCCGTTCCTGGGCTTCCTCTTCCAGAACAACACCGTGACCCGGGACCGGACGCGGTTCTTCGTCCTGATCCGAGCCAACGTGATGCGGGACAGCGGGTTCGAGGATCTCAAGTACGTGAGCGGGCGAACCGTGGAGCAGAACGACCTTGGCTTCAGCGACGGCTGGCCGAAGGTCGAGCCTCGGGTGATCAAGTAAGAGCGGCATTGGGCATTCGGGATTCGGCATTGGTGGAACGGCCATGAGCGAGCAGGTGGTCATCGTGGGTCCGGCGTGGAGCGAGCCATCGGCGTCGTTCTTGGCACGCGTGCCGCGTGAGCTCTGCCGGAGGCACCTCTTGCTGGGCGGCGGGGTGCGTGGCGGGGCCGAGGTGCTGCGGGTTGCCGCTTCGACGCCGCCTTGGATCCCGGGAAACGTGGCGCTCGCCCTAGCCTCGGCGGTCACGACGGTCCTCGACGAGCCCGAAGCGATCGCTCGCGCGATCGACCTGCACTACCCGCACGCTTCGAGCGATGCGGCCGAACACGCTTCCGACCTCACCGGCGACGCCGAAGCTCAGGCCGAAGCCGCCAAGCTTCTCACCGAAGCCGACCGCGACCTTCTCCGCATCGAGGGCAAGGGTCCGGTGATCCGGCTCGTGGACATGATCCTGTTCGATGCGCTCTCGCGCCGGGCGAGCGATGTGCACATCCAGCCCCTCGCGGACCGGACCTTGGTGCGGTTCCGGCTCGACGGGGTGCTCCACGACGTACGCGAGCTCCCCGCGGTGCTGGCGGCGTCGGTGGTCACCCGCATCAAGGTGATGTCGCGGATGGATGTCGCCGAGCGTGGAGCCCCCCAGGACGGCAGGGCCACAGTCACCATCGGCGGGGGGAGCCGCGAGGGAACACGGTCGATCGACCTTCGCGTGAGCACGCTGCCGACCAGCTATGGGGAGCGTGCGGTCGTCCGCCTGCTCGACAACTCGCGCGACCAGCACCTGATCGACCTTGCCCGGATCGGCATGCCGCCCGAGATCCAGGCGCGGCTCGAAGAGCGGCTCAGCCGGGCCCACGGCATCATGCTCGTCACCGGCCCGACCGGGAGCGGCAAGACGACCACGCTCTACGCCTCCCTCCGCCTCATGGCGTCATCCTCGACGGGCGGCACCTCGGGCGAGCACAACATCATGACCATCGAGGATCCCATCGAGTACGAACTCTCGACGGTGGGCGTCGCGGTGAGCCAGACGCAGGTCAACCCCAAGAAGGTCCTGACCTTCGCCACGGGCCTGCGACACATCCTGCGGCAGGACCCGGACGTGGTGATGGTGGGCGAGATCCGCGACGAAGAAACCGCCCGCATGGCGATGCAGGCTTCGCTCACGGGCCACCTTGTGCTCAGCACGCTCCACACCAACGACGCGGCTTCAGCCGTGACGCGCTTGGTCGACCTCGGCATCGAGCCGTACCTCGTCAGCGCCTCGCTGTCGGCGGTCTTGGCCCAGCGGCTTGTCCGGCGGATCCACGGGACCTGCGACGGGGCGGGGTGCGAGGAGTGCCTGGGCTCGGGGTACCGTGGCCGCCTCGGCGTCTTCGAGATGCTGACCGTGACGGACCGGGTGCGTGAATTGATCTCAACCCGTGCGAGCGAGCAGACCATCCGCGAGACGGCCCGCGCGGGCGGGATGCGGACGCTCATGGAAGAGGGCCAGCGCCTGGCAAGCGAACGCATCACCTCGATGGTCGAAGTCCAGCGCGTCATCCAAGGGCTCGAAGGATGACCCCGACCCCCACCCGCCAAGACCCCGTGCTGGCTCTTCGCCGAACGACCCGGCGCGTGACGGCCGTGGGTCTCACGGTGGCTGCGTGCGTGGCGGCGTGGGCGCTGTGGCCCCTGGAACCCGGGCCGATCACGCTCGCCACGGCACCGGGCCGTGCGGACGCTCCCGCAAGCACCGCCCACGTTGCGTTCAACGCGGATGCATTCAAGGTCACCCTCTGGACCCCGACGCCGGTGCCGCCACCCGCGCCCGTCATCGCCCAGAAGCCGCCGCCTCCTCCGCTCAAGCTCCAACTCATCGGGATTACGCGAGACACCCCCGTCGATGGGGGCGCTCCGGAGCTCAGGGCCGCCCTCTACGACCCCGAGAGCGACCAGATGCTCATCGTCGCTGCGGGCGAGAAAATCATCACGAGCCAAGCCCGGTATACGGTGGCTTCGCTGACCGCCGACACGATCGAACTCGCGGACGGGGAGGCCGTCCGCAAGCTGTCCCTGAACGACGAACGGAGGCCCGGCACGTGACCCGCACACCCGACCATCTCCACCCCCGGCTCGCGCCCGAGCGGTTCTATTGGGCGGTCTTGTCGCCGGGCTTGCCGGAAGCGTCGCTTCGGCGGCTTGACGCGCCCATGACGCGCGCGGTGCTGGACGAAGCCTTCGCCGAGCATCTTCCCGTCGATCCCGCGTCGGTTGCACCCGCATACACGCCGCTCCCCGACGGGACGGTCTTGGCGTGCGCCCTTCCGGCCGCGACCTTGGAGGAGCCCGTCCTGGCGTCCGCGATCACGCTCGCGCCGTCCTCGCTCCCGGGATGGCTGACGCAGGACGCGGACCCGGAGACGCTCAACGTGCTCACGGGTGCGTTCGAGCCGCGAGCGGTCTTGGCCGCCCGCCGCCGCCGGTCGGTCACGGTCGCGGGGCTCGCGGCGTTGGTCGCGTTCGCGTGCATCGTCGGCTTCGAGCGCCGGGCCGCCCACGCCCGGGAGACCGAGCGAGCCTCGCTCGCGGCCTTGGACGAACTCGTCCGCTCCAAGCCCGCCCAAGACCTCGGGATCCAGCCCGACCAGCCCGCGCCCGAACGATCGGTAACCCTCGACCGCGAGCTCTCGCGCTTGCGGGCCACCCGGAACTCGCAAGCCAGCCTCGGCTTGGCCGACGCTGCCGACCCGCTCGCCTCGGTGCTCGCCGCGTGGCCGCGTGGGACCAAAGCCCAGGTCCAGTCCCTCTCCGCCGCGCCCTCGCAGCTCAGCCTGAGCGCTCTGCTACCCACGCTCCCGGATGCGGAGAAGCTGGCTTCGACGCTCGGGTCCGCGCCCGGCTGGGCCCCTGCACAGCCGCAGATCACCACCAGCGGCAAAGGCGTCCAAATGCAACTGACGCTGACTCCCTCCACGGGCACTTCGCCCAAGCCGCAAGGAGGGACGCCGTGAGCACCATGCTTGCCATCACGCGGGCCGTGGCTGTTGTCGCCGTGTGCGGAGCGGGGTTCTCCGCGTGGCGGGCCGCTTCGGCGTCTTCCGACGCGAACCACGCTCGCACGCAGGCGGTCGCCTTCTCGCAGCAGCTCGCCGAGATCCAGCGACTCCAGCCCCAGCGGCAGACGGCGCTGCTCGCTTCCAAGCCCACCGAGAGCGTGAGCGCGGCCCTCCGCGCCGCCCTCGCCACAGCGGGCGTCGGCGAAGCATCCCTCCGCGCGGTGAATCCGGGCTCCGATGAAGCCGTGCCGTCCAGCGACCCGACGGGCCCTTCGTACCGCCGCCAGAACCTCACCGTCTCGATCGCTCCAATCACGGCGCGTCAGCTCGGGCAATTCCTTGCCGCTTGGCGTGAAGCCGAACCCGCGTGGATCGTGACCCGCATCGACTGCTCGCACGCGAATGGTGAGACGGACACGAACTCAACCTACGAAGCCCGCCTCACGCTCGCCACGACGTACCTCGCTTCCCCTAAGCCGACTCCGTAACCCGCCGCAAGGATCTCCCATGCGAACCCGCCTGCTCGCTCTTGCTCTGATTGTTCCCTTCGCCGCGCTCGCCTCGTGCAAGTCCGGGCCGAACACCGCCTACACGCCGCTGGAGCCCGAGCGCCGCGACACCTCCAAAGCCGACGCGCTCAACCAACAGGCCGCCGCGCTGATGTCCGAGGATCCCGCGAAAGCCGAGGCCCTCCTCCGCGAAGCCCTCGCCGCCGACCTCTACCACGGCCCCGCCCACAACAACCTCGGCGTGCTCTTCCTTCAGCAGAACAAGCTCTACGAAGCGGCGGGGGAGTTCGAGTGGGCCCGCAAACTCCTCCCCGGCCACCCCGACCCGCGACTGAACCTCTCGCTCACGCTGGAATCCGCCGGGCGCTACGACCAGGCCGCCGATCACGTTCGCACCGCGCTGCAGATCCATCCCGGTCACATCGCAAGCCTCCAGCAGCTCACACGCCTGGAACTGATGCACCCCGACCGCCCCAAGACCACGATGGCCGGCTCGTCGTTAACCGGACGCACCCCCGAAGCCCGCGCCGAACTCCGCACCAACCTCAGCGAGATCGCCATGCGTGGCGAGTCCGACGCGTGGAAGGACTGGGCACGGCTGCAGATCGTCAAGCTCGACGGCGGGCGGTGACCGGCGCGGGTTCGTGGTGCGCCCCGCGTGCTGATAATGCCGACGCGTGGCAACGAGCGGATTCACCCACTATTGGCGCGGTCGCACGCACCACCCCGAGCCTTCCGGGCAACGATGCCGCGGGCTCACGCATGAAAGAGCCCTGACTCCCGCAGCGTGCTGTTTCAGTCCGAGGATCGCACGATGGGATTGACGACGAGGCGGAATCTGCGCCGTCCACCCGCCGAGGCAAACTCGCCTCGCCCGGCGCGATGGCTGAACGGTCAGGCGTGCGGCGACGCCCGTGCGTTGTTACGGCTGCGGCTCCACTCGCTGTATCGTGGACCAATCGGGTACTCCGTCATCTCGTTGGTGGACGGGCTCACGTAAACCTTCATTCGTGCGTCCGGTCCGCCATAGTCGTAGCGAACGTGCTCAAACAACGCGCTTTCGTCGCCCACGAACCCTTCCTGCACCACGAACAGGTGCTTGCACCCGTCGAATGCGTTCCGCACCACGACATTCGCAAGACACAGCGGTGCCAACACCGAGATGACGAAGCCCGCCGCGGACTCCGGTGCGAGAGGCGAGATGCCATCGACGTAAGGCGCGAGAAGGCCGAGGCTCAGAATCGTGATCAGCCACTCGACGTTCTGAAGGACCCACAACCACGGCTCGCTCGTCTCCTGCCCAAAACTTCCGGCAAGTCCGCTCGCGGCGAGGCACTGGAGTCCAACCGAAGCCGCCAGCGACCCCCACATCGTCATGATGCGGGCCTGCGTCACGCTCAGCCGATTGCGCGGGTCCTTGTACTCACGCCGCAACCAATCCGGCATCGACGTGACCGCCACGCCCAGAACCTCGGGCTTTAGGTTCCGCTGGAAGTGCCCTTCGATGGTGTCGAGGAACATCGTGACCGAGGTCGCGACAAGCACACAGAACCCGACAAACGCGAGAAGAGCGCCGATTCCTCCCCCGAGCCACGCGGGAAGCAGCACGACGAGCCACGTCGCAACGGTGGCGATGATGAGAAAAGGCACCAGCCAGAACGCGAGTGCGAAGAGCACCCAGAGGCCCTGCCGCACGACGAGCATGACTAGGTAGAGCATCAGGAGCGGCGCCTTGGCAACACGCGAGCCGTGCGCGGTTTTGAAGATCTTCGCAGCGCCTGCGACAGCTTCTTCGTAGATTGACCGACCAGGATAAATCTCCCACACGTGTTCGGTCCCGGGGTTCGCCTCCGCTGCGTTGTCGGATGAAATGGACGTGCTCATCGGTGCTCCTTGCAGGTGGTAGAGGTCCTCCAAACCCATGCATACTAGATGCGGCGGCTGATTTCCACTACTACAATGTGGGTGCACTATGAAGAACATCGCGATCCGCGTCGCTAGCCTCGAAGACCGTGCACGCCTGACGCGCGACGGCCGGCGCGTCACCGAGTCGCAGGCCGCGTTCGACCGCCTCGTTGACGACGAAGAAGGCGAAGCCGCGCTCCTCGCCTACTTCGCGCACATGCGGGCGCACCATCCCGACGGGCCGGGCCAGCGCGACTCCGTGGCCGCCGACCCGCGCGTGGGGCCGTTGCTCGACGCGATCGTCCTCGCGGCACGGCGGGCCAACGCCGGGGCGTGGTTGGCCGGTCTTGGGATCGCCGAGCCCTAGCCCCCCGCCATAGGTACTGGTTGCGGGGGGGCCGTCGCGCCGCCCCGCACGTCTCCAAAGTGCCCGCGTGAGGCAAGGATTTTTCGTTTCACTCGTGCGCAAGCCCCCAGTACTGGCCGCTTGAACTACGAAGGTCCGCCGCAGATTGCGTCCCAGGTCGCGCGATCCGGCAGCACGTACGTCTTGGGGATCCGCCGCCCGCAGCGCGGGCAATCGGGCGGAAGCGGCGGCTTGCGCCCTTCGGGCCCCGGCTCGTAGTCGCCGGGCGAGGGCTGGCGGAAGCTCACGCCCACGAAGTAGCCTTCGCAGGTTGCGCACGCCGACGGCGCGAGCCCGCGTTCAAGCCTCGCCACCCTGCGACCAAGGACGTTCACGCGGCCTTCTCCTGCGCGGCTTCAAGCGCATCGATGCGCTGCGCGAGGTCGTCGAGTTCGAGCGACTCGCGGCCGACCTTGAGCAGCGCCGTCGCCGCCGCCACCCGCGACGGATACGGGGCCTCGGGATCCGCCATGATCTTGGCGAGCGTCTGCACCGCCAGCGGCGCGTACCGCTGGGTGAGCGAGACGGCGTGGCTGAACGCCTGCCGCCGCGCGTTGCGGTACGCGCGGGAGAACGCGGGCTCGTCGAGCCACGTGTACATCGTGCGTTCCCCGACGCCCGCGAGCGTTGCGGCCTTCGCGACCGTCGGTTCCGTCAGGAGCGCCGTAATCGCCTGCTCTTGCTTGGGCGTCAGCCCGTTGGCTTTTTGACCTGCCATTTCTTGCTACTCCCTGCCGCGCGCCGTCCGTTGCGTCGCGGCCCCCCCGT
>VYKP01000185.1_pt1 | contig 14496 bp, 19 predicted proteins | sample 5114551 | NCBI WGS metagenome assembly VYKP01 (sample SAMN12291777, study PRJNA351875) | freshwater metagenome | isolation source: freshwater lake | place: USA: Michigan, Baseline Lake | collected 2013-08-09
AGTCGACCCGGATCTCGCGACACAGGTCGAAGCCGTCCCCGTCGGGAAGCATCACGTCGAGGACGAGCATGTCGAACACCTCGGCCGCGAGGCTCTGCCGGGCCGCGGCGACCGAGGGCGCGACGGCCATCGAGAATCCGGCGCGGCCCAGGTACTCGGCCACCATCGAGGCGAGATCGGGATCGTCCTCGACGAGCAGCACCCGGGCCCCGACAGGATTCATGTCACGAACGCTTCGGTCGGTCGGGATGCCCCGGGTCTCCGGGCATCCCGGGTGCGAACGGCATGCCGGCGCGGCGGAAGTGCTGTGCCATCTCAGCAAAGGTCTTGCGCTGCGCCGGCGTCAGTACCTCGGCCGCGTCCGCCAATGCGCGCGTGATGCGCTCGGAGGCGTTCGAGGCCAGGACCATCTCGGCGGATCGCAGGACTTCCAGGCGGTCTCGATCGATCGTCTCGGCCGACAAGGCTGCGATGGCCGCATCGCGATTGGCCTGGTGAGCGGCGCGCAGCTTCTCGACGTCGTCGATCGCGCCGGCCAGGATGCCCTTCACGCGGGATTTCTGATCGGCGGTGGCATCGACCTTGGCGAGCATGCGGTCCGCCATGAAGTCGGCGCGTTCACGCATGGCCTCCGGGCCCATCCGCCCGTGCATCCCGTGGCACCGGGGGCCGCCGCCTTCCTGCGCGTGCGCGAACACGCCGGCCCCGGTGGCCAGGAGGGCGCCGGCGAGCGTGCCCGTCAGGAGGCCGGAGAGGAACTTGCGCTTGGCGCGGGGTGGGCGGCGGGGAGTGTTGTCTTCGGTCATGGCTGTCTCCGATGGAGTGTAAGGCGACACCGCACTGGCGGTATCCCTGGTGGCGCCGCGAAGTGCAGCGCGTGGTGCCATGATCGAAGGGGCGGCTTGCGGGGGTCTGTCCCGAAGGTAAAGAAGCGTGAAGCTGGAGAAACGCCGCTACGCGTTGCGGATGCGCGCCACGATCGCTGCGGTGTAGCGCTTCGTGTCGGCATCACCACCGAGATCGCCGGTCCGGATACGGTCGATGTTCAGGGTTTCGTCGATGGCCCGCCGCAGCAGGGTGGCCATCTCGGGCAGCTCCACGTGGTCGAGCATCATGGCAGCCGCGAGCAGGAGTGCCGTCGGATTGGCAATGCCACGGCCCGCGATGTCGGGCGCGGAACCATGGACCGCCTCGAAGATCGCCGCATGCTCACCGATGTTGCCGCCGGGGGCCATGCCCAGGCCACCGACGAGGCCGGCGATCTCGTCGGACAGGATGTCGCCGAAGAGGTTGGTGGTGACGAGCGTGTCGAACTGCCACGGATTCATCACGAGTTTCATCGCGCAGGCATCGACGATGATCTCCTCCATCGCGATGCGCCCGACGTAGCGGTCGGCGTGCATCTCGCGGGCGGTCTCGAGGAAGATGCCGGTGAGGGCCTTCATGATGTTGGCCTTGTGCACGACCGTCACCTTCTTCCGCCCGTGCGCGATGGCGTACTCGAAGCCGTACTCTAGGATGCGGCGGCAGCCTTGGCGCGTGTTCACGCCGGTGGCCATCCCCACGGCGTGCGGATCGCCGTCGATGGGGATGAAGTGCTCGTACCCCATGTAGAGGCCTTCGTTGTTCTCGCGGATCAGCACGAGATCGATGTTCTCGTAGCGGCCACCGGGCACCAGTGACCGGGCGGGGCGCAGGTTGGCGTAGAGCTTGAACTCCTCGCGCAACCGGACGTTCGAGGATCGGTACCCACCCGCCACCGGCGTTTCGAGCGGCCCCTTGAGCGCCAGCCGGGTGCGCCGGATGCTGTCGAGCGTGGCCGTGGGCAGCGGATCCCCCGCCGCCTTGACGCCGGCGAGGCCGGCAACGGCGGGCTCCCAGTCGAAGGGGGCACCGAGGGCATCGAGGATCGCCAGCACGGCATCCATGATCTCGGGGCCGATGCCGTCGCCGGCAATCAGGGTCGCGGGAATTCGGGCGGGGGTCGGGGCGCTCATGGTTCGGTATCGGGTCCGGTGAGAATGCAGACAGGAACGGCGCTGCGCGGGGAAACCGTAGGACGACTTCGCATGGGGGCCGCGCCCGCAGCACAACGCCACCGCTTCACAGCTTCAGGCGCTGTCCGTAGCCCGTGAGTTCGAGGTAGCCGCGCCCCACCTCCGCGGTGCCGCGCAACGCCCGGACAGCGCCTTCCCAGTAGGTCGTCCCGGTGCTGCGCCGGGCATCGAGTTCCTGATCATCGAACAGCGGCTGCAGCGTGATGACGTCATCCCATAGAGCAATGCGCATGCTCACGGGGTATCGCGTCGCTGTCCGCGGGCTCGTCCACTGGCGCAGCGGCTCGAATCGGACGTCACCGGGTGCCGCCGTCCGCATCCGTCCATCGGCCGCGCGATGACTTCCACCCGCCCATGTCGACCCACCCGCACCGTCGCGGATGCGGAACGCCATCAGCGCACCACCGTCGTGCAGATTGATGCCACACCAGTCCCACCCGGTCGCGGCGTCCCCGAGGATGTCGCTGGACCACTCGTGATCGAGCCAGGCGGATCCCGTGACATCGAACGCGTCACGCCCGCGGCGCACCCGTCCCGTGACCTTCAGGTGCGGGCGACTGTAGTAGTAGCTCGCCTGATGCGGCGCAAGCCCCTTGCGGCTGAAGCCGGCGTCGCCCTGCAGCAGGATCGCGGATCGCGCCTCGAAGGCGAGATCCAGATCGAAGGCCCGGGAACGGACACGGGAGCGGTAGATGCCACCTTCCAGACTCAGGTGCCAGTCATCGAGGCGTACGTCCGTCGTCGCTTCGGAGGCTTCGGCAAGACCGAAGCCGGCGCGTGCTGCGCGCTCGTCATGGGAAAGGGTCCCCACGGCGGGATCGGCCAGCGCGGCATGGGCGAACAGAAGTTGTGCCGGCGCGAACCGGCTGTCCGTGCCCTCCTGGACATCGGGCCGATTCCGGAAGAATGTAATCTGCATCCCGAGGTCGGCGCTGCGCGGCGTCCGCAACCAGCCGGTGATGTACCACCACTCGGTCCGGAACAGCGGGTGGGCGCCATGATCCGCCGGAAACTGCAGGGGGCGACCGGGAACGACCCCAGGCCAGTTCGGATGGCCGGCACGCACTGGCAACGCGGCCAGGCCTGTAAGAAGAAAGAGACGGCGGTCCATGCACGAATCGTCTCACGCAGGCGATGCACATGCGCACTGCCTCTTGCTACGAACAGCCTGTCGGTGCATCCGTCACCCACAAAACACAACGGGCACCCGAAGGTGCCCGTTGCAGCGACCTGCCCGAGGGCAGGTCGACGATCCAGCTGGCCTACGATCAGAACGAGTGCTTGATACCGACCATGAACACGGTGTGATCCACGCCCACCAGACCGTCGGCACCCGCGCCGATGTTCTGGGAACCGGCCGAACCGTAGGTCGCACGCGCCTTGTTGTTCAGGCGGTTGATGACGATGAACGGCTGGGTCTGCTTGCTGAGGTTGTGGAAGTAGCTCACAGCCATCGACGTCGCACCCGTGTCGTTGCCGCTGAACGAACCCGACGAGGCCGTACCGGAGGCATCGCCAGCGCTCATCAGAGACGCGCCGAACACGCCGGCGTCCATCGCGTAGCTGGCGTTCAGCCAGAAGGCATTGCGCTTCAGCTCGGAGATGCCGACACCGGCGGAGAACTCCGTCTTGTACGTCAGCTGTTCGAAGAACGCACGGATCGTTGCACCGCCGAACTTCAAGCCACCACCGAAGATCATGGCCGTGTCCGTGGAGCCGTTGGCCGTGCCCGTCGAGTAGTACATGCCTTGGCTACCGATCCAGTCCTTGCGGCGGCTCAGGGCGGCGTTCACGAAGAAGGGCATCTCTTCAGGAGCGAACTCGACCGATGCGCTCAGTTCGGACGGGGTCAGACCGTTGACACCCGTCGTCTTTTGACCACCGGGGAGCGCATAGGAGGCGCGGACCTTGAAGCCACCCAGGTTCGGGCTGTCGTAGAACACGGCGTTGCTGGCAAGACCGAAGAAGCTGTTCTGACCAGCCGAGTTGCCCGGGTCACCGAAACCGTAGACCAGGCCGCCACCGGAGTTGCCCAGGATCTGCAGGCTGGCACCCAAGCTCATCGCGCCGTCATGCGGGTCGTTCAGGATCAGGAGCCACGTGTAGGGCGAGAACTCACGACCGATCTTCAGGGAGCCCCAGCCTCCTTCCAGGCCGACGTGGAAGCGGAAGCTCGTCAGGGCCTGGTTGCCTTGGGTGCTGACTGCGCCGCCAGCAGTACGAACCTGGAGGAAAGCGGTGGCCTTGTTGCCGTCGCCCATGTCCTCGACAGAGGAGATCGTGAAGTTGGAATACTGGCTGGTGACGCCCTGGGTCGTGCCGCCCGTGGAACCGGCGAACGCGTTACCCAGCGGGTCCGTACCGCCAGCGGCGGAGCTCGTCTTCGTGACCACGACGGCGGGGTTGAACGTGCCGCTGAGGGTGACATCAGCCATGGCCGCCGGAGCGGCGAAGGCGCTGGCCAGCGCGACAACGAGAAGCTTCTTGTTCATCTCATCTCCTGATTGGTTGGCAATCGGTGGGGGGCGCTGATGCACCTCCCCTTCGAGACGCTTGCTACTGCGCCCCCACAGACACCTCTCCTCAATGGAGGGGTGGCCGGATTCTGCCGACGCGCCCGGGCATCAACAAGCCCGAAACGTGAAATATTCACGCCCGACTTCGATTTTGTTGCGTGTTTGCAACACTTTCTCAGGACGCCCAACCCGCATCGATGCGAAACACGAAACTTCATTCGATCCGAGAGTTAGCTGATATAGCTGGGAAAGATTCTAATGGTGCGTCGCAACATGAATGCTCATATTGCAACAGGTTCTGGCGCGAGCCCCTCAGTGGTGCCTTGGCACTGCACTGCGACAGTCCGGGCGCTGCAAGGGAGTCAGCCCGGGAAGAGCCTGGCGAGTTCCTCGCCGGGATCGGCAGCTCGCATGAATGCCTCGCCGACGAGGAAGGCATCGACGCCGTTGTCGCGCATCCGAGCGACGTCGGCGGGTGTGTGGATGCCGCTCTCCGTGACGACCAGACGATCCGGCGGAATCGCGGCGAGCAGCCCCAGGGTCGTGTCGAGCGAGGTCTCGAATGTCCGCAGGTTGCGATTGTTGATCCCCACGAGCGGCGTCGCGAGGTCTAGGGCGCGATCGAGTTCCGCCGCGTCGTGGACTTCCACCAGCACCGCCATCCCGAGATCCAGCGCCAGTCGCTCGAGGGACGCCATGACCTCCTGCTCCAGCGCTGCGACGATCAGCAGGATGCAATCGGCCCCCATCGCACGGGCCTCGAGCACCTGGAAGGGATCGACGATGAAATCCTTGCGGATCACGGGCAAGGTACAGGCTGCCCGCGCAGCCACCAGGTACTCCGTGGCGCCCTGGAAGAACTCCACATCGGTCAGCACGGACAGGCAGGCAGCGCCATGCGCCTCGTACGTACGCGCGATCGCGGGCGGATCGAACGGGTCCCGCAGGAGCCCCTTGCTAGGGCTCGCGCGCTTCACTTCCGCGATGACGGCTGCCCTGCCCGCGGAGATCTTCGAGCGCAGGGCACCGACGAAATCCCGCGGCGCGGGCTTGGCGCGGGCGGCAGCCTCGAGCGCTGCCATGGACGTACGGGCCAGTCCGGCAGCGATCTCCCGGCGCTTGACCGCGAGAATCCGGTCGAGAATGTCGGACATGACGTTCGTGTTTCCTCAGGACTGCGAAAGCGCGCGCGTGAACGCGACGAACTGGTCGAGCTTGCGGGTCGCTTCACCGCTGGCAATGACCTCCATGGCCCGGCGGACGCCGGCCTCGTGGGTGGGCGCCAGACCCGCGGTGTAGATGGCCGCCCCTGCGTTCAGGGCCACGATGTCGCACGCAGCCCCGGCCTCGCCGGCGATGGCTGCCATGACGAGGCTGCACGACGCCGCCGCGTCGTCGGCCCGGACGAACTCGATCGGGGACCGCTTCAGCCCGAACTGCTCCGGCCGCACAGCGTACTCGCGCACCTCGCCATCCTTCAGTTCGCCGACCAGCGTCTCGCCGGCAATGGAGATCTCGTCGAGGCCTTCGGTCCCGTAGACCACCATCACGTGCCGGCTCCCGAGCCGCTGAAGCACGCGCGCCTGGATCCCGACGAGGTCGGGGTGGAACACACCCATCACCTGGTTGCGTGCGCCCGCGGGATTGGTGAGCGGCCCGAGGATGTTGAAGATCGTCCGCACGCCCAGTTCCTTGCGGACCGGCCCGGCATGCTTCATCGCGCCGTGGTGGTTCGGCGCGAACATGAAGCCGACGCCGATCTCCTCGATGCAGCGGCCGACCTGGGCCGGATTCAGGTGGATGTTGGCGCCGAGGCCCTCGAGGACATCCGCACTGCCTGACTTGCTGGATACCGACCGGTTGCCGTGCTTGGCGATCTTCACGCCCGCGGCCGCCGCCACGAATGCCGCGGCAGTGGAGATGTTGAACGTATGGGCCCCGTCGCCACCGGTCCCGCACGTGTCGACGAGATTCGCCGAATCGGACACCGCCACCGGCGTCGCGAACTCCCGCATCACCTGGGCCGCGGCCGCGATCTCGCCGATGGTCTCCTTCTTCACGCGAAGGCCGACGAGGATTGCCGCGATGAGTGTCGGCGAGACCTCGCCGCTCATGATCGCGCGCATCACGGTGAGCATCTCCTCGTGGAAGATCTCCCGATGCTCGATGACGCGGACCAGCGCCTCCTGGGGGGTCATGGCCGGACCTCGGTCAGAAAATTGCGCAGGAGTTCGTGCCCCGCCTCGGTCAGGATCGACTCCGGATGGAACTGCACGCCCTCCACCGCGAGATCGCGATGCCGCACACCCATGATCTCGCCGTCGTCCGTCCAGGCCGTCACTTCCAGCACCTCGGGTCGGCTGTCACGCTCGATCACGAGCGAGTGATAGCGGGTGGCCGTCAGCGGATTGGGCAGCCCGCGGAACACGCCGGTGTCGTGGTGATGCACCAGCGAAGTCTTGCCGTGCATGACCTGCTGCGCATGAACGATCTTCCCACCGAAGGCCTCGCCGATGGCCTGGTGCCCGAGGCAGACACCCAGGATAGGAATGCGCCCCGCGAACCGCCGGATGAGCGGCACCGAGATCCCGGCCTCCTTCGGCGTGCAAGGCCCGGGCGAGACGACGATGCGCGCCGGCGCCAGTTCGGCGACCTCTTCGAGCGTAATCTCGTCGTTGCGGTAGACGCGGACGGCCTCACCCAACTCACCGAGGTACTGCACGAGGTTGTAGGTGAAGGAGTCGTAGTTGTCGATCATCAGAAGCATGTTTGCTCTAACCCAATGAATTGGCGAAGTATCTGGCCAGGAGTCTTCTCTTCGTACCCGCTTGTGTACCCGCTTTCGCTTTGCGGGGCCCGGAGTGATCGCGCGGCCACCGCCGGCCGTCGATACGCCAAGCAGCGAACATCCGAATCAGGCGCGCGGCGTACGCCAGCGCCAGGGCGAGAAGTGGACTGCTGCAGGGTTAGTGGCGAGGTGCATGTCGCGGATTATTGCGGGTAGCGTCAGTGGCGACAAGGATGGGCCCCCCCTCATGCGCCCCTGGTCACGAACCGGCGCCTTGCTGTCCTATCTCGTTCCCGGTGCGAACATCGCCTGAAGCGTCTGCAGTGTCGTCGTCAGCGTGGCAGCTCGCAGGGCGCCCATTCGCTTGACGAGCCGGAGGCGGTCTAGGTTTCGAATCTGATCGAGAACGATCAGGCCCTGCTTGCCCTTGAAGGTCACCGGGATGCGGAACCGCGCGGGGTGCGATCCGGTGGTCATCGGCGCGACGATGACCGTGCGCAGGTGATCGTTCAACTCGTTCGGCGAGATGACCACGCACGGGCGTGTCTTCTGGATCTCGCTTCCGACGGTGGGATCCAGCGCGGCCAGCCAGATCTCGCCGGCCTTCACCAGACAAGATCTCCGTCGCCCTCGTTGCCGAACTCCGGCCAGACGAGGGCATCGTCACCCGATGCCGCCACGCGCCTCGCGTCTTCCGCCCAGCCTTCGCGCGGGTCGCGGTGCAGGGGGCGGATCTCGATGACGCCGTCGCGGACCTGCAGATCAGCTTTTCCCTCGAGCCCCACCTGCGCCAGGATCGGCTTCGGAATGAGAACACCCTGCGAATTGCCCATCTTGCGGATGGAGACTTCCATGGGTGCCACCTTGACTCATCGATGAAATAAGCACAATGGTAGCACTGGAGGTCGGGCGCTCCCATGCTCCCGTGCCGGGACCGAGTCAACGAAGCCAGCGTCACCCGCCTCCAGTTCAACGCCGCCCGCCTGCTCACCTCTCGCACCGAGGCCCACGGTACCAAACACGTCACTGCAGTCCTAGCGGGCATCTCGCGCGGTGTGTGGCCTACATCAATCTGTACATGGAGCGTGCGGGTGATGGTCCCATCCGGATCAGCGCACCCATGGCGGCAATGCGGAGACCCGTACGCCTCCCGCGCGCCGCGGCATCATCGATATCGATGCGGTTTGCGATCCTTCCGGGTTCGGCGGCCTCGGCGAGCTTCAGGCCGCACAGCGCGGTTGGGTCGACGAGTCGCTGCAATCGGAAGGACGCGCGCAGATGAACGAATGGGCCGCCGCGATCGCCGTCGGCCCCACAGAGCTTGTCGAGAATGTAAAGGCTGACCGCGGTATCGGCGCTCGCCATCGGGATATCGACGTCGCAGGAACCACGCGGTGTTCTGCGTGGGCCCGAAGCCGCTTACAACCACGAAATGACCCCTGAAAAAGGGCGCTCAAGCGCTGGAAGCAGGCATTTCTAGGATGAAGCGTGATGGAGATCAGGGGGTTGCGTAGGTCCGACCCGCAGAGGCGGGGCCGCGGCCCGGCGTCGTCGAGCCTTCACAACCATACCGACGGCGCCCAGTCCGAGCAGTGCGAGTGTGGCCGGTTCGGGGACCGGTGCGGGGGGGGTCGCCACGCTGAATTGAAACGCGCTAATTGGAGAAGAAAAATAATGATCACTCCAAGTCCCGGCTTGATTGTAGCTTACAAGGGGTCTCTCTGGAATCGACCAGCCAGTAAACCCTGTTTGGTTGGGTGAGACAGTATAGCCCCAAAGATATTTCCCAGGACCCTCTGTAATCCCCACAACTAACCAGTAGTTAGTATTAGCGGCTAATGTTTGCGGAGTAATAGCGGTAAAGGTGTAATTGTTAGTAGTGTTAGGAGTGAAACTAGGGTGAGTAAACCTCAGTCTCTGCTGACCGGGGAACTCTACCTCACCACCGAGGCCGTTATCCTTCCAGAACCCGACATATAAATTGGGACTTGCAGTCAATTCTGCTAACCGAAGAGTGACCGAGCCAACAGTATAACCATCACTGGCACTGCCAGTCGTAAAACTTGATGTTAACCACGTCTCAAAGGTTATTGCGTATCCCGCAACAGTATCTGTTGTTGGAGGTAGGTTGCTAACGAGGAGGTCGGCAGAAGCTTGTTGTCCTAAGCTCAAGGAAAGAAGGAGAGCAAGGCTCCCTCCCCCCATTTTCGCCAAAAGTTGCTGATTTTTGGTCATTTTTCAAACTCGCAAGGCTAAAAAAGATAAAGCTAATCTCGATTGATGGACCATCTTCTGAGGGCTGCCTCAGAAGATAATGCTTATGCTTTTGTCCGAGTTTCGGGCTGTTTTTAATCGTGCTTTAATCTCCTTTGTGGTTATACAAAAGAAACTGCTGAAGCCGCTATTAAGCTAGGAGATGCGGATTTAATTGGGCGTAACTCGCACATCTCCATGCCGCAGCCTTGCCATACAGCTTAGCCTGCTCAGTTTCGGCGCGGTACTCGATGAACTCATCCCATCGGCCGTTGAGGTAGACGGCGCGAAGGTGAACCATCGCCTGGGCTCCGGGGATGGTACACCGCTGCGTATTCCGGCGAACGTGACCGCCGCATCCGGGGAACGTGACCGAGGTGCCAGGACGGCACTGCGCGGGGTGGGATTGTAGAGGTCCCGGTCACGTTCAGGGTTGCGGAGGGGATGTGGAAGGGCTCAGTCGGCCTCGGTCTCGAGCTTCTTGCGCGGTGGTCGTCGCATCGACTCGCCGCCGAGGTTGATTCGTTGAACGCGTTGCATCACCCGATCGAGGATCGCATCGGCGACGAGTTGGGGTCGGACCTACGCAGCGATCGACGAGGTGGGGTCGGACCTACGCAACCACCTGATATCCCGTAACAACGTTCTCCGAGAGGAGCGTTTTCTTGGCTTAGAGCACCGTTTTCAACACCAGAATGGGCCGTCGAGCAAGGAGGGTCGACGGAATGCCCCGCGCGAATCGCCACCACCTGCCTGGTCATGTCTGGCACCTGACCCATCGGTGTCACCAGCGAGAATTCCTTCTTAGGTTCGCCCGAGATCGGGATCGCTATCGGTACTGGTTGTTCCAGGCAAGGAAGCGCTTCGGGCTGTGCGTGCTCGATTTCGTCATCACGAGCAATCACGTGCACCTGCTGGTGAAGGACACGGCGCCGAACGTCATTGCGCAGAGCCTCCAGCTCGTCGCCGGGAGAACGGCCCAGGAGTACAACCAGCGCAAGCGAAGGAAGGGTGCGTACTGGGAAGACCGGTACCACGCCACGGCAGTGCAGGCAGATGACCACCTCGCGCGGTGCATGGCGTACATCGATCTGAACATGGTGCGTGCGGGTGTCGTCTCACATCCCGCGCAGTGGGCCCATGGCGGCTATGCGGAGATCCAGTCGCCTTCCGCTCGCTACGGCCTCATCGGCCTCGGGGCGCTTTGCGAACCGTTCGGATTCGGTGACGTGGCCGCGCTTCAGGGGGCGCAGCGCGAATGGGTCGACGAGTCGCTGAGATCGGACGATCGAGCGCAAGCGCCTGAATGGGCCAACGCGATCGCTGTGGGATCGCCGGACTTCGTAGCGAAGGTGAAAGCGGACCTTGGTATCGCGGCTCGCCATCGACACGTCGACGTTTCAGGAACGTCCGGTGTCCTGCGAGAGCCCGAGGCGGCTTACCGCCACGAAATGGTTGGCGAAAATGGCCGTTTAAGTGTGAAAAGTAGCTTCCTTTGGAATGAAGCGTGAAGTAGATCAGGAGGTCGCGTGGGTCCGAGGTTGCGTGGGTCCGACCCCCGAGGTGGCCTCGCGAAGGTAAAGGCTGACGTCGGCATCGCGGCTCGCCATCGGGCCGTCGACGTTTCGGGAACGACCGGCATCCTGCGTGAGCCCTCGGCGGCTTACCAACACGAAATGGCTGGCGAAAACGGCCGTCTAAGCGAAGTAAACAGCTACCTCTGGAATGAAGCGTGAGCGAGATCAGGCTGTTGCGTGGGTCCGACCCCGAGGATCCCCGCATGGGGCACGCTGTAGAAGTGGCCCTCCACCTGCACGTGGTAGTCGATGTGCACGCGGGCGCGCTTGAAGCGCGCCATCTCGTAGCGGCTTGACGGCAGCGGCTGCAGCGCCGGTCGATCGATCTCGGCGAAGGTGCTCGCCCGGCTGCCCGGCAGGCGCTGGAAGGGGCGCTCGTTGAGCGCGGGCAGCAGCTCGGCGATGGCCGTGTCGAGATCGAACACGCTCTCTACAGGCGGTCACGTTCGCCGGACGCACCGGTCACGTTCGGCCGGATTGGCCCGTCACGCTCGGTCGGAATACGCAAGAAGATCCTGACGCCCCCGGGCCTGAATCCGCAGCCGCCGCCCAAGGGTCGGGCGCGTGTTGCGGAGCAGGACGTCGCCGCCTGAGCCTCGCCGGCCCTCGCCAACACGACGTCCCAGGCTGGAACGCCAAGCGCCGCCGGAGCGGCTGCGCGCGCCACGGCGGCGCGAGGCCGCAAGAAGAAGGCAAGAAGAAGGCTCAACCCCGCGGTCGACGCAGCGACCCGCCTTTGTGAAGCATCATGGGCCGGCGGAACCCGACCCACGCGAGGGCACCGACACCCAACCCTGACACTTCATGCCGCCACATCCGGGTCCGCAGGCCTCTGCAGGCCTTGCTGAGGGCCTTTGGAATTCCTGTGCGCCGGGGTGGTGCGACATGACCCGCAGCGGCGAGTGGATTTCTTCCCGCGACCACTGTCGGATTTCCTTGCAGCCACGAAAGAGAAACCTGCGCACAGCAGGAAAACGATCATTAAATCCAGCCTCTGACGGAATGGTATGCGGATTGCCTCCCCGTTGCGAACACAACGCCCTTCCTGGTCGTCCACCGTTTGATCGATCCGGGAATCCTAGACGTGAGGTGTCCGATGCAAACCATCATCCAGGCCGCGATGGCGGCTCTCGCCGTGATCTTGGTGACACCCGCCATTGCGGCCCCGGTGCCCTACACCATCTGCTCAGGGCTGCCCGAGAGGCCTTAATCCCTGGCTACCGCTAACTCGAACGTTCCACCCGCTTTGTTGACCATTGTTGACCACCTGCTTTTGAATCAGTGGTACTAGCTTTTCTTTCCCTTTGTCCCACCGAGGAGAAACTTCGATGCTGCATCGCTTAATCCTACCCATGGTCGGTCTGTGTGCGCTATGGGCCGCCGGGCCGAGTCAGTCGGCAGAGGTGACGCTCTCGCCGACGGCGGACACGCGCATTTTGAACTTCTCTCCGAACAACGCTCAGAACGACGATCTCCTTTCCGTTTTCAGTTCTCCGGGGAACGTGCAGCGAACACTGATGAAGTTCGATTTGAGTGGGATTCCCGGCGGCGGGCAGATCATCTCGGCAACGCTGACGTTGGTCGCTCAAACCAATGTCGGCAACAACAGTGGCAATCAGAGCATGGACGTTCATGCGGTCACGACGCCTTGGACCGAACAGGCGACTTGGAATCTCGCCTCGGCAGGAAATCCCTGAACGACGGCGGGTGGTGACTTCCATCCGTTCATCTATGCCAGTTCCAACGTCAACCCGCCCAACTTCACACCTATAACCTGGGACCTGACTAGTCTCGTGCAAGGCTGGTACGACGGTTCGATCGCGAACGAAGGTCTCTTGCTCAAGTCGTTCACTGGCAACTTCCTTACGTTCACTTCGACCAACCCGCCTAATCAACCTGCTTCTTGGCCAAAGCTGGCCATCGAGTACGCGCCGGTCCCCGAGGCCAGCAGCCTAATGCTGCTGGGGGTGGGGATGGTGACGGTCCTCGGCGTCGTACGGGGCCGACGAGCCTTGTCGGCAAGCTGAATTCCGTAGGGTGGGCTTGGCCCACCATTTCATGCCTCGATCGAGCGATTGCTCGGGCCGAACCGCTTCTTGTTGAACGCTCGGTGACGCTTCGCCGCACGCTTGCTCGCGAAGGGTGCCGATGTGCTGATTGGCGGTAACCGCTAACCACGCGGCGTCCTTCACTTCTCGCCGACCCCATGCAGGGCCGAGCGCATCGGCTGGCTGGCGAAGTGTTCCTTCCAGTTTCGCGGGTCCGGGGTCGGACCCGCGAAACCTCATGATCTCTCCCTACGGCGCTAGCGCTACGGGGTCGGACCTACGCAACAATCTGATTCCTTGGAAGAGCGCTGCCCAAGAGTCCCGCTTTATCGGCTTCGAGCACTGTTTCCGATGCTCGAGTGCGCCCTCGAGCGCGGCGGCGCCACCACCGCCCTCACCTACGACGCACCCAGGCCACACTGCCCAATTGCCCAATTGCCCAATTGCCCAATTGCCCAATTGCCCAATTGCCCAATGGCCCAATGGCCCAATGGCGTGACCTGCTTGCAGGCTTGGTTCAACTTGCAGGCGGCGCAGTGCATCGAGAGTTTGGCAGCGCTGATCGTCAACGGCATCGATTGCGCCACTGCTCTAAAGCAAGGAATCCTTACCATCGAGGCCAGGCGACCATGCTTGCCAAGATCACCAGCAAGAACCAGCTCACGCTCCCCAAGGCAGTGACCCAGGCCGTGGGCCCGGGCGAATACTTCGAAGTGGAGGCGCGCGACGGGCAGATCGTCCTGACGCCGGTGCGCATCCAGCGTGCGGACGCCGTGCGCGCCAAGCTCGCCGAACTCACCCTGACCGAAGCGGATGTGGCGGATGCCGTCCCCTGGGCGCGCAGTGCAGCGCCGGCGACAACCGGCATCAAGGCAAGCAAGACCACTCCGAAGCGCCGTACTGGCGCATGACTGCACCGCATCCCGGCCCCCGCCGGGTCCGGCCCTGGCGCGTCGTGCTGGACACGAACATTGTGGTCTAGGCCTTGCTGCTCACGCGCGGTACTGCCGTACGGGTGCGGGAGGCCTGGCACACCGGTCGCATGCTGCCGCTCGCCAGCCGCGCGACGGTTGCCGAGCTGTTGCGAGTGCTTGCCTATCCCAAGTTCGGGCTCTCCGCCGAAGAGCAGACCGAACTTCTGGCCGACTACCTACCTGACACCAGAGTCGTCTCCGTGCCGGAACCCCCGCCCGCGGTTCCTCGATGTCGTGACCCGCAAGACCTGCCCTTCCTGCATCTGGCAGCCACGGGCCGTGC
>VYKP01000186.1_pt1 | contig 14495 bp, 9 predicted proteins | sample 5114551 | NCBI WGS metagenome assembly VYKP01 (sample SAMN12291777, study PRJNA351875) | freshwater metagenome | isolation source: freshwater lake | place: USA: Michigan, Baseline Lake | collected 2013-08-09
CATTTTCAAGGGAAAAATGTACCCAGTAGCCTCTTTTCAATTTTTTCTTAGACGCGACCTGCAGTAAGGGTTTTGTTAATTTTCTAGTATTTATGTATGGGGGAAGTCCAGTTAGAATACATTTTACCCACTAAACCTAAGAGAGTCTCAATTCGGCGTTGTCATACTCAATCCAGTTATTAAAAACTGATTATTTATTCCCCCTTTTGCCTCTTGCCGTTCGGACTTCGGCGTGAGGCTTCGGCGTGAGGCTTCGGCGTGAGGCTTCGGCCGTGAGCTCAGTCGAACGCTGAGCTCACGGCCGAAGCCTCACGCCTTTTGCCTATCCTGATATGTTACCTATACTCAACGGATTTAGTATCAGATGTAAAGATGAATCAAGCAAAAGTTTAGGGAACTGGAACATCCTTAAACTTAAGATAATGAATTAGAAGCTTAAGGGAATTTTCGGTAATGTTTAATAACCGGATTTAGTGTGACACCGAATCTCGACAACTTGTTATTAAAGCGATAGAATCGGTAGCGTTACGGGTAATTAGTAGTTTTCCTTTGCGAAAGCTGAAGTGTGTATGTACCGATCCAATAAATATGGGAAATAGCTTGCCATGTATAGCGGTTTTCACAGAAGAGAGTCCCGATTGAAACGCTGAAACGCCGATCTATCAAGGGATTTACCATACCTTATCAAACTGAAAACCGCTATAAAGCTTTTCACCCTTCTTGAATTGGCCGGTAATAACTCTTGCGGAAAGCGAGAGTCTGCTCGGATGCGAGGCATCGCTTGATTTTTTCCAAACTTCTCTAATTTGGTTTTCTCAGCCAAATTTATCGTCACAATTCACATTAAACAGGATTGATCAACTATGACTGGTTTGAATTTTCTACTCCGTGATTCACTTTTAGTTGCCAGTGTTAATAACTTTGCCATCGTCGATTATCAGCCTGATAAAGCAGGAACCGATGGCTATAGCGACCTTGGGTTCAGGAAAGTTTATACTCCTGGATTGAGTACGATTAATCGTTACAACGTCGATGGTTCTTTTGATGGCATTTTCATTTCGGCGGGACTGGGGGATGCCAATATAACGGTTGCCTCTGGTTTGACTCTCGGGCCAGATGGCTTAGTCTACATCAATGATCAAGGAGCTAATAGTGTTAAAAAGTATGATGTCAGCGGGAATTTTCAGGGATATTTCCTCAATGGAACGACCCCCGACACACCTGAAGAGGTCGTTATTGGCCAAGATGGAACCAATGACTATAGCTTGTATGTCAGCAGTCTGACAGGGGATGGGGTCAAGCGTTACGACTTTGAAACAGGAACATTACTTGACCATATTGCCTTTATACCTGGCACAAGTACCCCTTTGTCTGCCGCCCTAATGGAATTTGATCGTGACGGAAATCTTTACATTGGCGGTGTGTTTAGTACCAATCAGGTTATTAAATATAATCCAGACACCAAACTAGCAGAAACCTTTATCGCTTCAGATATTGCTCAGTTGATTCCGTCGGGTATTGCCTTTGATAAAGTGGGAAATCTGTACAATGGTACGTTTTCCGGTCCTACTTTTGGACTACCACCAACTACGATTGCACAGTATAGTCCTACTGGTCAACGACTAGATGTGAACTTTGTTGACAATAGTAGTAATGAACTCGATATTAGCTCTCGAGTACGACTTTTTGACTTAAATGATGACGGGGCTACGGAGTTTTATGTCTCTAACTTTGGTGGAAGTAGTATTATGAAGTATCTGGGCCCAGACACCAATACGCCTGGTGCCAGCGAAGGGGCTTATATTTCTGATTCTATTTCTGGGGGTAGCCTTAGCAATCCTGGTGGTTTAATTTCTATTCCGGGTGAGGCTGGTACCAAGATTAACTTCACTCCTATTCAATCCGACGGCAACCTTGGCAGTTTGACCTATAAAATTGGCAACACATCTACTGTTAGCCTTGATCAGCAAGTCCCCAATCTAACCAATGCTCTCTTCGACAACCTCATCGGTTTTTACAGATTAGCGAATGCACAAGGAGCAGTGATTGATATTAACGATGCTAATGGCAATGGCTCCATCGAGGACTTACTCAATCCTGGCGATATTGGCTATGCCTCTTCCGCGTTGGGTCAATACAAAACTGATGTTCTTCTTCGTCTAGGGGCTGAAGGGGATACCAATAAAAATACTTCCGCAGCACAATTTGGCGATGTGTTGATTAACGGTGGGGAATATTACGCCCCCTTCGTTATTGCTAATGGTGGCAACCTGTTAGAGCCTGGGGATACCTTAGCAGAGGGTATTGCCAAGTTCTTGGATATAAATAGCCAAAATACTGCCGCCACGGTTGATAATTTCTGGACCCACGAAGTTGCTTACTTTAGCTTTGGTGTAGCTAATCCTGACGGGGTTGAGCATCTACGGAGTTATGGTAACAATGTCTTCGGATTTGAAGATTTACCTGGTAATTTAGGTGTTAGCGACTTCGACTTCAACGACGCTGTCTTTCAGATTATTTTTGCTTAATCTCAGCTTTTATTCGCAAAAATAAAGAAGAAAAACTGGGTTCTTCGTTACTTGGTATGGTTCGATTCGGTCGCATAAATCGACTAAATTTTTATCTGGCAAGGGACTTAATTGATTAGTTCGCTCTAGATCGAAAACAATTGACCAAAATCGCCAAATGCCTCTTTCTACAAGGGTTCCATCCCTTACACCCCCCGTTCATTACATAGCACAAACCGAAGAACCCAGCATTTTTTCAAAACTTGTTGAATTATCAACTATCTACTATCCATTATCCATTAATTCTCTACCTATTTTGCCAAGGACAAATTACGCAATGGAAACTCTTACTGTTCCGGGAACCTTAGATTCCCTTGCGTCGATCGCCCAGTATGTCATGGCTGCGGCGACAGAGGCGGGTTTAGGGAAAAAAGCGGTTTATAAACTACGATTAGCGGTGGATGAAATGGCTTCCAATATTATTATCCATGGCTATCAACAATCGAGATTAACGGGGGATATTGTTGTCACAGCTCAGTTAACAGATGAACAGTTAATTATCACTCTGGAAGATACGGCTGTGGCTTATGATCCAACGACCCATCATTTACCCACGGAGGCGGATTTAAACCGTTCTTTGATTCAGCGACCCCATGGGGGGTTAGGGATTTTTTTGGTGTTAGATGGGGTAGATGATTTTTCTTATGAACGGGTCGATGATCGCAACCGCAACATTTTTGTAATGAAACTGCCAACTCCAACGATTTAAAAAAGTACGGCTCTTCGGGAACTGTTATGCAAATAATTAACTTAAAATAAAATTCCCTGAGAGAGCCTACGACTAAAACTAGCTAGGGAGAGACTTAATGCACAAACAGGTTAATACCAAAAGATATAGCGGTTTTCAGTCTACTGAGTTACAAAAGTTATGGGTTTGAGGCAAAAGGCAAAAGGGAAGAAAAATAGGTGTACCTCACTAGCTTAGGAAACGCTATCTTAACTAGGGCTTGCTGAATAATGATAAAAACCTTGTTGGGTAAGACTTTTAGACTTTTTGATTGACAAAAAGTACCAGGCACGGGAGTGATGAGGGGGAAAATTGAGGCACTTTTTCCCTGAAAGTTAGGTAATTGGCCACCTCAAAACCGGTAAAATCCCACACCCGTTCGGACCTCGGCGTGAGACTTCGGACGTTCGGCGAGCTCAGTCGAGCGGACGGTGAGCCTGTCGAACCGCCGCGTGAGCTTTTGTCGAACGCTGAGCTCACGATGGATAGTAACTATATGATGACTGTGCTGAGAGCTTTTTGTCAAGCCTAACTGAGATACTCTTACCCTGCTCTTTTATCATCAATTTTTCTCCTTAAGCAGGTTCAGAGTTAAAGGGCAAGGTAATACTAAAACAAGAACCTTTACCCAATTCGCTACTAACAGTAATATCACCACCTTGTAGCCTACAAAACTGACGACTTAAAGCCAATCCTAATCCAGTGCCGCCATATTTTTGAGTGGTTGAGGCATCTGCCTGGGTAAAGGGTTGAAATAATCTATCCTGTTGCTCCAGCGATAATCCGATACCCGTATCTTGCACCGCAAATTTAATCCATTCTTGGTTGGCATCACTGTAGCATTGAATTCGCAAGCAAATGTTGCCTTCATAGGTGAATTTAGCTGCATTGCTTAATAAATTCAGTATGGACTGTCGCACCTTAGCTTGATCAGCATATAACATCAATCCCGATGTTTGATTTTCCAAAATTAACTGATTATTATTTTTTTGTATTAAGGGGTTAACCGTTGCGATAATCCCCTCGATCAATTCATTGACATTAAAGGTTTCTAAATAGAGATCCATCTTGCCAGCTTCGATTTTTGAGAGGTCTAATAGATCGTTAATCAGTGCTAACAATAATTTACCCGATCGCTGGATTTTCTCCAAATCGGGAACAAACTCTTGCGGTTCTAAATCTTCTGCTTCTTCAATTAACATTTCACTATAGCCAATAATTGCGTTTAACGGTGTCCGCAATTCATGGCTCATATTAGCAAGAAAAATGCTTTTAGTTGCATTGGCAGCCTCAGCTTCAGCACGGGCAACTTTGGCTTTTTCAATAGTTTGCTCTAATGCCTCTGTGCGCTTTTTAACTTTTTTTTCTAGTCCAATATTCACCGCAGCAAGTTCTCGTTGAGTGTTCTCTAACTCCCGATTTTTTTCGGACAATGTTTCAAGACTTAAATTTAAACTATCTGTCATGTGATTAAATGTTATCGCTAATGAACCAATCTCGTCCTGCGTCAAAACGGGTGCTCTTACGCCGGTTTCTCCTGCGGCAATATTCTCGGCGGCCTGGGTTATCGCCAAAATGGGTTTAGTAATTTTAATTGAGAGTAAATACACTACAAGCAAAAGAGTTGTTCCACCACCGAGGCCAATGATAATTAGTTTTTCGGTCAATTTCTTCACTTGTTCAATGGTATCAGACTGATTGATTTCTGCGACCAAGGCTAAATTATATTTGTCAATCCAATTGTATGTACCAATCACCGGAATTCCCCAATGATTCACATATATACTAACCATGTCATTTTTGCTGCGAAGCATAGTCTGAAGTATGGGAGGAATAAATTGTTTGGGATTTTTGACGATAACATTATTGTTTGATGCTACCGATAAAAAAGTATTTTGATTATTAACTTTACCAATTAAAAAGGTATCTGGCAGAAGACTTGAAGGGGTCAATAGCTCTGGGTTGGGATTGCTGCGAATTATTTGATCAAGTATATGAAGATTAATATCCATGGTGAGATAGCCAAGGCGTTTATTCTGGTCATTTAAAAGGTCTGTGGTAAAGGTCATTAGAGGACGGTTAGTCTTCTCTTTTGTATAAATGGTGGGAACAATATTAATATCGTCGGTTTGGTTAGCAGGAAAGTAGGTTGTTTGATTACCTATACCCGAGTATTGACCTATTCTTGAAGGATCGGAAGATGCAATGACAATACCACTAGGACTCAGGAAACTAATGGTATCTATATTTTGGGAAATTTGACTAATAATGGCAAAATTTCGTTGCAATGCTTCCCTTGCTTGCTCATAATTAAAACTATCAGCCGGCTTGCTCTTCAATACTTGAGCGTATTCTTTAATATGACCAATACTTCGTAGCGTAAATAACTGATACTTAATCAACTGAAACCAATGTTCTATGTAAGACTCTTGATAACCAACCGATACGCCTAAGTCGCCGTAGGCATCGTTAATAACAGCCCTTCTAATTAAAAGATAATTGCTGAGGGTGATTAGAGCAACGATAGAGGTTGAGGCAAAAAAATATAGTAGAACCAGTTTTACTAATAGTTTTTCTCGAATTAGCTTTGTGATTTGCATAATAGCTATGGAGGGCTTTATAATAGCTGAGAGTCTCGTTCGTAGTTTTCTAGACTATCTTTTGGAAGTATATCACCTATGCCTAAAATTTTGCTCGTTGAAGATAATGAAATGAATCGTGACATGCTGTCGAGACGTCTCATTCGCCAAGGTTTTGAAGTAGTGATCGCCGTTGATGGTGAGCAGGGAATCGCCCTTGCTACCGTGGAAAGGCCTGATCTGATCTTGATGGATATGAGTTTACCTATTATTGACGGTTGGACTGCGACCCAAACTATCAAGGCAAATGATGCAACCAGTGCTATTCCAATTATTGCTCTGACGGCCCATGCCATGGCGGCGGACAGAGAAAAGGCGATCGCTGCCGGATGTGATGACTACGATACCAAACCGATTGAGTTTAAACGACTGCTCGATAAAATTAATACCCAATTATCTGCCTAATTTTTACTAGGAAAACCGATGAGCATCCACGATTCGACCCAGGGCAATGAACAGGCACTTTCCCATGTACGTCATGAGTTGCGTACTCCCATCAATGCTATTATTGGCTACGCTGAAATGCTTCAGGAAGATCTGGAGGATGGCCTATCGCCATTGTCAGGAGAATGTGGCACCATAGCAGAGCAAGGAAGACACCTGCTGGGGCTGATTAATCGCCTGGTCATGCCAGAAACGGACGGCGAAGCCGAGGATTCCAAGACTGTGGAACTCCTCTCTCGGGTATCTGAATCCATGACTCAACCAATTTGCGCCCTCGTAACAAGGGTTGAAAACTTGCTTACTGAGGGTTTAGAACCAAACTTAACCCTTGATGTAGAAAAAATTCGGACGGCAGTGATCGCTTTAGACCACTTTATTCATCATCTGGATGAACTGTATTACCAAGCTGCCACCTCGATCCTAGCGAAAGTAATCGAACGGCCGACGATTAACAATGGGGAAGAGCTAGGGCAGAATATCGAGCTACCGTCAATCGCGGTGGCCAGCATTTCCCCTGATCTAAGAGGTCGAATTTTAGTGGTCGATGATAACCAAACCAATCTAGATTTGTTGGCCAGACAATTAACCCGGAAAGGACACCAAGTCACCACTTGTTTAAACACCAAACTGGCACTTGAGCATCTACAAGAATCTGCCTTTGATATCATCTTATTGGACGTAATCATGCCAGACACTAATGGTTACGAGTTTTTGAAATTTCTCAAAGTCTCTCCCCAATTTCAATTTATTCCGGTGATTATGATTTCTGCATTGGATGACTTTCAGCAGATTGTTCAATGTATCCAGATGGGAGCGGAAGATTATCTACCGAAACCCTTTGATCCCATTCTCTTAACGGCCCGTATTGGTGCTTCTCTTGAGCGTAAAAGACTTCGGGATCAGGAAGTTCTTTACACTCAGCAAGTAGAAACCTTATCCGCACTCCTAGAGCAAGAATTGGATAGAGGCCGCCAAATGCAGAAGAATTTTTTACCCGCCCAAAACTTGTCTAAGCCAGGGTGGGAATTTGAATCATTTTTTAGTCCGGCCAAGCAATTAGCTGGGGATTTCTACGATATGTTTGACCTGTCTAACAATACGGTGGGCATTGTCATTGCGGATGTGTGCGATAAAGGAGTTGGCGCAGCGTTGTTTATGGGATTGTTTCGCAGTTTAATTCGCATTTTTTCTGGGCAAACTCTACTAGATGGGTTAAGCTTCAATAGGAAATCCTCTGCTCCGATAGACGCCAACTGTGATCACATTAATTATCATCTCATTCTTGAAGCTATTACTTTAGCCAATAACTATGTTGCGATTAACCATGGCGATACTGCGATGTTTGCCACAATTTTTTTTGGGGTCTTAAACCTCGATACTGGCAATATGAGCTATATCAACGGCGGCCATGAACCCGTATTTGTTTTAGATCGGGACTATCGCCTTAAACAAACGTTAATGTCAACCGGCCCAGCGGTGGGCATGCTACCCGATCTGCCCTTTCAGGTACGAGAAACATCTCTAGAAACTGGAGACAGTTTCTTTGCTTATACCGACGGTGTTCCCGAAGCAAAATCAATAACAGGAAAATTCTTTGGCAGCGATCGCCTTAAAGAGTTACTTACTCAACCCCAAACTTCAGCAAAAGCTCTAGTTCAAACCATTACAGAGGCAGTCCTAGAGCATATTGGCAAGGCTGACCAATTTGATGACATTACGGTCGTTGCCCTCAAGCGGTTATCCTAATCGTTGATCCCTGATGATGGGCGGGGCTTGAAAAAGGTGACCAACAGCACAGCCAAGGGAATATTGAGAGTAATACCCAGCCAATAAAGCCCGCGAATCTTCTGTTGGGCTTGGCGAAAAACCAGAACTTGATCGATTTCGACCATCAGCCCTAAATGATAGTCCGACAACCAACGATACACCCCTAAAACAGGTTCACCCCGGTAATCCAAGTAGGCTAGATTCCCACTCTTTTCCCGTAATACTTCGGTGATGCCTAAACTGTTGACGTGATAGTTGTTCTTGATCAATAGAGATGAATTTCCTAGCCACTGAGGGGTTGAAATCTGGGGAAGACTGGTTTCAGATCGGCGTGGATCTAAGGCAATTAAAGCATTCTGGGTGTGGGATAAATTTCCCACTAAATAACTTGTCGCCAATTTTTCGGGAGAAACATTGCTGAATGGCGATCGCACTAGATTGTCTAGATTCTGGAGATTCAGTACCGTGGCAAATGCCCCAATGCGAAGATTCTGACTATTCAATAAGGGAACAACAAAGGTAATCTCTGGCCTTTGTGTCAGAGAAGATTGATAAAAAATGGGTTTAATTACATTGATTTGGTCGGGGGTGAAATATGTAGATGTATTTTGAAGGGGTTGATATTGTCCTTCTTCTAATTTCCCCGTGGAAAACATGACAATCCCTCCCCGATTTAGCAATAAACTACTTTCGCGACTAGGTTTTTGATGAGAGAAGTAATTTAATAGAAACCGATAGGCTTTTTGATAATTGGAATCTGATTTTAAGCGGATAGTCAACAAGGTTAATGCCGCCTTCTGGACCTGGCTATTTTGTAAATCTTGGGTAAAATCACGTTTATACTGACCAAACCATTGAGCAACCTGCTGTTCCTTTAAGTTAGCAACTCTTTCTAGAGCGCGATAGTTTGGCTTCAAAGCCTCCTCCCGCTCACGGATATAAAGAGTAAAAGCCCCACCGCTAAAGCCAAGGGTGGATAATAAACAGAAATAAGCGGTAAATTTATAAAGAGGACTAACCATAGAAATAATTAGGGTTTGCTGAAAAAGTCCTAGGCAAGAAAGATAATACCAGGTTTTTGAAGGTCTCAATCTTATTTTCTTGGACTAACATCGGATTTTAACAGATCAAAAGCCTTATTTTAAAAGAGTTTTCCCCTTATGCAGTAAGCCCTAATTATTGCCAATTCTCGAAAATATTTTTAATTTTATTGATGGCAAAATCTGCCGCTTGTTCCGGGGATTGACGATCAATGAGAATTTTTTGAATAGCTTGTCCCCAAATATTTTGGGACAGAACTTCACTATAGGCTGGGTTGAAGACAGTATAGGCTAGACGAGGGTTATCAAACTGCACTTTTAAATTAAAAAGGTGGGCATCCTGGGGATTATTCCAGAGGGGACGTTTCATCAGGACTGGCATCACCGGAAAAAAACGCCCCTGGGAACCCTCAATAAATTTAGCAAGATTTTCTGGTTGGACTAAAAATGTCACTAGACTTTTAGCCTCCTTGAGGTAAGAGGTCTCTTGGAAAATGGCAATTTGTTTGACATAGGTGATGTTCCGCATCGGGGTTTTATCCGGTTTATTCGGCCAAGGAATTGTTCTCATTCGCTCATTGTAGTTAATGGGATCTTGGCGTTGAGAACCCGGAATAGACAAGGTTGGATTAGCCGTCATTACCGTTAAATTACTCAGGAAAAAGACATTATTGTCAGGATCATTCCAGGTAATTGCTTGGGGGGGAACAAATCCTTGCTGATAGAAATCTGTGTAGTTTTTTAAGGCTGCCACAATCCCCTGTCGCTCCTGGGAGGAATCGAGGTTAAGATTCCCTTGATCGTCAACTAATTGGACATTGTAGGCTTCCAGAAACTGTTCAAATATATTATTCGTATCGGTAGCAATGCTAGACATGGGTAAACCGAGTCCGTAGATAGTGGTCTCCCCCTGCTGACGTAAATTGGTTTGGGCCGTTTTCCAAATTTGCCAAAAAGAACTCCATTCCTGGGGCAATTGTCGTGGGTTTACCTTGGCTTTGGACAGAAAATCTTGCCAATAGTGAATATGGGTAGTGGACTGCGAAATAGGTACGGCGTAGTAACTACGAGCCTTTTTGGGGTGATTGAAATAGTAAACACTATCAAGAGCCTCACGAATATATTGTTTTTTTAGTGGTTCTATAATGCTGGTAACATCTGCAAGTTGATCATTCCATGCCAGTTTAGGAATCAGGACAGTATCAATGCTATAGCCATAGATGACATCTGGAAGGGTTCCCTGTTGCAGGGCTTTTTCGGTTTCTACAACCAAATCTTTTTCGCTATAAAAAGTAAGTTCCACCAATTTGCCAGTGGTAGTCTCCCACCGATCAATGACCCGTCGAATTGCCTCTGTTTCTTCAGGATAGTAGCCTTCACTCCACCAAACCTGTAAGGGGCGATCTGGACTGTCAGGCATTCCTTGCTCAAACTGAGCAACCCCACATCCTGTTAATAGAAAAATAGAGATAATCCATGGAGTAGAACGAAAGAGTTTTTGTAGAGTGGAAGTTAGCATAACTCAATTTTTTAAAGCGAATCATTAGTTGTTATTGGACTTGAGACTAAATCAAAAAGTACACCATAGATAGTGCCACAAATGAGCAGAAAGCCACGGCATACAGCGCAAAATCCTATTTAGTCTAAACTCCAGTTGTTAGGATAATGGCCAAAATTAAGGAGGGTTAGGAATCAAGGCTCTTCGTTACTTGTTATGGTTCGATAGGAGGGCATAAATCGACTAAATCCTTATCTGGCAAGAGACTTAATTGATTAGTTCGCTCTAGAGCAAAAACAATCAACAAAAATCGCTAAATGCCTTTCTATATAAGGGTTGCATCCCTTATAAACCCCGTCCATTGCATAACACAAACCGAAGAACCGGAATCAAGTCCCAATAAGAGGTTCACCGACTTCTGGGTATCGGAACAGATTACCAGGTCGCAAACCCCCATATCCAAAAAGGTATCATAAAAATTAAAGCCAAAGAGCTGAGTCCGAGGGCTGTAACCACCAAGGAACGGTCTAAATCGTAGGCTTCGGCGATAACTAGGGTCGCAAAGGCACAGGGCATACTAGCTTGCAAAACCAGCGCCAATCTGGCAGGGCCATAAACGCCGATCGTCGTCAGTCCCATTCCAATGACCATGGGCACCAGTAACATTTTGATGGCAACGACTCCTATCGCTGTGTGGATATTGCTCCAAGAGTCCAGTTGTTGGAGGCGAATACCGATCAAGGCCAGGGCCATCATAATTACGCTCCAAGCAAAAAAATTAAGGACATTGGTTAACCAGACAGGAAAGGGAAGGGGACGGAGGGCTAAACCGATAAAAAAAGCGATCAAGCAAGGATTAGCGATAACTTCTCTAGCAATTTGCCCTAGGAACGGAGGCCTGATCGCTGGTTTGCCAACCTGAGTTTGGTGAAAACGGAAGCGAGCGGCGATGATAACACCCAAACCGTAAGCACCGAAAAAGGTTCCTAAAACGTCGTATAGCAGAGCCCAGGCGAAGTAATGCGGACCCAATTGTGGCAATAGTAGGGCCACGGGAAATCCCAAAAAACTGGTATTGCCCACTAAACACAACTCGGTAAAACTGCTTTGAGTGGCGATCGCCCATTGGTCTCGATGGATTTGTGTCCATAAGTTGGCAAAGAGCAGTCCCAAGACAATAGCTGTCCAGGCGGTGATCGGGGCTAACCAAATGTCCCCCGAAAGATCAGCTTTGCGAATGAAATTGACAACACTAATGGGAACCCCAATTAAATAAAGAAATTTGCCGAGCCAACGGGGTAAGCGTAACGACCAATCAGTGGGGAACCATCCAAAACGGCTGAACGTTTTCAAGGCCAAACTAATACCGGCCCCCGCTAATACTGCGCTCAGGAGCGGCAGATACAGTTGACGGGCGAGAAGAAGATAGGCGGCCATGGTTACAAAATCCTTTGGGAAAGAACAGGGGCGAGTGGTTAGCAACGTCGCAAAATTAGAGGCTGGGGCAAAAAACCAATTTGGGGGTTGGGAACTAGGGGATGATAAAATTTGGTATAGTTAATCCCATAGTCTAACGCCGTTTGACAGGTATGCTCGTTTAAATTGATCCCGACTATGCCCAGTAGCCGACAGGAAACCCGGTTTTCCCGAAAACGATTAGCGACCGCATCTGGCAAGAGGGCGCAGAGGTCCGGATCAAGTTGCTCCAAAAAATCAAGCACATTATTATTGGTCGTTGCCAAAATTAAGACTTCAAACTTTTGCAAAATCCGATAGAGGCGTAGGGACCTCTGACCGCCAGGTCCTAAACCGATTGTGTTGTGATAATGGCAGCGAAGGTCAGTAAGCTGTTGGTCAATTTTGCCTAGGGAATCTCCCCTGAGCAATGAGTTTAACAGTTCGGCGATCGCTCTACCTTCTTTGCTATAAGGGTTACTATAGTTGGATAACAATGCCTGTAGCTCCTCTTGCCAAAGTACAGGGTTTTGCTCGAACAATATTAGCACTTGGGTTAATCGAACTAAATCCTGCACTAGATCGAGAAAGTCATCCATCTCACTCACCAGTTGTAGATGATCTAGCCATCGGCTTAACGTTTTGCGGCGATGATGTTGAATGGCGTTTAAACATTGGGATAAGCTAGTGACAATGGACAGTTCACCCTGGAGTTGATAACGATGCTTCTCCGCCAAGGCTTGTAAGACCTGGAGCTGTTGCTTAGTGCCATAGTTGCCGATACCGCCGTGATTTTGAGGCTCGTCGCAGGGATTAAATAACAAGGCCACCCGTTGATGACAAGTATCCGCCAAAATCCGATTATCAGGGGTATCCCAGTCGGCCACATACTGTAGGGAACGGGCTCCAGCTAAAATGTCAGTACCTTTGCCTGTCTCTGCTTCGGTAATCACCAAATGAAGAGGATGGCAAACAGACTGGGTTTGTCCCTGTTTTTTGACAGAGGTTAACTGTTGTCGGCTAGATTCCTTTTGGCTCCACCAGAATCCATGAACGTTTCCATTCTGAAGGGATAACACGGAAAAACCCAGGGGTAGGGCGCGCGCACAACTATCGGAGTCCTGGGTCAAGGCCTCCCCCAAGGCCATTGCTAACCAATCCAAAATACGAACAAAGACATTTTCCCCTGCCCCAACTCTTGTCTGGGAATCCAATAACACACGGGTGCTATGAGAGAGGCGAATTGTCCCTAGATCCGCTAGAGCTACCGTCAACATTTTATGCAGTCCTCCACTACCGCCCCGGCCTTCGTAGGGATGGAGATCAGTATCACCCGCTACAATAGTCAAGTGATGTTCCCAAAGTAATCGTGGCATAACCATTATGTGGCGGCGGCGATGGTTTAAGGAAACCATTGCCTTGGCAAGATATTTGGTCGTTTCCCCGATAGATGGGTCAAGGTGAGCATGGCTAGTGTTTATCACTTCTTGCAAAGCTAAATGAGGTTCCAGGGAATGATCCGCCGTTGGCGCAATTTGTTGACGCACCATAGCTTGACAAGATTCCAAGAGTCGGACTAACTTCATGAAGTCGGTGGACTCTACCGCTGGAGACTTGGTTAGCCAAACTTTTTGGGTGGGTAAATAGGGATTACGGGTGGTTTGTTGATGAATAGCAATATTTTGCTGTAATAGCGTCCGATATCTTACTTTTCCTAGATGTTTTTCCATCTCTTCTGAAGTCATAAGAGGATGGGTACCTAAGCCAAATAGCAAGGTGAAGCCCAACGCTGGAAACTGTTCTTTTAACATCAGAACGCTATCAATTAACAAGCGAGCTGCGATCGCCGATCTCGTTTTGTCTGGCAACACCAATAATAGCCGAGGTGGTTCGAGGACATTCTTCAGTTCCAAAACCTCTAGGGCATGGTTCAAATAGTTAACACTGTGCTCTAAAATCCTCTGGCGGGGAATGGCATCATAGGTTGGCGCGGCAACAGAGAAAACCTGACTACCCTGTGGTAAAGTCAAGGGGGAGTGGGGAAAGTTTTGTAGGCAGAAAGATTCGCCTTGATAGGGCGGCAGGGCAATGCTGTCAGACCCTTCGAGCGGGGCGGCAATATCAATTAATGTAGGTAATACTACTGCTTGGTTCATCCTTCTATACTTTGCACGGCTACAACTTGCATTTTTCACTTAAAGATAATAAGGCTCTTCGGGACTTGGTATGCTTCGATATGGGGGCATATAGTTATTTCAAATAAGAACGAGACACTAGGCGACACAATAAGTACGAATAATTTCATCAAGGGGTGTCCCCACAGGAGCATACATTCTTGCCCTCTTTAATGCACTAAAA